>Ga0208642_1000662_pt1 | contig 17608 bp, 14 predicted proteins | sample ETN02SmetaG_4_FD_185790 | JGI IMG/M metagenome (GOLD analysis project Ga0208642, IMG submission 185790) | Marine microbial and viral communities from oxygen minimum zone, Eastern Pacific Ocean - ETNP2014F10-02SV251 (SPAdes) (version 2) | ecosystem: Environmental > Aquatic > Marine > Oceanic ...
AAAAAAAAAAGAAGAAATTGAGAAAGAAACAAATAACTTAAAAACCAAAAAAGAAAAAGCTCAACCAACCAGAATTAAAACTGGTGGAAGTACATTTAAGAATCCAATAAAACAAACTAATAAAAAAGTTTGGGAAATAATTAAAGAATCTGTTCCAAAAGATATTCAATTTGGTGATGCAATTATATCAGATAAGCACGCAAATTTTTTTATAAACAAAGATAACGCAACTTATAAAGATATGAAAAAATTAATAGATTTTGTAAAAGAAAATGTAAAAAATAAAACTGGAATAAATTTAGATTTAGAAATTATTTTAGTAGAATAAATGAAAAAAAAAATTCTAATTCTTGCTGGAGGATTTTCAAGAGAAAGAGAAATTAGTTTGAAAACTGCAAAAGGAGTTTTTAATCAGATTAAAAAAAAATACCATGTTAAAATTTGTGAACCTAATGGTGATTTAATTAGAAATCTAAGGTTATTTAAACCCGATGTAGTATTTAATGCACTGCATGGTAGATACGGTGAAGATGGATATGTTCAGTCATTATTAGAACTTGAAAAAATAAAATATACTCATTCAGGCGCATTATCTTCTTCAATAGCAATTGATAAGGAAATTTCAAAAAATATATTTGTAAAAAATAAAATTTTAACTCCTAAATATTTTAAGTTCAGATTTAATAAATTTAAAAAAAAATCTGAATTAAAAAAAAAAATTAAATCCAAATTAAGTTTTCCAGTTGTAATTAAACCGTTTAATGAAGGATCAAGTGTAGAAGTATATATATGTAGTGAAAAAAATTTGTTTAAAAATTTAAATAAACTTTCACCATACAAAGAAATAATGATCGAAAAATATATTCCAGGAAGAGAAATTCAAGTTGCAATCATGGGAAAAAGAAAATTAGGTGCAATAGAGCTAGTCCCAAAAAGAAAATTTTATGATTATCAAGCAAAATACAATGTAAAATCAAAAACAAAGCATATTATTCCAGTTAAAATAAATAAAAAAAAAATGAACGAAGTATTAAATATTGCTTTAAAAGCTCACAAAGCTATTGGATGCAAAGGTGTAACCAGATCAGATTTTAAATTTTATAAAAATAAATTTTATCTTTTAGAAATAAATACTCAGCCAGGAATGACTTCACTTTCTTTAGTGCCAGAAATTGCAAGATTTAATAATATTTCTTTTTTAAACTTAATTGATTGGATTATAAAAGATGCATCAATATATAGATAAAAAAAAAAACATTTTATTTCTTTTTTTAATTCTATTTTTTTTATCATCAATTAATAGCCAACTATTTATAAAAAAAAAAGAATCATTCTATAATTTAAAATCTATAGAAGTTACAGGTTTAGATAATGAAATGAATTTGGAAATAGAAAAAAACTTAAATTTTTTAAAAAATACTAATATTTTTTTTATTGATAAAGAAATCTTAAAAGATCAAATTATTAAATATAATTTTATCGAAAACTATAATATTTTTAAATTATATCCTTCAAAAATTTTTTTAGAATTACGACAAGCAGAATTTTTAGCACGTACAATAAAAAACAACAAAACTTTTATTATTGGATCAAATGGTAAATTTATAAATATTGAAAAATTTAGCAATTATCAAGATTTACCAATAGTATTTGGAAAATTTACAGCAGAAAAATTTATAAATTTTAAAAAAATTATTTATAAATCAGCTTTCAATTATAATAATATTAAAGAGATGTTTTTTTATCCAAGTGGCAGAATAGATATAAAAAATAAAGACAATGCATTAATTAAGCTTCCAATGCAAAATTTACACGAATCTTTAGAAATTGCTAATAAAATAATTAATAATAAAAATTTAACTAATAATGTAATTGATTTAAGAATTTCAAATCAGATAATTTTATCAAATGAATGAAAAAAGCTTAAATGTTTTTGTTGACTTTGGATCATCAAAAATAAGATTAGGTATATATGACAAGGAAACTTCAAAAAACATTATCATTTTAGAAAAGGATTGTATTTCAAATTTTAGCTTAAACAATTTTGATATAAAAAATTCAAACGAAATTATTAAAGATTTAATTAAATCTGCTGAAAAAAAAATAAATAATCATATTAAAAATATCAATCTAATGATTGATACTCCTGATATGTTTTCTATAGATATTTCAATAAAAAAAAATTCTGATGGAAAACAATACTCTAAAAACGATATTAAATCTTTATTAAACGAGGTCAAAGGTTTAGTTCAAAAAAATTATTTAAATAAAAAAATTATTCATGTGATTGTTAAAAAATTTATTTTTGATGATGAGGAATTTTTTGAAATTCCTAATAAAAAAATTGATTATAATATTCTAATAATAGAATTAAAATTTATCTGCTTTGCTGATCAAATTTGGAAAAGTCTACAAGATAGTTTTAAAAGCAATTATTTAAACATAGATAATTTATACTGTTCAAGCTATGTAAGATCGAGTAGCTACAATTCTTTATTTAATGATTTTAACAAAAAAGTTATTTTAGATATTGGTTATGGAAAAAGTTCAATAACTGTTTTTCAAGATAACAGAATATTATATTTTAATATTTTGCCTGTTGGCGGAAGGCATATAACAAATGATATTTCTATACTTTTAAAAATTAATCAAGATGATGCAGAAAATCTGAAAAAAAGCTTAAATCAATCTGAAACTACATTTGAAAATAAAATAGAAAAAAATAATCAGACAGAATTACCAGACTTATCCAGACAAGTTATTTTTGCTAGAGTTGATGAAATAATAAAATTAAACCTTGCTGATGAATATTTTAATGCATTCTTTCAAAATAAAGACAGTTGTATTTTAATTTTTATTGGAGAAGGATCAAAAATATTAAATAAAAACTCAATTTATTTAGAAGAAAAATTTGATTTTTTTAGTGAAATTAGTTTTTTTGAAGAAAATACAACTATAATTTGCGATTCTGGATTTAATTTTAACCAATTGAGCAAATCTCAAGAAGTCAACTTCCTTCCAAAAAAACCTAAAAATAAAGGTTTTTTTGAAAAATTTTTTCATTTTTTTAACTAATATTTGTATTTTCTTGTAACATTTGTTGTGTTTTTTTGAATTAAGTAAGCATGTATTTGTATTACATGTCAGTTCTTAACCAGAAGACTTTAAGGAAAGCAGTTAAATTTGAAGGCATTGGCCTCCATACTGGGGAAAAAGTTTCCACAACAATATTGCCTTCAGAACCAAATACAGGAATAATTTTTAAAAGAATAGATCTTGAAAATAACAATATTATCTTACCCAATATCTACAATGTTTCCAATGCAACACTTTGCACAACAATTACGAACGAATATGGCGTTTCTGTTTCTACCATTGAACATTTAATGGGAGCACTATACGGATTAGGAATAGATAATGCTTTAGTTGAAATTAATTCCCAAGAAGTTCCAATAATGGATGGTTCAGCAAAAGTTTTTATAGAAAAGTTTTTAGAGACAGGCTTTGAGTTAAGTGAAGTGCCGATTAAACTAATCAAAATTACAAACAAAGTAAGTTTAGAAGATGGATCAAAATATATTTCTATTGATAAATCTAATGTAAGTTTAGATATAGATTTTGAGATTAAATATTCAAATTCTCTCATTGGAAATCAAAGAAATAAAATAAATGTTTATGAAAATAAACTTTCAGACATATATAACTCAAGAACATTTTGTTTATACGAAGACGTTGAAAATTTAAGAAAGATGGGTTTAGCAAAAGGAGGAAGTTTAAATAACGCGGTTGTCGTAAAAAATAATGAAGTATTAAATCTTGATGGACTAAGAAATAAACTTGAATTTGTTAATCATAAAATTTTAGACTGTATGGGAGATTTGTATCTTTCAGGATACAAGATAATTGGATCTTTAAAATGTTCTCAAGGTGGACATAGCTTGACAAACAGGCTCTTAAGAAAAGTTTTTGCTGATAAAAAAAATTATATAATATTTGAAATTAAAGAAAAATCTCTTCCTCACACATATATAGACAAATCAATACTAAAATCTATTGCATAATAATTAGAATTTTTTTTAAATTCTGTTAAGAATTTAAAATGAAATATTTTCTTAAATTTATTCTAATTGCATCTATTGTGTTTTTAAGTGCATGTAAAAACAATGATGAAAAAATCTCAATAATTGAAGAGAAAGATTTAGATCTTCAAATGATTGATGCGTATAATGAAGGACTTAATTTCTTAGATGACAATTACCCCCTGAAAGCCGCAAAAAAATTTAATGAAGCTGAACTTTTGTATCCACAGTCTTTGTGGGCACCAAGATCATCTTTAATGTCTGCGTATTCTTATTATTATGGATCTTATTATGTTGATGCAATCGAAGAATTAAATAGATTTATAGAAATTTATCCTAACCATGAAAGAATAGTTTATGCTTACTACTTACTGGGAATGTGCCATTACGAGCAAATTGCGGACGAAAAAAAAGATCTTGGAGCTATTGTTGATGCACAACTAAATTTTAAATATGTTTTAGAAAACTATCCCGAATCAGATTTTGCACTAGATTCAAATTTTAAATTAGAGCTTATTCAAGAAATTTTAGCTTCAAAAGAAATGTACTTGGCTAAATATTATATAGAAAGGGAAAAATGGATTCCAGCAATTAATAGATACAAAAATGTTTTAAGTAAATTTGAAACAACTATTTATGTTGAAGAAGCACTTCATAGGCTGGTCGAAATTCATTATAAAATTGGTTTAATTGATGAGTCAAAAAAATATGCAGCATTATTGGGTTATAATTATCAATCTAGTGAATGGTATCGACAGTCATATAAAATTTTTAACAAAGATTACGAGAAAATTAGAAAAAAAAGAAAAAAGAAAAAAAATAAGTTATCTACTTTAGAAAAAATAAAATCCTTGTTAAAAAATGAAAAATAGGAATTTAATTAAAAAAGAATATCTTACTAAAATAAAAGAATTAAAAGAGCATAATCAACATTATTATGAAAAAAGCAAACCAAAAATATCTGATGCAGAATATGATAAATTAAAACAAGAGATTAATGAACTTGAAAAAGAATATAGTTATTTAAAAGACAAAAGTTCTCCATCTTTATTAGTTGGAGCCAAACCATCAAAAAATTTTCTTAAATCTAAACACAGAGTTAAGATGCTCTCATTGTCAAATGCATTCGGTTATCAAGATTTAAAGAATTTTGAAAAAAAAATATCTAATTTTTTAAACTTAAAAAAAAGTACTGATATTGAATATAGTGTTGAACCAAAAATAGATGGAATTTCAGCATCATTAACATATAAAAATAATAATTTGGTTTTAGGTTTATCAAGAGGAGACGGCATAGAAGGGGAAATAATTACAGAAAACTTAAAAACAATTAAAGATATTCCAAAATCAATTAAAGATAAAAAATTTCCCAAAGATATAGATATAAGAGGAGAGGTGTACATAGGAAAAAATGATTTTGAAAGGATAAAGGACCGGTTTGCAAATCCTAGAAATGCAGCATCGGGATCTCTTAGACAAAAAGATCCGAATGAAACAAAAAAAATTCCGTTAAGATTTATTGCCTATACATACGGATTTAATAATAAAATCAATTTTAAAAAACAATCTGAATTTTTAAATCTTCTTAAAAGTTGGGGTTTTAATACAAATAATCATAATAAAGTTATTAGTGGTATAGATAAATTAGTTCAAAATCATAAAGAATTAGAAAACAAAAGACATGATTTAGACTTCGATGTAGATGGATTGGTATATAAAATAAATAATTTGGACTTACAAAAGAGATTAGGTTTTGTTGCTAATGCTCCTAGATGGGCAATAGCACATAAATTTTCTGCTGACAGTTCATTTTCAAAAATATTAAATATAGAAATTCAAATAGGAAGAACCGGAGCATTGACACCAGTCGCTAAAATAAAACCTGTTAATATAGGAGGCGTTGTAGTTTCAAATGCAACTCTTCATAATGAAGAAGAAATAATTAGGAAAGATATAAGAGTTGGTGATGTAGTTAAAGTTGAAAGAGCAGGAGATGTAATTCCACATGTACTCTTAGTAGATTTAAAAAAGAGACCATGTGAATCAAAAAAATTTACTTTTCCAAATAGCTGTCCCTCATGTGGCTCTAAAGTAATAAAAGATTTCAATAAAATTTCAAAAAAATATGATGCAGTAAAAAGATGTTCTAGCGATGGATACAAATGTGAAAAAATTGCAATTGAAAAAATTAAACATTTTGTATCAAAAGAAGCATTCAATATAGAAGGTTTAGGAAAGAAGGTTGTTGAAAAATTTTGGGATCTAAAATTTATAAAGTTACCTTTTGATATATTTGATTTAAATTATAAAAAGATTGAAAAATTAGATGGATGGGGAGATTTATCTGCAAACAATCTAAGAAAATCAATTGAAAAATCAAAAAACATTGGATTGGATAAATTTATATTTTCATTGGGGATAAGGCATATTGGCCAAGAAAATGCGAGACTTTTGTCACAATATTTTTTAAATATAAAAAACTTTAATGATTTAACAAAAAATTTCAATTTCAATTCCCTTGCAAATTTAGATGGGATTGGAGAGACACAGATAAGTTCGCTTAAAAATTTTTTTTCAGATCAAATTAATTTAAATGTAGTTAAAAAATTAATTTCAATTTTGAATATAAAAAACGTTTCAGAAAATACAAAAGGTAAACTAATAAATAAAACATTTATGTTCACAGGTAAGCTTTCAAGTATTAGTAGAGCCGAAGCAAAATCTTTGACAGAGGAAAATTCAGGAAAAATTCTGAGCAATGTAAGTAAAAAACTTGATTATTTAGTAACTGGAGAAAAACCTACGGCAAAGAAAGTTAAACAAGCGAAAGAATTAAATATAAAAGTAATTAGTCAGCCAGAATGGAAAAAACTTTTAAATTAAACTTAAAAGCCATTTTTTTTCACTAGAATTTAAAAACTTTGATATTTTTGCATAAGTATCCATGTGATAACTAAATAAATACTTTTTTTCTGAAGTATTTAACATTTTAAAATTTATTAAGTCAGTATCAATTGGTGCCAAAGTTAAATTCTTAAAAAAAGTTTTATTATTATTTTTTTTTACATAAACTAAATTTTCTATTCTAATACCAAATTTTTTTTTTTCATAGTATCCAGGCTCATTACTCAAAATCATACCCGGTAAAATCTTTACACTATTGTATTTTGAAATAGCTTGAGGTCCTTCATGAACATTCAAAAAATAACCAACACCATGACCTGTGCCATGTCCATAATCTAAATTAATTTTTTTAAGAAAAAATCTTGCTCTTTTATCAATATCTTTTCCAGTACTAATTTTATTTAAATCTGTATTGAAAACAGCGATATGTCCTTTTAAAACTCTAGTAAAAATATTTTTTACTCTTGGATCTGGTTTTGAAAAACAGATGGTTCTTGTTACGTCAGTTGTGCCATATTTATACTGTCCGCCAGAATCACATAAAAAAATATCTTTTTTATTTATTTTTCTGTTTGAATTTTTTTTTGCTCTATAATGTACGATTGCACCATTTGGACCTGAGCCTGCTATAGTATTAAAACTTGGATATAGGAAATTAACATTTTTTTTTCTAAAATTTTCTAATTTTTTTTCGGCTTCTATTTCCGTTAAATCAAAATTTTTTTTACTTTTCATCCAATATAGAAATTTTGTTAAAGCTGCGCCATCTGCTATATGTGCATTAATCATATTTTTAATTTCAGTTTTATTCTTTATAGCCTTTAGTGCGTAACAAGGGTCAATTTCATTTAAAATATTAAATTTTGATAAAATAATACTTTTATTAAAAACTGAGCAGCTATTTTTATCTATAGAAAAATTTTTACCTTTTAAATTATTAATTACTTTCGCAAATTCTTTAAATTCATAAAATTTAATTTTTTTATAACTTATTGTATTTTTTATTTTTCTAATTTTTTTAATATCTGAAAAAAAGTATATATTTTTATTATTAAAAATAATTTGGCAATTAGGAATAGGGCTATTTGGATTATCAAATCCTCTAATATTTAATAACCAAGCACAGTTTTCAGGCGCACTAATAAATATATTTTTTATTTTTTTCTTTTTAAGAATAGAAGATAACTTATATAATTTTGAAGTTATTTTTTCACCAGATACAATTTCATTTAAACAGTAAAATTCTTTTACTTTATAATTATTTTTTAAATTAAATATTTCATCTATTAAATTACTGTTAATTGGGATTAAATTACAGCTATCTCTAAAATTTGATTTTAAACTAATTTCGGTAAATAATTTAGGGTCAAATCCTAATGTCAGTTTATTTTTTATTTTTGTGATTAAATCAAATGGTCTAATTTTTGGAATTTCAAATATTTTAAAATTTTTTCCACATTCAATATTTGCTTGCAGAGTGTATCTACCATCTACGAATAACAAGTTTTTATCTTTCAAGATTATTGCCAAGCCTGCTGAGCCAGAAAAGTTAGATATCAACTTTAATCTGTTTAGAAAAGAATATTCCGAAAAAAATTCATCGTTTTTAGGTACTATGTATCCATCAATATTTTCATTATTCATTAATTTTTTTAATAAGTTAATCATTTTAAAACTACCTTTTTAATTTTTTTTGATATCTTATCCATCCTGGGCTTTTTATTTCATTTTCAAAATTTATATCTTGATTAAATTCAAAATCATCTTCTCGATCTTCTTCAAAATAATTATTTTTTTTAATATTTTCATGTGGTAATTCATCAATAAATCTGGATGCCAAGTTATCTATCCAATCACCTTGATAAAATCTATTCATTGAAAACGATATAATTGCTTGTTTTTTTGCCCTGGTAATTCCAACATAAGCCAATCTTCTCTCTTCTTCTAATCCTTTTTGACCTTTTTCTTCAATTGATTTTTGATGAGGAAATAAACCTTCTTCCCAACCTGGTAAAAAAACTACATCAAACTCAAGTCCTTTTGATGCATGCATTGTCATTAAATTGACTTTTTTATCTTCCCAATCCTGATCAAGGGAAGTTGCTAAGGCAACGTGCTCTAAAAAACTTTCTAAATTATCATACTCCTTCATTGCATTAATTAATTCTTTTATATTTTCCAATCTATTCTCATTTTCTAAATCTTTCTTGTTTTTTAACATTTGACTATAACCAGACTCATCTAAGATAGTTTGTATTAATTTTATATGTCCTATTTTTTTATTGAATAAATTATCTCTCCATTTTCCTAATAAATTTAATAAAGAACTTAATCCTAATTTTGTTTTTGGTTTTATTTTATTTTTTTGAATTAGAGAAATTGCAGACTTTTCTAAAGGCAAGCCATTTTTTTTTGCATATTCATTTATCTGCTTAACAGTAGTTTCTCCAATTGATCTTTTTGGAACATTTATAATTCTTTCAAAAGAAAGATCATCTTTGTTTTGATTGACCACTCTAAGATAAGCAATGCAATCTTTTATTTCAGCACGTTCATAAAATTTTATGCCTCCTATGATTCTATATGGTATTCCAATTTTTAAAAAACGTTCCTCGAACTCACGTGTTTGAAATATTGCTCTTACTAAAATTGACATGTCATTAAGGAAGTATTTCTTTTTTAATTTTTCAATCTCATCACTTATTCCAATAGCTTCATCTTTTCCATTTCTAAAATAATTTAAAGAAACTAAATCTCCATCTTCACCCTCAGTATAAAGATTCTTTCCAACTCTTGCCTCATTATTTGATATTATTTTAGATGCTACTGACAATATATTTTGAGTCGATCTGTAATTTCTTTCAAGCCTAACTATTTTTGTATTATTGTATATTTTATCAAATTCTAAAAAATTTTTTATTTCAGCTCCTCTCCAGCTGTAAATTGATTGATCATCATCACCTACACAACAAATATTTAGATTATGCTTTGCTAAGTAGTTTAGCCATTTACTTTGAATTAAATTAGTATCTTGATATTCGTCAACCAAAATATATTTAAAATTCCTGGAATACATTTTAGTGATATCAGGATTTTTTTCAAAAATTTTTACTGAGTGCAATATTAAATCACTAAAATCACAGGCATTTAGATCAAGTAATTTAGACTGATAAATTTTATATATACTTAAAAAACCTTTTTCTAATACTTCTCTTTTTTTTAATACTACATCTTCAGGATACCATCCTTTATTTTTCCATTGATCAATTACTGAAAGAATATACTTTGGTGATATTTTTTTGGTATCTATGTTTTCTGCTTTTGATATATTTTTAATTAGTTTAACCTGATCGTCCTGATCAATTATTGTAAAGTTTGAATTTAAATTAACAGCCTTAGCATGTTTTCTTAACAATTTTGCACATACTGAGTGAAAAGTACCAAGCCATGGAAGACCAACCGCTCCTTTTTTTAGAATTTTGGTAACCCTGTCTTGCATTTCTCTTGCGGCTTTATTTGTAAAAGTAACAGCAAGAATTTGATTAGGGTATGCTTTTTTCTTTTCAATTATATGAGCAATTCTTGAAATTAGTACTTTAGTTTTACCCGAGCCTGCTCCAGCTACTATTAAAAGTGGTCCATCGAGAGACAAAACCGCCTCTTTTTGTTTTTCATTAAGATTTTTTAAATATTCTAAATTTAACATTTTACTATTTTTAGTGTAAATCCTACTTTCGGCAACTATGAAAAATTACTTATCCAAAATCAAAAAATTTAAGATAAAAAATTATATTTCAAATTTTAGAAAGAAAAATCCTTTTAATCCAATTATACTATCAATCATATTAGTTTTTTTATTATCATTATATTTCACTATACCTACTTTCTATAATTATGAAAATTTTGATAAGGAAATTCAAAAAAAAGTATCTAAAGATTTTAAATTAAATCTAAAAAATATTTCTAGTGTTACATATTTAATGCTCCCTACTCCACACTTTCTGATTGAAGAATGTGATATACATTTTTCAAACGACCCCAAAGAAAAAATCTTAAAAGCTAAACATTTAAAAATTAATGTTTTTTCAAAAAATTTACATAAAAAAGAAAATATAGAATTAAAAAGTATTCATTTAAAAAAAGTTGATTTAGATCTACAATTTATTGATATAAAAAACTTTTATAATCATTTAAAATATAATATTTCTAAACCTATCTATATTAATAAAAGTAATTTATTTTTTAGGGATAAAAATAAAGAAATAATATTAATTTCAAAAATAAAAAATTTTGAATACTTTTTTGATTTTCAAAGAAAATCAAAAAAACTAAATGTTTCAGGAAATTTATTTGGATCAAATTTTAAATTTAACTGGGAAAAAAATTTTTCCAACCCATATATAACAACAAGCGATATTAAATTTTACAATCCAAACTTAAATATTTCAAATAAATTTAATAAAGAAAATGAAAATTTTACAAAAGCAGAAACAAGACTCAGATTCTTAAGAAATAGTTTGGATTTAAATTATAAATTTAATCGAGATAGTATTGAACTCATTGATGACAAAAGTAAAATAATTAATCATTCTAAATTAATTGGAAATATCAAGTTAGATCCATTTTTTTTTGATCTAGATTTAATTTTATCAGAAATACGTGTTCAAGCAGTATTAGATAGCATTTTTTTAAATTTATATAAAACAAATCAATCAACCAATTTAAATTTTAATGGAAATTTAAAAATAAATTTAAATGAAATTAATAATCGATTATTTGAAAATTTATTAATAAATGTTAATTTTAAAAAAGAAAAAATAAGCTTAAATGATTCAAGTTTAAATTTAAAAAAAATAGGAAAAATAAATTTTTCCGATCCTTCGATTTATGAAAAAAATCAAAAATTATTTATAAAATCAAAAATTAAATTTGATGTTGATGATCAAGAACAGCTATACAGAAAATTTCTGATACCAAGACAAAATAGAATAAATTTAAATAAAGTTTATTTTGAAGTAGAATACAATATTGATGATGGAAATTATTTTTTATCTAGTATTAACTTTAATGAAAATAAAAATAATCAAATAATTTTTCAAAAAATTAAAAATATTCAACAATTAAATAATTTCATTTCAAGTGAGTTTAAAAAAGTTAGCTTGGACTAATCATTTTTTTTGGATCAACTATCTTATTATATTCTTTTTCAGTAATTAATCCGGACTTTAAAGCTTCTTCTTTTAAAGTGGTATTTTTTTTTAAAGCGCTTTTTGCAATTTTGGCAGCATTGTCATATCCAACATGTGGAGTTAGTGCCGTTACTAACATTAATGAATTATCTAATAATTCTTTAATTCTTTTTTTGTCAGCTTTTAGACCAGAAACACAATATTTTGCAAAGCTCTTTGCTGAATCTGACATTATATGAATTGATTGTAAAATATTATGGATAATTAGTGGTTTAAAAACATTTAATTCGAAATGACCATGCGATCCTGCCATTGTTATTCCATTGTGATTTCCAATCACCTTCACACACACCATGGTTACAGCTTCACACTGAGTTGGATTTACTTTTCCAGGCATTATAGAAGAACCTGGTTCATTTTCTGGCAAAATAAGTTCTCCATAACCAGCTCGAGGGCCCGATCCCAAGAATCTGATATCATTTGCAATTTTCATTAGACAAACAGCCGTTGTGTTCATTGTTCCAGAAAAATTAACTATAGCGTCGTGAGCAGCTAATGAAGCAAATTTGTTTGGGGAAGGTTTAAAAGGAAGTTTTGTAATTTTTTTTATTTCAGATACTATTTTTTTATCAAATCCTTTTTTTGTATTTAGCCCGGTTCCCACTGCAGTTCCACCTTGAGCTAAAAAATATATTTCTTCTAGAGCTCTTTTTATTCTTTCAATGCATTTTGTTAATTGAAAATGATAACCAGAAAATTCTTGACCCAAAGTTAAAGGTGTAGCATCTTGTAAATGAGTTCTGCCAATTTTGACGATTTTTTTAAATTCTTTTGATTTTTTCTTTAATTGTAAATTAAGTAAATTAAGACTAGGTATTAATTTTCCTGTTGCTCTGATTGCTATTGCCATATGCATGGCAGAAGGAAAAACATCATTAGTTGATTGAGATTTATTCACATGGTCATTTGGGTGTACTGGCTTTTTAGATCCTTTTTTTCCACCTAATATTTCTATTGCTCTATTAGCGATGACTTCATTAACATTCATATTTGTTTGAGTACCAGATCCTGTTTGCCAGACTTTTAGAGGAAAATGACTTATTAATTTTCCTGAAATAACTTCATTTGCTGCTTTAACAATTACTTTACTTATTCTTTTATCTAGATCGCCATTTTTTGCATTTACTATTGCTGCAGCTTTTTTAATTATGGCGATTGATTTAATTACAATTGGCCTAACTAAAAAATCTCCAATATCAAAGTATTTACTTGATCTTTGCGTAGATGCGCCCCAATACTTATCCACAGGCACATTAATTCCACCAATACTGTCATATTCTTTTCTATTTTTCATAATTTAGATTTTGAATGTAATGCCATATTTCTTATACATTAAGTTGAGTAAGAATCAAATAGGAGCAATATGACAAATTTTGAAAAAGTAGGAATCTTCATGAAAACTTTTGGACAAGAAGTTAAGACAAAAGCAGAACTTAGCAATGATAAAATAAATGAGCTTAGAGTAAGCTTAATCAACGAAGAACTAGAAGAATTAAAAAAAGCTATTGAGGGTAATGATATTTTAGAGGTTGCTGATGCCTTAACAGATATTCTATATGTTACTTATGGAGCAGGCCATGCCTTTGGAATAAATTTAGATAAATGTTTTAATGAAGTTCAACAGTCAAATATGAGCAAATCAGGATCTGATGGAAAACCAATTTATAATGAATCTGGAAAAGTTATGAAAGGTCCAAATTATTTTAAACCTGATTTAAGTAAATTTTTATAAATTAAATTTATTTTATCCAACTAGGTTTGATAATTTTTATCACTGCATTACCACATTTAAATTCATTTTTTGTATCAAAGTTTTCATTTAAATATTTTATTATTGCAAAAGGAAATTTATTTTTTATTAACACTTTACCAATCTCATTATTATTATATTTAATAATTTCATCTTTTAGTTCACCCTTTATTAATTGTATTGGAAGCAGTCTTTTTGATAGCTTATTTTTCAATTTAATTCTTGCTGTATTTTCTTGCCCAACATAACAACCTTTTTTAAAATCTATTCCATTTAACTCTTCAAAATTACACTCAATACCAAATATTTTATCTTTAAGTTGATCTGTATTTTTTTGAGCAACTCCAATTTCATGACTAAATTTATAATATTCATCAGCATTTGAAGTAGTTAAATCTAATTTTTTTAAAGATAAATGTAGTTTTTCTAAGTTAATAATTATTCTTGCTCCTAATTCTTTTTTCCTTGGATCCAAAAATATAGAATCTTCTCTGTATTTGATTGTAAACCCAGGTAAGTTTTTAGCGCCTTCAAATTCTAAAAATTTTTCATTACTTAGCGCAGCTACTACAAACTCATTGCTTAGATTAAGTATTTCAACTTTAGATCTAAGTTTATACAGATCCAGTTGATTATAAAGATTTTCAATTTGTAATTTTTCACAGTCTATAAAATATCCATTTTTATGTTTAATAATTAAAAAATCGAAAAGATATTTCCCTTGAGGCGTTAAAAGTGACGCAAAGCAACTATTAGTTTCATTAACTTTATCAATATCATTTGTTATTATATTTTGTAAAAATTCTTTAGCATCTTTGCCTTGAACAAATAACACTCCACGATCTTCTAAAATATATACTTTTTTTTTGTTCATAATTGAAAGATGTTCATTTATAATATAGTTACTTTTCTACCAAATGTTAGATCTAATAATAAAAAATGGACAATGCTTCATCGATAATAAGTTGGAAAATGCAGACTTGGGCATTAAAGAAGATAAAATTGTAGAGATTGGAAGCATTAAGGAAGAATCAAAAGAAATATTTGATGCATCAAATTTGATTGTTTTGCCTGGTTGTATAGATACGCAGGTACATTTTAGAGAACCAGGCTCAACTGAAGCTGAGGATTTGAACTCAGGAAGTAGAGCGGCTATAGCAGGAGGAATAACGGGAGTATTTGAAATGCCAAATACAAATCCTCCAACAGCAAATAAAAAAGAATTTCAAAACAAGTTAAACTTAGCAAAAAATAGAATGTATTGTAATTATGCATTCTATTTTGGTGCCACTCCAAACAACCACAAAGACCTTGCTAATTTAAAAGATTTAGAAGGCTGTTGTGGAGTAAAATTATTTGCAGGATCATCAACGGGAAATCTTTTAGTAGATAAAGAAGAAGATATTGAAAAAGTTTTTGAGCACACATCAAAAATAGTTTCTGTTCATTCAGAGGATGAAGAAATCTTAAATATTAGAAAAAAGCTTAGAAAAAAAGGAGATGTATCAACACATCCAGTTTGGAGAAATGAAGAGTGTGCAATGTCTTCAACAAGAAAAATTGTAAAAATTGCTAAAAGATTAAACAAAAAAGCACATATCTTGCATGTGACCACAAAAGAAGAGGTAGACTTTTTATCTCAAAATAAAGGCAATGTTACCTTTGAAATAACTCCTCAGCACTTAACACTTTCTGCTCCAGACTGTTACGAAAAACTTGGTACATTTGCACAAATGAATCCTCCAATTAGAGATAAAAGTCATTTTGATCGATTATGGTATGCGGTAAGAAATAATTATAATGACACATTAGGTTCTGATCATGCACCTCATTTAAAAGAAAATAAACTAAAAGAATACCCTGACTCACCATCAGGAATGCCCGGTGTTCAAACTATACTTCCAGTTATGCTAAACCACGTAAATGAAGGAAGATTAAAATTAGATCAATTAGTAAAATTGCTTTGTGAAAACCCAGCCAGTATTTTTGGTATCCAAAAAAAAGGATTTATAAAAAAAGATTTTGATGCAGATTTTACAATAATAGACTTAGAAAAAACTATAGAAATTAAAAATGAAAAAATAGAAAGTAAATGTGAGTGGTCTCCTTTTGACGGATATAAATTTAAAGGAACTCCTATTGCGACTATAGTTAATGGTGAAGTTAAAATGAAAGATGGAAAAATTATTGGAGATCCATCTGGAAAACCAATGAAATTTAAATAACTTTTGAAGAAAAACTATTAACTAAAACAACGCCCAGCACTATAAAAAACAATCCGAGGATTGCTTGCCAGTTAAGACTTTGTTTAAAAAAAATGTATCCTAATATTGCAATTGTAAATATTCCTAATCCGCTCCAAGTTGCATAAACAATAGCAATTGGAATTTTGTGCAATACATGAGTAAGACAATATAAAGCTGATAGATAACAAATCGCAGCTGTTGATGTAGGAATTAGTTTGGTAAAATTTTGTGTAGAAGGAAGAAGCATTGTGCCCGCAACTTCACAAAAAATTGCAACGAACATAAAAAAATAAGCTTTTGTCATTATTTTAAAATATTATTTTTTATTAAATCTTGTTTTATTTCATCTAAAATTGCTGGATCATCAATTGTTGCCGGCATTTTATATTCTTCTTTATCAGCTATTTTTCTGACTGTTCCTCTTAAAATTTTTCCAGACCGTGTTTTTGGTAATCTTTTTACAACAATGGTAGTTTTAAAAGCTGCAACCGGACCAACTTTATCTCGCACCATTTGAATACACTCTTTTGATATTGTTTCATTATCTTTTTGAACTCCAGCTTTAAGTGCTATTAAACCAATTGGCAATTGTCCTTTTAATTTATCTGCGATACCAATAACCGCACATTCAGCAACTGATTGATGCTCTGATAAAACTTCTTCAATTGCACCAGTTGAAAGTCTATGACCAGCAACATTTATAATATCATCTGTTCTAGACATAATCCAAATATACCCATCATCATCTATATGGCCTGCATCATAGGTTTGATAATATCCTTCGTAGCTTGTCATATATGTTTTTTTATATTTTTCATCAGCATTCCATAAAGTTGGAAATGTTCCAGGAGGTAAAGGTAGTTTAACGACTATATCTCCCATTTCATTTGGTTTAGCTAAAGTTTGATCTGGTTTTATAACTTTAACATTGTAACCAGGAACCGCTTTACAAGCAGAACCATATTTTGTTTTCATCATTTCTATACCTGTGCAATTAGAACTTATTGCCCAACTAGTTTCAGTTTGCCACCAGTGATCAATTACCGGAACTTTTAAAAGAGACTCCGCCCATTTAATAGTATCTGGGTCTGCTCTTTCTCCTGCTAAAAATAAGCTTTCAAATGAATTTAAATCATACTTAGAAAAAAATTTGCCTTCTGGATCTTCTTTTTTAATAGCCCTAAAGGCAGTTGGTGCAGTGAATAGAGATTTTACCTTGTATTCAGAAATGATTTTCCAAAAAGCTCCTGCATCTGGAGTTCCTACAGGTTTGCCTTCAAATAGTACAGTTGTGCATCCTTTAAACAATGGTGCGTATACAATATAAGAGTGACCAACAATCCATCCAATATCACTGGCTGACCACCAAACATCATTCTG
>Ga0208642_1000673_pt1 | contig 17480 bp, 12 predicted proteins | sample ETN02SmetaG_4_FD_185790 | JGI IMG/M metagenome (GOLD analysis project Ga0208642, IMG submission 185790) | Marine microbial and viral communities from oxygen minimum zone, Eastern Pacific Ocean - ETNP2014F10-02SV251 (SPAdes) (version 2) | ecosystem: Environmental > Aquatic > Marine > Oceanic ...
TTGGGTTTCCAGAATCTATTACTTCATCGCCTCTTTTTAAACCTTCTGTAGCATCCATCGCAATTGTTCTAACATTTGACTCACCCAGATGTTGAGCAACCTCTAAAACTAGTCTATTTCCTCCATTGTCACATTCTAATGCTGTCAGAATCTCAGGTAATTCTCCTTCAAATTTTACGTCTACTACTGCTCCAATAATTTGTGTAATTTTTCCTTTTCTCATAGTTATAAACTTTCTGCTCCTGATATAATTTCAATTAATTCCTTGGTAATTGCTGCCTGACGACTTCTATTATACTCAATGGTAAGTTTGTCAACCATTTCACCTGCGTTTCTGGTTGCATTATCCATTGCACTCATTCTGGAACCTTGTTCGCTAGCTGAATTTTCTAACATCGCTTTAAAAATCTGAGTTGATATATTCTTAGGCAGCAAATTACTTAAAATTTCATCTTCTTCTGGTTCAAATTCATAATTATCATCCGAAGAATCTCCTTGTGACTCAGAAGATTTTAAAGGAATTATTTGTTGTTCTTGTGGTATTTGAGTAATTACATTTTTAAATCGGTTATAAAAAATTGTACATATATCAAATTCTTTCTTTTCAAATTTATCAATTATAATTTTTCCAACTTTATCAGCATCAAAATAATTAATATTTTTGGAATCTTTGAAAGAAATTTTTTCAATTATATTATCTTTATAAATTCTTTTCAATTGATCATAACCTTTTGATCCAACAGTTATAATTTTAATAGTTTTCCCTTCATTTAAGATTTTTTGAAAATAAGATTTTGCTTTCTTAATTATGTTTGTATTAAATCCTCCACAAAGCCCTCTGTCAGAAGTTAAAACTACACATAAATGAATTTTATTATCACCTGATCCAGCAAGTAATTTAGGAGCATTTTCTTTATCAATAATTCCATTTGAAAGATTAAGTATAATATTATTCATTTTATCTGAATACGGTCTTCCTTTTTCCGCATTCTCTTGCGCTCTTCTTAACTTTGCTGCAGCAACCATTTTCATTGCCTTGGTAATTTTTTGTGTAGACTTAACACTAGATATCCTTTTTTTTAAATCGTCTAAACTTGCCATTTGCTAAGAATTAAAATTTTTTTTTAGTTCTTTAATAACTTCGGTTAATAATTTTTCAGTATCTTCATCAAGCTTACCAGAATTTGATATTGACTCTAAAATCTCTGGTTTTTCAGATTTACATTTTTCGATAATTTTAATCTCAAACTGAGCAATATCATTTTGTTCAATATCATCTAAGTAGCCCTTAACACCACAAAATACAGAAATTACTTGTTCGGCAACTGTCATTGGTGAATATTGTTTTTGTTTTAAAAGTTCAGTCAATTTAGAACCTCTGTTTAAAAGTTTTTGAGTAGAAGCATCTAGGTCTGATCCAAATTGTGCAAATGCTGCCATTTCTCTATATTGTGCAAGCTCAAGTTTCATTGATCCAGATACTGTCTTCATTGCTTTAGTTTGTGCAGAAGATCCAACTCTAGACACTGATAAACCTACGTTTATAGCTGGTCTAATTCCTTGATTAAATAATTCTGTTTCAAGAAATATTTGACCATCAGTAATTGAAATAACATTAGTAGGTATAAATGCAGAAACATCACCACCTTGAGTTTCAATAATCGGAAGAGCTGTTAATGATCCGCCACCATGGTCATCACTAAGTTTAGCTGCTCTTTCAAGTAATCTGCTATGCAAGTAAAATACATCACCAGGATAAGCTTCTCTTCCAGGAGGTCTTCTCAATAGAAGTGACATCTGTCTATAAGCCACAGCTTGTTTTGATAAATCGTCGTAAATAATTAAAGCATGCATTCCATTATCTCTAAAATACTCTCCCATAGTGCAGCCTGTATAAGGTGCTAAAAATTGAAGAGGAGCAGCATCTGAAGCCGTTGCAGCAACTATTGTTGTATATTCCATCGCTCCAGCTTCTTCTAAAGTTTTTTCAATTTGTCTAACTGTAGATCTTTTTTGTCCTATTGCTACATATACACAATATAATTTTTGTTTCTCATCGTTAGATTCATTTATTTTTTTTTGATTTATAATAGCATCGATCGCGACTGCAGTTTTTCCAGTTTGTCTATCACCAATAATTAATTCTCTTTGCCCCCTTCCGATTGGAACTAGACTATCAATTGATTTAAGTCCTGTTTGCATTGGCTCGCTCACTGATTTACGTGGAATAATTCCTGGAGCTTTTACTTCAACTCTGCTTCTTTTTGTACCTTTGTCTAATGCTCCTTTGCCATCTATTGGGTTTCCCAATCCATCCACAACTCTTCCTAATAATTCTTTACCAACAGGAGTATCAACAATAGCACCTGTTCTTTTTACAGTATCTCCCTCTTTTACGGCTCTATCATCACCAAAAATTACAACACCAACATTTTCACTTTCTAAGTTAAGAGCCATGCCTTTAGATCCGTCTGAAAATTCTACCATTTCTCCTGCTTGAACATTGTCCAATCCATATATTCTAGCAATACCATCGCCTACGGATAAAACTTGACCAACTTCAGTTACTTCCGCTTTATTTCCAAATTTTTTTATTTGTTCTTTTAAAATTTTTGTTACTTCTGAAGGATTTATTTCCATTTAAGCCTCTATCATTCTATTTTCAATTTGTTGTAATTTATTTTTAATGGAAGTGTCCACCATTATACTGCCTATCTGCACAACTAAACCCCCAATTAAACTTTTGTCATATTTGTAGTTTAATTTTATTTTTGAACTAAAATTTTTTGATAGATCATTCTTAATTACACTAATTTCTTGATCTGAAAGTTCTTTTGAAGAAACTAATTCTGCTTTAACCTCGCCTCTTTTTTTGGAGCAAGTATCAAGAAAGTTCTGAAGTATTTTTTCTATATAAAAAAACCTTCTTTTTGAAATTAAAAAACTTAAAAATTTAGTTAATAAACTATTTAATTTATAATTTTCAGATATTTTTAATATTACTGAATTTAGATCTTCTGGGTTACTTGTTGGGTCTTTAATTAATAAATTAAAATCTTCACTTTCTATGATTAATTTCAGAATTGAAATTGAATGATCTTCAACTTCATTTAAAATATTTGTCTCACTTGCTAACTCATAAAGCGCTAAAGAATATCTGCTAGCAGCTGTGTCTGAAAAACCTTTACTTTTACTCAATTTGATACCTTATTTATTAGAAGATTAATAAAATTTTGAAGTTAATTAACACATGACTTTCCTGTCTTCAAGTATCACATTGTCTAATTACTGAATTTTTTTTCAACTAATTAAAGGTTATTGGATCAACATCAACTGTTAGTTTTATTCCTGGAGAAAGTTTATAATTTTTTAAAGCATTAGCCAATAAACTCTGAACTTTTGCTGACTTCTTGGATCTAATTAGTAATCGATTTCTAAATTTTTTTCGTATTCGATAAATTGGAGCATTAACTGGTCCCAAAATCTTTCCTTCAATTTTATTTATTAATTGATCTCTTAAACGATAAGCTTCTTTTTCTAGTTTAAGTTCATTATCTGAAGTCAATATTAATGATATAAATCTTTCGAAAGGAGGAAGATTATTTTTTTTTCTTAAATCTAATTCTCTATCTAAAAAAATAAAAGGATCTTCATTTGTTATTTGATTAATAATGTCCGAATTTAAATTATATGTTTGAAAATATACAGTTGCAGGTTTTCCAGTTCTACCGGCTCTTCCTGATAATTGATGATAAAGTTGAAGATTTTTTTCAGCACCTCGTAGGTCATGACCTTGTGAAGTTAAGTCAATATCTAAAACTACTATACAATTCAAATAAGGAAAATGAAAACCTTTAGAAATTAATTGTGTACCTATAATAATTTTGATTTCATTATTTATAATTTTTTCTAATAATTTTTTAGAAGATTTTTTGTTCATTGTATCACTAGAAAAAATTAAAGAATTTTCTTTAGGAAATATTTTTCTAACTTCTTCCGCAATTCTTTCTACGCCTGGTCCACTAAAAGTAAATTCACAATAATTTTGTTTTCCACATTTTCTTTTTAAATTAGATTTTAATCCACAATAGTGACAAAGAAGATTATTATTTTCTTTGTGATAAACAAGATTAATAGAACAATTTGGACATGAATAAACTTTTAAACAATTTTTACATAAAATAAATGGTGCAAAACCTCTTCTATTAATAAAAAAAAGAACTTGATCTCCAGCTTGTAAATGATCTTTTACTTTTTCAATAGTTCTAGAAGATATCCAAGATTGATTAGCTAATCTAAATTTCTTCAAATCAATAATTTCATGCTTAGGTAATTTTGCGTCCTTAAATCTATTTATTAATCTTGAATAAGAATATTTATTTTTTTTTATATTTTCATAAGTCTCAATAGATGGAACTGCTGTAACTAAATTGATAGGTATATTTTCAAAATTTGCTCTAGATATTGCCATATCTCTAGCGTTATATATTATTCCTTCATCTTGTTTGTATGATTGATCATGTTCTTCATCTACAATTATTATTCCTAGTTTCTTAAATGGAAGAAATAATGAAGATCTTGCTCCAATAACAACTTTAATTTTTCCAGAGGAAAGTCCACTCCAAATTATTTTTTTTCTTTTTGGTGTAATTGCTGAATGCCAAATAGCTGCATTAAATCCAAAAAATTCATAAAATTTTTTTTCAAACTCTCCTGTAAGGCCTATTTCTGGAAGTAAAATTAATGCCTGAAAATCTTTGTTAAGTTTATATTTGATGCTGTTAAAATAAACTATTGTTTTGCCTGAACCTGTGGTTCCTTGAAGCAAATGAACCCTAAATTTTTCAGTGTTTTTTGATAAATCCTTAAAAACTTTTTTTTGCTCTTTTGAAAGTTCAAATTTATGAATCTTATTCTTTTTTGTATATTTTTCATAGTCAAATTCATTAAAACTTTTTATCGCCTCTCCACTTAACAAATGTAATTTTAAAGACATGCCTTTTGGAATTAAATTATATTCAGAAAACCAATTTAAAAATTTAATAGTTTCAATTTTTAGTGGTTCAATTTCTAATTTTGCATTTATATTTTTTATTTTAAATTTTTTTTTATTTTTCTTTTCAAATTCATTCCATACAACACCTGTAATTTCTGATTTTCCAAAAGGAACTTTTACATAATCTCCAACATTTAACTTTAAATTGGTATCATAAGTAAATGGATGATTAAAAATATTTGGAATCAATACTGGAATTTTCATAATTATTTTATGAAATTATACTATGAATGTATTTGTCTTTTTTCTACAGATAATGCTGCCTCTTTAATTGCTTCAGAAAAAGTAGGATGTGCATGGCAAGTTCTAGCAATATCTTCAGAACTTGCACCAAATTCCATTGCCACTGACATTTCAGCAATCATTTCTCCAGCATGTTGACCAATAATATGAACTCCTAAAACTTTATCTGTAGTGCTGTCAGCTAAAATTTTAACAAATCCTTCTGATTCATCAATAACTTTTGCTCTAGCGTTAGCCAAAAATGGAAATTTTCCAATTTTATAATTTATTCCTTTTTCTTTTAATTGCTCTTCGGTTTTTCCTATAGATGCTACTTCTGGAGAAGTATAAACTACACCTGGAATTGTATCATAATTGACATGTCCTGATTGGCCAGAAATTAATTCTGCAACAGCGATACCTTCCTCTTCTGCTTTATGTGCTAACATTGGGCCTTCTATTACATCTCCAATTGCGTAGATATTCTTTATATTGGTTTGAAAATTTTTATTTACTTTTACACTTCCTCTTTTATCTAGTTCAACTCCCATTTTTTCTAGATTTAAGTTTTTTGTATATGGTCTTCTGCCTACAGAAATTAAAACCACATCAGCTTCGAATTTATTTTTCTTACCTTCTTTACTAAAAGTTTCAATTATTACACCATTTTTAGATTTAATAATTTTTTCTACTTTAGTTTTGAGTTCAAATTTAATTCCTTGTTTTTTTAATATTTTCATGAATTCAGTGGATATCTCTTTATCCATTTCAGGTATGATATGATCTAAAAATTCTATAACTTGTACTTCAGTTCCTAGTCTTGACCATACAGAGCCCATTTCTAGACCAATATAACCACCTCCAACAACAACCATTTTTTTTGGCAATTTGGATATTGATAGCGCACCAGTTGATGAAAGAATTTTTTCTTCATCAAATTCTATACCACGTAAAGAAACTGGTTCTGAACCAGTACTTATTATAGTATTTTTTGTTTCAATAGTTGTTTCTTCTTTATTGTTAATAATTGAAATTTGGTTTTGATTTTTAAAAGATCCAGTACCTTTAAAGTAAGTTACTTTGTTTTTTTTTAACAAGAACTCAACACCTTTAGATAAAATTGTTACAGCTTTATCTTTATTTTTCATCATTTTTTCTAGATTCAGTTTTATTTCTCCAGTTTCTATACCAAACTTTTCAAAATTTTTTGCTTTATGAAAATTTTCTGAGAGATTAAGTAGGCTTTTTGACGGTATACAACCAATATTTAAACAAGTTCCTCCAAGAGTTCCTCTAGACTCAATGCAAGCTGTCTTAAGGCCAAGTTGAGACGATCTTATTGCGCAAACATATCCTCCTGGACCACCACCAATTACTGTTACATCAAATTTTTCTGACATTTAAATATATAAAAATAATCTTCTTGGATCTTCTAGATTTTCTTTTACCAACTTTAGAAAAGAAACGGAGTCTTTTCCATCAATAATTCTATGATCGTATGATAAAGCAAGGTACATAACTGGTCTAATTTTTATTTCCCCATTTAATACGATCGGTCTTTCAACAATATTATGCATTCCTAGAACTCCTGATTGTGGGGAATTAAGTATAGGCGTTGATAACATTGATCCGTAAACCCCGCCATTACTTATTGTAAATGTTCCTCCCTGCAAATCTTCAATTGTTAATTTTCCATTTCTTGCCTTTTCAGAAATCAATTTAATATTTTTTTCAATTTCAGCAAAAGACATTTCATCAGTATTTCTTAATACTGGTACAACTAATCCTTTTTCAGTTCCAACAGCAAAACTAATATTATAATAATTTTTATATATAATTTCCTCTCCATCTATCTCGGCATTTATTGATGGAAAAGATTTTAATCCAAGAACACAAGCTTTGACAAAGAAAGACATAAATCCAAGTTTAATTCCAAATCTATTTTGAAAGTCTTCTTGATTTTCTTTTCTCATTAAAATTACATTAGTCATATCGACCTCATTAAATGTTGTAAGCATTGCAGCATTTTCCTGAGCATGTTTAAGTCTTTTAGCAATAGTTTGTCTTAGTCTGGTCATTTTAATTCTTTCCTCTTGACCATATTTAATCTTTCGCTCGGATGGTTTTGGAGAAGCACCCATCATGCTAATTAAATCACCTTTCAGTATTCTTCCATCTTTTCCACTACCCTGGACTGAGTTCAAATTTATATTATTTTCCTCTACAATTTTTCTAACAGCGGGTGATAATGTTTTGTTGCTTGATTTCTCTTCTTTATCGACAATTTCATTAGTTAATACAAGCGGCTCTTCAGTTAAAACAAGTGGCTCTTCTTTTTTATCTTTGGCTACATTTTTTTCTTCAAATATATTAGGTTCTTGTTTTTTTTCTTGTTCAAATTTAATCACATTATTCGATTGATCTATTTGAGATGGTTTTTTATCTATTTTGACCGCTTCTCCTTTGCCTCCAGATATTGTTCCTAATACAGTGCCCACTTTAACTGTGTCTCCATCTTTGAAATTAATTTCACTAAGCGTACCATCAATTGGGGAGGGAACTTCTAAATTGACTTTATCAGTTTCTAATTCAACAACTGGCTCATCGGCATTGATATTTTCACCTTTATTTTTTAACCATTTTAAAACAGTTGCTTCAGTAATACTTTCTCCTAACTCCGGAACTAAAATTTTTTCACTCATTTTTAATTAAATACTTTTTCAATTATTTCTTCTTGTTGAGCTATATGTCTTTTTGCATAACCTGTGGCAGGTGAAGCTGCCGTATCTCTTCCTATATAAGAAATTTCTCTATTATTAGCGCTAATATAATCTAATGTCCATTGTATATAATCTCTAACTGAAAACCATGCCCCCATATTTTTTGGCTCTTCTTGACACCAATAAAATTTTGCATTTTTTGCATAAGGTTTAATTCCTTTAACCAAAGATTTTATTGGAAAAGGATATAGTTGTTCTATTCTAAAAAAAATTACATCATCTTTTTTCAAATTTTCTCTTACTTCCAATAAATCAAAATAAACTTTTCCTGAACATAAGATTACTTTTCTTATTTTATTGCTGTTCTTAAGTTTTATAAAGCTATTTTCTCTTGAATCAATAGCATGATCCCAAAGAACTCTATGAAAAGAATTATCTTGACTAAAGTCTTCTAGGTTTGAGACACAAAGTTTATTTCTTAGTAAAGATTTTGGAGTCATAATTACTAATGGTTTCCTAAAATCTCTATGTATTTGACGTCTTAAAGCATGAAAATAATTTGCAGGAGTAGTACAATTCATAACTTGTAAATTTTCTTTAGCACATAACTGCAAAAATCTTTCTAATCTACTTGATGAATGTTCTGGTCCTTGACCTTCATAACCATGTGGCAACAACATAACCAATCCAGAGGCTCTTGTCCATTTTCTTTCCCCAGAAGCAATAAATTGATCTATTACAACTTGTGCGCCATTAGCAAAATCTCCAAATTGTGCTTCCCAAAGAGTTAATGTGTCCGGTTCTACTAAACTATATCCATATTCAAAACCTAAAACTGCTAATTCAGAAAGTAAACTATCTACTATTTCAAATCTTTTTTGATCTTTAGAAATATTATTAAGAGGTATATAACGAGAATTATCTTTTTGATCTCTTAATACTGAATGCCTTTGACTAAATGTACCTCTGCCCGAATCTTGACCTACTAATCTAACAGGAAAGCCTTCTTCTAAAAGCGATGCAAATGCAAGCGATTCTGCTGTAGACCAATCTATATTTTTCTTTTGTTTTATTGATTGATATCTAGCATCAAAAATTTTTTTAATTGTTTTGTGCAAATTTACCCTTTCAGGAATTAAATTAATTTTTTCTGAAATTGCTAACAATTTTTCTAATTTTGTTCCACTTTTTCCTCTTTTATCTTTACCTTTTTCAGGTCTATATCGAGTCCATGTTCCTTCATACCATTCTAACTTAGGGTTATAATCTTTTGAAGTTTTGTATTGTTCTTCAAGCAATTCTTTGAAATTTTTATTTTGTTTAATAAAATCTTCTTTTGATAGAATTTTTTCATTTATAAGTTTATCTGCATATATTTTTAAAGTGGTAGGATGAGATTTAATTTTTTGATACATTAATGGTTGGGTAAAAGATGGCTCATCTCCTTCATTATGTCCAAATCTTCTATAACAAAATAAATCAATTACTACATCTCTATTAAATTTTAATCTAAATTCAGTTGCAATTCTTGCTGCATAAACTGCCGCTTCAGGGTCATCAGCATTTATATGAAGTATTGGTGCTTCTACCATTTTAGCTACATCGGATGGATATGGTGATGATCTGGCAAATCTTGGACTCGTAGTAAAACCAATTTGATTATTTATTATAATATGAATCGTTCCTCCAGTATTATGACCTGGTAATCCTGACATCGCAAAACATTCAGAAATTACACCCTGTCCTGCAAATGCTGCATCTCCATGAATTAAAATTGGGATTACTTTATTTCTTTCATGATCTTGGTGAAAAAATTGTTTTGCTCTTGTCTGTCCCAAAACAACAGGATTTACAGCTTCTAGGTGAGATGGGTTGCTTGTTAAACTAACATGAACCGAATTTCCATCAAATTCTCTGTCGGATGATGCTCCTAAATGATATTTAACATCTCCAGCACTGTCTGTCTCTGAAGAATCAATTTCACCTGCAAATTCATTAAAAATTCTTTTAAAAGATTTTTGTAATAAATTGGCAAGAACATTTAATCTGCCTCTATGAGACATTCCTATTTTAACTTCTTTTATTTTGCTCTGACCTCCAATTTTTATTATTTGTTCTAATGCAGGAATCAAACTTTCTCCTCCGTCTAAACCAAAACGTTTTGCACCAATGTATTTTGTATGTAAAAATTTCTCAAAACCTTCTGCGTGAATTAATCTACTTAATATTGCAAGTTTTCCATTTTTTGTAAATTTTAATGCATTTTCATCTTTTTCTATTCTATCTCTAAACCATTTTCTTTCTGTAGAATCTGAAATATGCATAAATTCATAACCAATTGGTCCACAATAAGTTTTTCTTAAAAATCCTAAAATTTCTCTTATGTTTGCATATTGCCTATTAATAATGCCATCTAAAAAAATTTTATTGTCATAGTCTTCTTTTTTAAAGCCGTGATATTCTGGATGAAGCTCATCTATATATTCTGATGTTTTAAGACCTAATGGGTCGAGTTTTGCTAAAAGGTTTCCCAGTGTTCTGTATGCTCTTATTAATGTTACAGCTCTTATAGAATCTCTGTGCGATAATTCGATATTTTGGTTTAAATTTTCTTTTTTATTATTTGTTGATGTTTCTTCTTTGATACTTTCATATTTATTTAAAATTATACTTTCATCAATTTTTTTAGTTTTTTGCCAAGATGGTCCGTTAATTTCTTTTACAACTAAATTCAATTCTTCGTCTAAATCCTCAAAATAATCCTTCCAACTCTGAGGTAATTCAGGATCTTTTTCAATAAATTTAAGATACATTTGCTCGATAAAAGCACTATTTGATTTATTGAGAAAAGAAGTTTTTCTACTATCAAGATTTTTTGAAGAAGACATTAATATTAATAGTATAATATCAGAAAAGTATTTTTCAATTAGACAATTTATTTAATAACGTTTTTCCTATTTCAGAAGGAGATTGGGCAATAGTTATGCCACATTCTTCCATTTTTTTTATTTTATCTTTTGCTCCTCCTATTCCTCTAGAAATAATTGCTCCCGCATGTCCCATTCTTTTGCCTGATGGCGCTGTTACTCCAGCAATAAAACCAACGATTGGCTTTTTAATCTTATGATTTTTTACAAATTCAGAAGCTTTTTCCTCTGCAGATCCTCCTATTTCTCCGATCATTAAAATAGATTCTGTTTCATCATCATTTAAAAATAAATCTAAACAATCCGTAAAATTAGTTCCATTAATTGGATCTCCTCCAATGCCAATGCAAGTGGATTGACCCAACCCATTTAATGTTGTTTGTGATACAGCTTCATAAGTTAGAGTTCCTGATCTTGAAACAATCCCAACCGATCCTCTTTTATGAATATTTCCAGGCATTATTCCAATTTTACACTCGTCTGGAGTAATAATTCCAGGACAATTTGGGCCAATTAATCGACTTCTTGAGTTCTTCAACTTTTTTTTTACTTTAAGCATATCAAGTACTGGTATGCCCTCAGTTATACAAACAATTAATTCAATTGATGAATCTATAGCTTCAATAATTGCTGCTGCTGCAAATTTTGCTGGAACATAAATCATTGTTGCATCAGCACCAACTTCCTTTTTTGCTCCTTCGACAGTATTAAAAACTGGAAGATTAAGATGTTTTTGTCCTCCTTTTTTTGGAGTAACACCTCCTACTAAATTAGTTCCATATTTTATTGCTTGTTCAGAATGAAATGTACCATGAGCTCCTGTAAAACCTTGACAAATAACTTTGGTATTTTTATTAATTAGTACAGACATATTACTTTATAGCCTCGACTATTTTTTTGGCTGCATCATCTAAGTTTTCTGCTGAAATTAATTTTAAACCTGAATTATCTAATATTTCTTTTCCTTCTTTAAAATTTGTACCAGCTAATCTAACTACAAGTGGAACACTCATGTTTATTTCTTTTGCAGCATCTACAACACCTTGGGCAAGTACATCGCACCGCATTATTCCACCAAATATATTTATCAAAATACCTTTAACATTTTTATCTGAAAGTATTAATTTAAGTGCTGCAGAAACTTTTTCTTTTGAAGCTCCCCCTCCAACATCTAAAAAGTTTGCTGGTTCTTTTCCATATAATTTAATTATATCCATTGTAGCCATAGCTAGGCCTGCGCCATTAACCATACAACCAATACTTCCATCTAATTTTATATAAGAAAGATCGTGCTTACTTGCTTCAATCTCTGTTGGATCTTCCTCATTTAAATCTCGTAAATCAACAATATCTGGATGTTTAAATAAAGCATTATCATCAAAATTAACTTTGGCATCTAAACAAATTATTTTTTCTTCTTTTGTCAAAATCAAAGGATTTACCTCAACCATACTGGCATCAGTGCTAATAAACATTTTATATATTGATTTAATTAATGATATTGCTTGGTTTTTAGCTTCATTTTTTAAACTAAAAATTTCAATTATCTTTTCACAATCGCTATCTAATATATTGCTGCTAATATCAATTTTTGTAGTTATAATTTTTTCTGGAGTTTTACTAGCTACTTCTTCAATATCCACTCCACCTTGATCACTAGATATAAATGCAATTTTCGAGCTAGCTCTATCAACCAAACAGGATAAATAAAATTCTTTATCAATATTAGATGATGCCTCGACATATAATCTTTTGACCTCTCTTCCTTCTGGGTCAGTTTGAGGTGTTATAAGTTTTTTGCCTAATAATTCTCTGGATGCTTTAGTTAATTCATCAATATTATTTAAGATTTTAACACCTCCTGCCTTACCTCTTCCTCCAGCATGGATTTGAGCTTTTAAAACAAACTTTTCTGTTTTTAATTTTTTTGCTTTTTCGATTAAATCTTCAACTGTAAAAGCAAATACACCTTCCGGGACTATAGCTCCATATTTTTTTAGTATTTCTTTTGCTTGATGCTCATGAATATTCATTATTTAGAAAGGCTTGGATCTATATTTGATGCTGCTTCCCATAATTTTTTTACTGAATCAATTGAATTCATAAATTCTTTTTTTTCTTTATCATCTAAATTTATTTCCTCTATTTTTTCTACGCCATTTTTCCCTATTATTACTGGTACGCCCGCATAAATACCTTTGATTCCATACTCCCCACTAAGATATGCTGCACAAGGAAGCATTTTTTTTCTATCATATAAATAAGCCGAAGCCATCTCAACACCTGAGGCAGCAGGAGCATAAAATGCAGAACCTTTTTCTAAAAATTTAACAATCTCTGCGCCACCATCTCTTGTTCTTTGATTAATTTTCTCTAATCTATCATTTGATAATTTTCCTTCTTTAACTAATTCTAACAATGGTTTTCCGCTAACTTTTGTAAATCTTGGTAATGGAACCATAGTATCTCCATGACCACCCATAACCATTGCTTCTATTTCTTTAACAGGAATATTTAATTCTACTGATAAAAATAATTTAAATCTTGAGGTATCTAAAATACCTGCCATTCCAACTACTTTATTGGTTGGTAAATTTGAATATTTTTGAAATGCCATTACTATTACATCTAAAGGATTTGTAATGCATATAACAAAAGCATTAGGTGCATATTTTTTAATCCCTTCTGCTACTTGTTTAATTATTTTTAAATTAATGCCTAATAAATCATCTCTGCTCATACCTGGTTTTCTAGGTACGCCAGCAGTAATTATAATTACATCTGAATCTTTAATATCTTCATAATTATCTGTGCCTGAAAATCTAACATTAAAACCATCGACTGATGATGATTGAGCTATATCTAAAGCTTTACCTTTCGCTACTCCACTTGCAACATCAAATAATACCACTTCATTAACTAATTCCTTGAGTCCTATTAAGTGGGCTAAAGTTCCACCTATTTGACCAGCTCCTACTAAAGATATTTTTTTCATAATTTAATTTATTTCATTGTTGGCATGATAAATTCTGCATTTGATATTATTCCAGAAGGCCATCTTGAAGTTATTGTTTTTATTTTAGTATAAAATCTTACTCCTTCTATTCCATGCATTGCACTATCTCCAAATATTGATCTTTTCCATCCTCCAAAACTATGAAATGCCATTGGTACTGGTATCGGCACATTAATTCCAACCATTCCAACTTGAATTTTACTAGCAAATGTTCTGCCAGCATTACCATCTCTAGTATAGATGCTTACTCCATTTCCATATTCGTGTTCATTTATTAACTTCATTGCTTCTTCAAAATTTTTAACTCTTATTACAGATAGAACCGGTCCAAATATTTCTTCTTTATAAATTCTCATGTCTTTCTGAACATGATCAAACAAGCATCCTCCTATAAAAAAACCATTTTCATATCCTTGTAGCTTTAAATTTCTCCCATCAACTACTAACTTGGCACCTTCTTTAACGCCTAGGTCGACATATTCTTTTACTTTTTCTAAATGTTCTTTAGTAACTAATGGCCCCATTTCAGAGGTTTTATCCATACCAGGACCTACTTTAAGAGCTTTTGCTTTTTGTGACAAACGCGAAACTAGCTCATCTCCTATGTTTCCTACGGCTACCGCTACAGATTGAGCCATACATCTTTCACCCGCCGATCCATATGCGGCTCCCATTAAGCCATTTACAGCACCATCAAGATCACAATCTGGCATTACAACTAAATGATTTTTTGCTCCACCTAGAGCTTGAACTCTTTTTTCATTTTTTGCTGCATTCTCATAAATATATTTAGCAATTGGTGTTGAACCTACAAAACTTACAGCTTTTACATCTTTATTGGTTAAAATTGCATCAACAGATTCTTTGTCACCATTAACTACATTAAATACCCCATCTGGAAGTCCAGCTTCTTTTAGCATTTCTGCTAATTTTAATACACACGAAGGATCTTTTTCTGATGGTTTTAAGATAAATGTATTTCCACATGCTATCGCTATTGTGAACATCCACATTGGAACCATAGCAGGAAAGTTAAATGGAGTTATACCTGCAACTACTCCTAATGGTTGACGCATTGACCAACTATCAACATTTGTACCAACATTTTCTGAAAATTCTCCTTTAAGAACTTGTGGAATTCCACAAGCAAACTCAACCACTTCTAGTCCTCTTGTTAAAGAACCTTTGGCATCTTCATAAACTTTTCCATGTTCTGAAACTATTAGTTTAGTAAGCTCATCAGAATTTTTTTCTATTAATTCCTTGAACTTAAACATGACTCTTGCTCTTTGAAGAGCAGGTTTTAATGACCAACTTTCAAAAGCTTTCTTCGCAACTTCTACCGCTTGATCTAAATCGGATTTATTAGCCAATTTTACTTCTGATTCTTGTTCTCCAGTAGCTGGATTAAAAACTTTGCTTTTTCTATCAGACGAGCTGGAAATTATTTTTCCACCAACAAAATGTTCAATTAAATTCATGTGTAAAATTATTTAAATAAGTAATTAAGCAGTTGCAAGCATTTTCTTTATTTCGGCTATTGCTTTCGCTGGATTCAAGTCTTTTGGACATGCATTTGTACAATTCATAATAGTATGACATCTATAAAGTTTTAATTCATCGGCAACTTTCTTTAACCTTTCTTTTCTTTCTTCATCTCTACTATCTATAATCCATCTATAAGCCTGTAATAAAACTGCCGGACCCAAATATTTATCTCCATTCCACCAATAACTTGGACATGATGTTGAGCAGCAAGCGCACATTATGCATTCGTAAAGACCATCCAATTTTGCTCTATCTTCAGTAGATTGTAAATTTTCTTTTCCATCATCTTTTTTAGAATTTTTTAACCATGGTTCAATATACTGATATTGTTTGTACAACGTGCTTAAATCTCCAATTAAATCTTTTTCAACTTTCAAATGCGGTAAGGGATAAATATTAATATCTCCTTTTATTTCTGAATGTGGTTTAGTGCAGGCTAAACCATTTTTTCCATCCATATTCATTGCACAAGATCCACATACGCCATGTGAACATGACCTTCTATAAGCAAGACTTGGATCAATTTCATTTTTTATTTTATTTAGTAAGTCTAATACTTTTGATGGACAATTATCCATGTCAACCTCATAAGTATCTATCCTAGGATTTTTTCCGCTTGAAGGATCCCATCTATAAATATTAACTTTTCTAATATTTTTTGATCCAGTTTTATCCTTGAAATACTCTCCTTTTTGCACTTTAGAGTTTTTGGGTAAACTTATCTGTACCATTAATATACTCTCTCTTGTGGAGGAAAATACTGTACCTCATTCGTCAACGTTGATGTATGTACAGGTCTATAATCAATTTTAGTCTCACTTCCATTACACCAAGATATTGTATGTTTCATGAAATTTTTATCATCTCTTTTTGAAAAGTCTTCTCTTGCATGAGCACCTCTACTTTCTTTTCGTAGATAAGCTGAGTCCATTGTAACTATAGCTTGTCTAATTAAATTATCGAACTCTAATGTTTCAACTAAATCAGTGTTAAAAATTAATGATTTATCTTTTACTGATATTGAATCCATTCCTTTAAATAGTTTTCTTATTTCTTTAACTCCTTCATTTAGAGTTTTTTCAGTTCTAAATACTGCACATTTTGATTGCATAGTTTTTTGCATAGCTAATCTTAAATCTGCTGTTGGATTACTTCCTGCTCCATTACGCAGTTTATCAAAACGATCTAAACATTTTTCAGTTTCTGAATTAGAAATTTCTTCATGTGGTGTCCCAGATTTAACAAGTTCGGCAGCTCTCTTGGCTGCAGCTCTTCCAAAAACTACAAGGTCAATTAATGAATTAGAACCAAGTCTATTAGCTCCATGAACTGATACACATGCTGTCTCTCCAATTGCCATAAGTCCAGGCACAGTTTTTTCTGAACCATCCACAGTTATAACTTCAGCTTTATAATTAGTTGGGATGCCACCCATATTATAATGTACTGTAGGAACTACTGGTATTGGTTCTTTAGTTACATCAACATTTGCAAATAATCTTGAAGACTCTGAAATTCCTGGAAGTCTTTTTTCAATTACTTTTGGATCTAAATGATTTAAATGAAGATGAACATAATCTTTTTCTTTTCCAACTCCTCTTCCCTCGTTTATTTCAATTGCAATTGATCTGCTTACTACATCTCTTGATGCAAGATCTTTAGCTTTTGGAGCATAACGTTCCATAAATCTTTCTCCTTTAGAATTTAATAAGTAACCACCTTCGCCTCTAACGCCTTCTGATATTAAAGTTCCGTGACCATAAATTCCTGTTGGGTGAAATTGAACAAATTCCATATCTTGCAAAGGTAAACCGGCTCTTAAAACCATAGCATTTCCATCACCAGTACAAGTATGTGCTGACGTTGAAGAATAGTAAGCCTTGCCATATCCTCCTGTAGCTAATATTGTGATATGAGCTCTAAACCTATGAATAGTACCATCATTTAAATTCCAAGCTATTAAACCTTTACACTCTCCATTTTTCATTAAT
>Ga0208642_1000684_pt1 | contig 17277 bp, 15 predicted proteins | sample ETN02SmetaG_4_FD_185790 | JGI IMG/M metagenome (GOLD analysis project Ga0208642, IMG submission 185790) | Marine microbial and viral communities from oxygen minimum zone, Eastern Pacific Ocean - ETNP2014F10-02SV251 (SPAdes) (version 2) | ecosystem: Environmental > Aquatic > Marine > Oceanic ...
ATAAACCATTTTGAAAAAGATATTGAGAAGTTAGAAGATAAAGACTTTCCAAAAAAAACAGATAATTTTATTGAACTGATAAAAAATGGCAAAACAATCAATGAAATTCTACCTGAAGCTTTTGCTGTAGTAAGAGAAGCTTCCAAACGGACTAATAAAGAAAGACATTTCGACGTTCAATTAATTGGTGGAGTTGTTCTTCATGAAAATAAAATTGCAGAAATGAAAACCGGAGAAGGTAAGACTATAGCTATTGTATTAGCTGCTTATTTAAACGCCTTAGAAAAAAAAGGAGTTCATATCGTAACTGTGAATGATTATTTGGCTAAGAGAGATAGTCAAAATATGGGTAAAATCTATAATTTTTTAGGTTTAACTTGCGGTTATATAAATGCTGGTCAATCAGATGAAGAAAGAAAAGAAAATTATTCCAAAGATATTACTTATGCAACGAACAGCGAATTAGGCTTTGATTATCTAAGAGATAATATGAAATTTTCAAAAGAAGAAATGGTTCAAAGAAATCATAATTATGCAATTGTAGATGAGATTGACTCTTGTTTAATTGATGAAGCTAGAACTCCTCTAATTATATCTGGAGCAGTTGAGGATAAGACAAGTCAATATATTACAATTGATAAACTTATAAAAAGTTTGAAAAATGAGGATTTTGAAATTGATGAAAAAGATAAAAATATTTTACTAACAAATAAAGGTATAGATAATATTGAGAAAATATTTTCTAATGCAGAAATATTAAAAAATAATAATTTTTATGATCCAGAAAATCTATATTTGGTTCATCATGTTAATCAAGCTTTAAGAGCTAATCATCTTTTTCAAAATGGAAGGGATTATATTGTCAAAGATGGACAGGTAATAATAATTGATGAACAAACTGGAAGGCAACTACCAGGAAGAAGATTTGGTGATGGTTTACATCAAAGTTTAGAAGCAAAAGAAAAATTAGTTATAAATTCAGAAAACCAAACCTTAGCTTCAATAACTTATCAAAATTTTTTTAAACTTTACAATAAATTGTCTGGATGTACTGGAACAGCCCAAACTGAATCAGAAGAATTTTATGAAATTTATAATCTATTAGTAATATCAATTCCTACAAACAAAAAAATGATCAGAAAAGACTGGAATGATCAAATATTTAGAACGGCTAAAGAGAAAGACGATGCAATTATTAATAAAATTGTAGAATGTAATAATAAAGGTCAACCTTTTCTGGTTTTTACTGCAAGTATAAACAAATCTGAACATTATTCTCAATTACTAGAACAAAAAGGAATTAAACATATTATTCTTAATGCAAAAAATCATGAGAGAGAAGCGGAAATAATTGCAAATGCAGGAAAGAAAAATTCAATTATCATAACGACAAGTATATCTGGAAGAGGTGTAGATATTAAATTGGGAGGACAAGACGAATCTCAAAAAGAAGAAATAAAAAAAATTGGCGGTTTATTTGTAATAGGCACAGAAAGAATGGAAAGTAGAAGGGTTGATAATCAGGCTAGAGGAAGATCTGGAAGACAGGGAGATGAAGGTAATTCAATTTTCTTTGTAAGTTTAGAAGATGATCTAATGAGAATATTTGGATCAGACTCTATGAATAATATTTTAGAAAAACTTGGTTTAAAAGATGGAGAAAGTATTGACCATCCATGGATTAATAAAGCTTTAGAAAGAGCGCAACAAAAAGTTGAAGCTAGAAACTTTGATATTCGTAAAACTCTTTTAAAATTTGACAATGTATTAAATGATCAAAGACAAGTAATATTTGGTCAAAGAAACAATGTCATTAATGATAAAGATTCAAATAAATATGCTGATGGATTTTTGAATGAAATAATTAATGAATTAAAATCACTCAAATCAAAACATTTAGCTAAACCAAATTCCAGTGAGTTTTCAAGTCAACTTAAATCATTACTTGGTAAATCATTTGATGAAAATGAAATGGAGAAATTGATTAATTCTGAAGATAACGAATTCAAAGATTTAATTAATAAAAAATTTATAGACAAAAGAGAAGAACGAAATAAAATTATAGGAGAGTATCAAGCTTCTGAAATTGAAAAAAGAATTTTTTTACAGCTGATTGATCAAAACTGGAAAATGCACATACAATATCTTGAACAACTTAGACAAGTAATTGGTTTAAGATCTTATGGTCAAAGAGATCCATTGGTAGAATACAAAAAAGAAGCTTTTACATTATTTGAAAACTTACTAAAAAAATTAAAGTCTGATTTAATAACAATATTACTTAATTTAAAAATTGTTGACAATGCTCAAGAAGAAAATTTTGATAATAAACGAAGTGAAAAGTTTAAAGAATTATCAAAAAAAAAAGTTGGTAGAAATGAACCTTGTCCATGTAATTCAGGGAAAAAATATAAGTACTGTCATGGTTCACTATGATAATATTAAGCCCATAATAATCAAAACTAATATTGAAATACCAAGATAAATAACTTTTTTATTTTTTTTCAATTTCAGTTTTATTTTATTAAACACATTTTCTTTCATTGAAAGATTCTTTGATAAACCGGATTGGCTAGTAAAACCTTTATTTCTACCAATCGACAAAAATTTATTTTTTCTATGATTTAAAATTTCATCTTTATCCATTGTGAAAAAAAAGTTTAAATTTTTTTCTATAGAGTCTCTTACATTGTCCAATATTAAATCTTTATCTCTATGGGCTCCACCTATCGGTTCGAGTATAATCTCATCAATAATATCTAAATTTAAAAGATCTTTTGATGACATTTTCATAGCCTTAGAAGCTTCTAAAGTTTTTTGGGGATCTCTCCAAAGAATTGTTGCACATCCCTCTGGGGAGATAACAGAATAAATTGCATTCTGTAACATTAAAACTTTATTTGAGGATGCTAGTGCTACAGCGCCTCCGGAACCTCCTTCTCCTATTATTACAGATATTGTAGGTACAGTTAGCTCCATACAACACTCGATTGATTTTGCAATTGCTTCTGCTTGTCCTCTTTCTTCCGCACCTACACCAGGATAAGCTCCCGGTGTATCAATAAAAGATATTATTGGAATTCTAAATTTATCCGCAAGCTTCATTAATCTAATTGTTTTGCGATAACCCTCTGGTCTCATCATGCCAAAATTTCTATCTATTCTCGTTTCTAAATTCTCTCCTTTTTCTTGCCCAATAACTAATACGGACTTGTTATTAAATTTACCAAAACCTGAAATAACTGATTTGTCTTCTCCATAGAATCTATCTCCAGAAAGTGGAATAAATTCATCAAACAAGTTGTCAATAAAAAATTTTGCTTTTGGTCTATCTTCGTGTCTTGCAACCAAAGCTGTTTGCCAAGGATCTAGATTTGAGTAAATATCTTTTAGTTTTTCATCTATTTGTTTCTGAATTTCAGAAATTTTTGAAGTATCAACCTCAGATAATCCTTCTTGATTATACGGGTCCTTTAATTGATTCAATTCTGATTCAAGATTTTTTACTTCTGTTTCAAAATTCAAATAATTTTTCATTAAAATTGCTTTATTATAATTAAAAAAGGCAATAAAGTGTCTAAATAAATATAAATTTTTATTTTATCGGGAGAGACTAGAAGAATAGCGCCGAAGGAGCAACCGCCCCGGAAACTCTCAGGCAAAAGGACCGAAAAATAATAAATCTGGAAAGAGAATAATTCTCGCCGAAGGAGTAAAGCTCTCGGGCAAACATACAGATGGGGCGATTAAACTGCATGAACAATCAATTTATAAAAATAAATAATTTATCAGTAGCAAAAAAACTTTCGGACTTTGTTAGTAATGAACTTTTAAATGGAACTGAAATATCTCCCGAAATCTTTTGGCAAGGTTTTGACAGAGCAGTTCACGAATTAACACCAAAAAATAGAGAACTGCTTAAGATTAGAGAAACACTGCAGCAAGATATAGATTTGTGGCACAAAAAAAATAAATCTAAAGAATTTAATATTAATGAATATCAAAATTTTTTAATAGAAATTGGATATTTAAAAAAAGAAGGTCCTGATTTTAAAATTAAAACTCAATATTTAGATGAAGAGATTTCTAGTATTCCTGGCCCTCAATTAGTTGTTCCAATAATGAATGCAAGATACAGTTTAAATGCTGCTAATGCAAGATGGATGAGTCTCTATGATAGTTTGTATGGAACCGATGTAATATATTCTGAAGAAAGTGGTGGTGAAAAGTATGATCCTCAAAGAGGTAGTAAAGTAATAAAATATGCTAGAAATTTTTTAAATAAATTTTTTCCAATAAAAAATTTGCATTGGAAAGATATAACCGGTTTGTCAGTAGAAAATGGAAAACTGGTTATTAAAAAAGGTGACAAAAAATATAATTTAATAAATTTAGAAAAATTTATAGGACATAGAGGTGATGTCAATAAACCTTCTGCTATAATACTTAAAAATCATAACCTTCATGTGGAAATAATAATTAATCCAAAAGCCTTTAGCGCTGCTCAAGATGCTGCGGGTATAAGCGATATAATTTTAGAGTCAGCAATTTCAACAATTTGTGATCATGAAGATAGTGTTGCGGCTGTTGACGCAGAAGACAAGGTAATTTGCTATAAAAATTGGCTAGGACTTATGAAGGGTGATTTAAAATCTCAATTTGAAAAAAAAGGAAAAAAATATGAAAGAAAGCTTAATCCAGACAGAAGTTATATCTCAAAGGATGGTACGGGACTAAAATTACATGGGAGAAGTTTATTATTGGTTAGAAATGTTGGTCACTTAATGACTAATCCAGCAATAATTTTAAATGACGGTTCAGAAGTGCCTGAAGGAATTATGGATGCCTTTATAACTTCGGCTGCATGTCTTCATGATCTCAAAATAAAAGGAAATTCTAGAAGTGGGTCAATTTATATTGTTAAACCAAAAATGCATGGTCCAGATGAAACTGAATTTACAAACTTAATATTCTCAAAAGTGGAAGAAGTTTTAGGTTTAAAAAAATACACAATTAAGTGTGGAATAATGGATGAGGAAAGAAGAACTTCTAGTAATTTGAAAGAGTGTATTAGAACTTTGGAAAATAGAGTGTTTTTTATTAACACTGGGTTTTTAGATAGAACTGGAGACGAAATGCATACCTCTATGGAAGCTGGACCAATGATTAAAAAAGGAGATATGAAAAAATCTAAATGGATAAATGCTTATGAAAATAATAATGTAGATATTGGTATAAAGTGTGGTTTTTCTGGTGTAGCACAAATAGGTAAAGGAATGTGGGCAATGCCCGATAAAATGAAAGATATGATGGAACAAAAAATAGGACATGTAAATGCTGGAGCAAACTGTGCTTGGGTTCCATCACCGACAGCGGCAGCTCTGCATGCTATGCATTATCATGAAATAAATATATTTGAAAAACAAAATGAATTAAAAAATAAAGATCAAGTTAAACTCCATGATTTGTTAACATTGCCAATTGCAGATCGGCCTAACTGGTCAATGGATGAAATAAATTTAGAAATTGCAAACTCTGCACAAAGTATTTTGGGATACGTTGTTAGATGGATAGATCATGGAGTGGGATGCTCTAAAGTTCCAGATATAAATAATATAGGACTAATGGAAGATAGAGCAACGCTAAGAATTTCTTCACAACACATCGCAAATTGGTTACATCATGGAATTTGTTCTAAAAAACAAGTTTTAGAAATTATGAAAAATATGGCAAAAGTAGTAGATGAACAAAATGAAGATGACAACGCATATAGTCGATCTGGAAGATCGGAATATCAAAAAATGTCGCCTGACTATCATAAATCTATAGCTTTTAAAACTGCTTGTGAACTTGTATTTCAAGGTAGAAACCAACCTTCTGGATATACAGAACCACTTTTACACTTAAATAGACTTATCAAAAAAAATTAAATTAAGTTTCCCCTAAATATTTTCTATTTTTGAAAGCAGAAATTAAAGTACCATCATCTAAACTTTCAATTTCTCCTCCAACTGGCAAACCTTGAGCAAGTTTTGAAATTTTAATGCTTGTATTTTTTAAACTATCTTTGATATAAAACGCAGTTGTTTGACCTTCTACAGTTGCGCTTGTAGCTAAAATAACTTCTTCTATATTATTTTTTTTTACTCTTTCGATTAGAGAATCTATAAGCAAATCTTCTTTTCTCTGATTATTTGTGTTTGATAAAGTTCCACCAAGAATATGAAAATATCCCTGAAATATACTTGAACTTTCAATAGCCCATTGATCAGCTATATTTTCAACCACACAAATCTTAGTATATTTCATTGAAACATTTTCACAATTATCACATACTGATGAGTTAGATTTTAGAGTGCCGCAAGTTTTACATCTAATTACATTTTTATAAACTTCACTTAAAGTTTGAGCTAATGGTTTCATTAATTCTTGTCGATTATTTATCATCTTAAGAATTATTCTTTTTGCTGACTTGGGCCCTAGCCCTGGTAGTTTTGATATGAGTTTAATTAAATTATCGATTTCAGAAATATTCTGCATTTAATTCAAACAGGCCATTTAAATCCGGGTATCCCAATTCCACCTGTGGCCTTAGAAATTTCCTCAGAAGTTTTCGATTTTAGATGAGATTTTGCATTAGTGTGCGCTGACCTTATTAGATCTATCAGAATACCTTTGTCTTCTTTTAAAATTTCATCGCTAAGTTCTAAATTGATCATTTCACCTTCTCCATTTAATGTAATTTTGACTGCATCTCCTCCTGATACGCCAATAACTTCAATTTTTTTTATATTTTCTTGGCTTTCTTTCATTTTTGCCTCTAACTCTTTAGCCTTATCTAAAATTTTGCTGAAATCAGTCATCTTTTCTATCCTCATTTAATTTTACATCAATTAATTCTGCATCAGAAAAGGTTTCTAAAACTTTTTTGTAGATTGTACTTTTTTTGGCATCCTCAAAAATTTTATTTTTATTTATTTGTTTTTCTTGTTTTTTTGAAATTGCACCTTCTTTTTTCGAAAGTGAAATAATCCATCTTTTATAAGTCCATTCATATAATTTATTAGATAAATCTTTTATAAAATCTTTGTCTAAATTTTCATTAAATGCTATTTCAATTCTACCTGCAGCAAAAGTTACAAGATTAACATTATTTTCCAATTCATATTTTAGTTTAATTTCTTTCTTCTTGTTACATAAGTCAATTAGATCTTCAAAACTACCTATAATTAATTCATTAGTAACATCTTGAGATTTAATTTTTGGTGTTGGTTTGTCTTGTTGAAAAATATTTTTAATTTGATCAACAGTTTTTATATTTGAAGATATTTTTTGCTCATTAGATTCTTTATCTCTTGTATCTTTTTTTATTAACACATCCTTAAAATCTGTTTTTTTAAAATCCTTTAAATACATTAGCCTGATCAAAAACATCTCTACATACAAATTAGGATCGTTGACAATATCCAGCTCATCAATTGCTTTGATTGTGAGCTGCCAAAATAAAATAAGATCTTTAGGATCTAGCTCGCTTGAAATCTTACTAATCTTATTAAATTCTTCATCATTTAATGAAAAGTTGGTTCCATCTAACTTTATCGATGAAATATTTTTAAAATAATATAAAATTTCCAGAAAATCATTTAAAAAAATTTTAGGCTCAACACCAGCTTCATATATTTTTCTATATGAATTAATAACTTGATCTTCATCTCCTTTAAATAAGTTCTCAAATAAGTCTATTAAAGAGCTTTTATCAAAATAACCATAAATTTTTTGTGCTTTTTTTAAATCTAATTCTTCACCATCTGAATTGCTCATTAATCCACGATCTAACAAAGATAGAGCATCTCTTACTGAGCCTTCTGAAATTTTCACAATTAATTTTAAAGCATCATCAGTTGCTCTTCCATTTTCTTTCTCAGTAATTTTTTTAATAAATTGGAATAGTTGATCAGATTTAATTCTTGATAAATCAAATCTTTGACATCTTGAAACAATTGTTATGGGTACTTTTTTAATTTCAGTTGTTGCTAAAATAAACCTAAGATACTGAGGAGGTTCCTCTAAAATTTTAAGCAACCCATTAAATGCATTTCTTGAAATTTGGTGTACTTCATCAATTATAAAAATTTTATACTTTGCGGACGTTGGTCCATAACGTGAAAACTCAATTAAATCACGTATATCATCAATTGATGTCTTGTCTGCACCATTTACCTCGAGCACATCTATATGATTAGAATTTATTATCGACTCACAGTGCTGACAGAAATTATCTTTACACAAGTTATCTATTCCATTTTCGCAATTCAAAGATTTTGCAACTATTCTTGCAAATGTTGTTTTTCCTACACCTCGAATACCAGTAAAAAGGTATGCATTAACTGATTTGCCAGATTTAATTGAATTGTAAATAGTTTCACTAATTACCTCTTGACCTATTAATTGATCAAATGTCTGTGGCCTATATTTTAGAGCTAATACTTTTGAATTATTCATAATATTAAAGGAGACCAACCAACCTGGAAAATGCTGGTTACCGCTGTTCTCTTTCGAGCCTCACGGGATTCACCGCACCACCACCTGATTGGCCTCCATCTTTATTATACCAATAAAATTTTCTATTCCACAATAAAGTAAAATACTATTTTTGCCTAAATTTATCTGCTTTAAAGACACCTAGCACGTGCATGTCCTCACAGTGAAGGCCTATTTCCTCTAAAGAATTTTTGATTTTTTTATCTTCTATATGCCCTTCGATGTCACAAAGAAAGAAAAAAGAAGAAAATGAATTTTTTTCAGGAAAACTTTGAAGTTTAGTCATATTAACACCATTAATTGCAAAACCAGAAAGGGCTGAATAAAGTGCGGCTGGTTTGCTTTTTAGTTTGAATAAAAAAGATGTAATATATTTTTCATCTTTTAATTCTGGCTGATAGATTTCTTTGCCCATAACTAAAAATCTGGTTACATTATTTTTTTCATCTTGGATATTTTCTTTTAATATATCAAGATTATAAATTTGAGCACTTAACTTTGATGCTATTGCTGCTTTTGTTTTATCCTTTATCTCTGAAACATATTTGGCAGATCCGGCTGTATCTGCTCTTACATTTTCATTCAAATTATTTTTTTTTATAAATTCTGATGATTGACTCAAAGCTTGTGCGTGAGAAAAAACATCTTTAATATCTGATAATTTTGAACCTTTTACTGCTAATAAATTATGGTTTATTAAAAAAAAATGTTCGGCGTAAATATTTAATCTATATTTAAATATTAAATATTCTACTCCAATATTGCCTGTCGTTTTGTTTGATTCTGGTATAATTGTTTTTATTGAGTTATCCTGACTCGCTTTTTCAAAACATTCATCAAAAGTTTTACAGGAAATTGTTTCACAATCAGGATACATTTCTTTAGCACAACTTTCACTGTAACTGCCTGCTATTCCTTGGTATGCTATTTTCATAAATTTAACTCTTATATTCCATTAATTTTTTTATTTCCAGATAATCCTCATTAGTATCAACTCCTATTGGTGAGGAATTGGCTAAAATAACATCGATTGTAATATTGTTTTCCATGGCTCTTAGTTGTTCTAAGTTTTGTGATATTTCATTTTGAGTCTGTCTTAAATTTACAAATTTTTGTAATATTGAAATTTTATACATATATATTCCAATATGATGATAGATATTTTCTTGATTATTAAATAAAACTTCTCTTGAAAAAGATTTTGCTTTTGAAGTATTATCCTTTGATAAATCTTCATCTGTAGTCACTTTAACTATATTGCTGTTTTCGAAGAATTTTTTATCTTTTATTTTACAAGCCAGTGTTGCTATTTCAGATTTTATATTAATTGCTTTGTTATTAAGATTTTTAACATCCTCAACATTAATCATTGGTTCGTCTCCTTGAAGATTGATAATATAATCAATGTTATTCAAATTAAGTTTCTGGTAAGCTTCAAAAATTCTGTCTGTTCCTGTTAGATGTTCCTTTTCGGTTAAAATACAATTTCCTCCATTTTCTATAACCTCTTGAAAAATTTCCTTATCTCCAGTTGCAACATAGACTTCCCCGATTCCAGTTGATTTTGCTTTTTGATAAACATGATTTACGATTGATAAATTATTAATTTTCAGCAGTGGTTTGTTGAGTAATCTTGTTGCGGATAATCTAGAAGGTATCAAAATTATTGTTTTGGTCATAAATTCAAGCTTTATGCGTCTTTCAGACGCAATAATTGAAATTAAATTTAGTATTTTTTTTGTTTAACATGTTATACGACCATAATAATTAAAAATCATGGATTCATTTGAAATAAATAAAATAATTGTCGCTGTCTTGATGGTTTTTTTTGTGATGTTTGGAATCGGTAAAATATCTGATTTTATATTTCATGTAGAAAAACCAAAAACAGCTGGTTACAAAGTGGAGGTTCCAAAATCAACTGCTACTCAAGCTTCAAACGCAGACCAAGCTGTTGATATTTCAACATTATTGGCCGAGGGAGACGTAGAACATGGACAGAATGTTTTTAAAAAATGTAGCGCTTGTCATTCAGTAAAAAAAGGTGGAAAAAACAAAATTGGACCCGCGCTTTATAACGTGCTTGGAAGAAATGTAGCTTCTATAGATGACTATAAATATTCTAAGGCATTAATAGCATATGAAAAATCTTGGACATTCATAGAAATGAATGATTTTTTGATCAAACCTCAAACTTATATTAAAGGAACAAAAATGGCTTTTGCAGGTTTAAAAAAAGAAAAAGATAGAGCTTCAGTAATTCTATTTATGAATCAAAATTCTGATAATCCTTTACCATTACCTTAATTTTCCAAAACAATATAATAAAATACTCTTTTGTACATAAACTCTGTTTAAAGCTTGATCCCAAACTTTAGACTGTTTTCCCAAAAAAACATCATCTGAAACTTCTGAGCCGCGTGGCAAGCAATGAAGGAAAATTGCATTTTTTTTTGCACAATTCATAATTTTTGAATTTATTTTAAAATTTTTAAAGTATTTCAGTTTTCTAGACTTATTAACTTTGTCGTTCATAGATATAACTTTATCGGTAAAGACTACATCGCTATCAGTGGCTGCTTTTTTACAGTCATTAAATACATTAATTTTTCCTTTATTTTTTTTTGCCCAAATTAATAATTTTTTATTTGGTTCATATTTTTTTGGACAACCAATATTTAATTTAAATGAAAATTTAACAGAAGCTTCAATCAAACTATTAATTACATTATTATTAGCATCTCCGATCCAACAAATTTGTAATTTTGAAATAGGTCTTTTTTTAATTTCCTCAACTGTAAAAACATCAGACAAAACTTGAGTTGGGTGAGATGATGGACTTAATCCATTTATTATAGGAATAGTTATGTGTTTTTTAAATTCTTCTAATTTTTGATCACTATCTGTTCTAAGCATAAATACATTTCCATAAGTTGATAGAATTTTGGCAGTATCGGCTAGACTTTCCCCTCCTTTTGTTAAATGTAGTTCGTCAGGTTTTAAAGTAAGAGCGCTTCCACCTAGTTGTTTAATTGCGAGATAAAAACTTAGTCTCGTTCTCAGGCTAGATTTCTCAAACATCTGAATAAGCATTTTTCCTTTAAGAGGAGCATCCTTATCTATGTCAAGAGCTTTTAAATTTTTTCTTTTATTCTTTCTCTTTTTTGCATCTATAATTATTTTTTTTAAATTTTTAGATGGAATATCTATTATATTTATAAAATTTTTCATTATGCTTTAATTTCTTTACAAACTTTTCTGATAATTTTTATTGCAAGATCTATTTCTGACTTTTTTACATTAAGAGGTGGCAATATTCTAACTACATTTTCAGCCGCTCTAATTGTAAGCAACTTATTGTTTTCTAATTTTTTAATAAATTTTGTTTGATCTTTAAAAAGCTGCAAACCAATTAGTAAACCGATTCCTCTAATTTCTTTAATTGTTTTTGGATAATTTTCTTTTATTTTATTTAGTTCGGCTCTAAAGTATTTGGAAGATTTCTCCACGTTTGTTAAAAAACCTTTTTTAAATATCTGATCCAATACAGCATTTCCAATCGTCATAGCAATCGGATTTCCTCCAAATGTTGATCCGTGACTACCCGCTGTCATTGCTGATGCTGTTTTTTTATTCATTAAAACTGCCCCTATCGGAAATCCAGAACCTAAACCTTTCGCAATAATTGCTAAATCTGGCTTTATTTTAGCATATTCAAAAGCAAAGAACTTTCCTGATCTACCCACTCCCGATTGTATAGAGTCAATTACTAATAAAATTTTTTTTTCATAACAAATTTTTCTTATATATCTTAAACACCAGTCAGGAATTAACTTGCAGCCTCCTTCTCCTAAACAATCCTCAATCATAATTCCTGCAGTTTTTTTTGTGATTAACTTTTTTAAAGATTTAAGATCACAAAATTCAAAATGATCAAATCCGTCAACCCTTGGACCAAACCCTAAGATCATTTTCTTTGAACCGCTTGCAAAAATTGCGGCTAAAGTTCTGCCGTGAAATGAGTTTCTTATAGTTATAATTCTATTCTTAAAAGGTTTACCAATTGAGTAAAAATATCTTCTTACAACTTTTATTGCGGCTTCAACACATTCTGTGCCTGAGTTCTGGAAGATAACATAATCTGCAAAAGTTTTTTCTGTTAATCTCTTGGCAAGCTTTTCTCCTTCTGGAATAATAAATGCATTAGAAACATGCCAAACTTTATTGGCCTGTTTATTCAATGCTTTAGTTAAATAAGGATTAGCATGACCTAAAGAATTAACTGCTATGCCTTGGACAAAGTCTAAATATTTTTTGCCATTCGTTGCATATAGAAAACTTCCTTTACCACTCCTAAAAGATATTTTTCTTCTATTATAATTTTTAGCTAAAGAACTCATTTATGTTTTATTGTTTTAAATTTTTCCATCCTTTTTGGTATGCGATTATACAACAAAAAAATAATATAATCGAAAGAACAGAAAGATAAATTATTCCTGTTAAAATTGATCCATCGGCTTTGCCAATAAAAGCCATTCTTGTTCCCATGATCATATACCAAAAGGGATTAAATTCACAAATTTTTTGTAAAACTGGATTTAAGATTTGAATGGTGAAGAAGGTGCCCGACATAAAAGTTGCTGGTAAAAGTATAAAATTAGTTATTGCACTCATTCCATCAAATTTTTCTATTGCACAACCTCCCAGAAATCCAGCACATCCCAAAATAAAAGATCCAAAAAATAAAAAAATAAATAAATATAAAAAATTATAGATTTTTACATCTACAAAAAAAGAAAATCCTATAATGCATGTAATTGCTATTAAAAAACTTCTTGTAACAGATGCTAAAACAATTGCCAAAACTACTTCTTTTGCTTCCAGAGGTGTTGAGATTATATCGCTATAAATAGTCTGCATTATTTTTCCCATTAAAATACTGCTAGAAGAATGCGCGAAACTTGCCTGAAGGCAATTCATGGCTATAAGTCCTGGAAGGAGAAATGTCATAAAACTAACTCCTAAAACATTTGGTCTGTCATTTCCTATGCTTATAGAAAATACAACGTAGAATAGAGAAATAGAAACTAGCGGTGACAAGATCGTCTGCTGTCCTACTCTTAAAAATCTTTCACATTCTTTATAGTATAAGGTAAGCGTCGAAAGAAGCACATTTACATTCGCTTCACCAAATTTACATTTGTTTTTTAATTCAACCATAAGCAATAACTCATAAACTTTTTTTTTAATAATTGTCAAAAAACAACAAAAAAAGCTTGTTTTTATCTTATATTTATGTTTTCAAGATAATGTTATACAAAGATAAATATATACCAAATATAGTATATGAGCTGGACAGAAGAAAAAGTTAATAAATTAAAAGATCTATGGGGCAAAGGCCAAACGGCAAGTCAAATTGCCGAAATTATAGGTGGCATAAGCAGAAATGCAGTTATTGGAAAAGCTCATAGATTAAATCTACCAGCTAAAATCAAAACAAGACCTTCAATATCAAACAACACGGACGTGTTTAAATCTAAAAATAATCAAATTCAACAAGGAGGAAGAAAAAAAAAATTTAGATCACTTCTATTAAACAAAGATTTTGAGCCTGCAAGAAATTTGAAATTGGAAGAATTAACAGAAGAAACATGTAAATACATGGAAGGTCATCCTGATGACAAAGGATCAACTTTCTGTGGAAGAAAAAATGTAGATAAGTTCAGTTATTGTCCTCTCCACTTAATCATCGTGTTTAACCCAAAAAATAAAAAAGACGAAGTAGTAGATAAGGAAGACGAAGTTCCTCAGTTTATAGAGAAAAAAATTAAATCAGCTTAAATTATTTTAGATTTTTTATTTTACTTTTTTAAATTTCTCATCATTTAGAAAACTTTCAGAATGAAGTTTATATAGCTGATTGTTATAATTTACTAAACTAGAGTTAGTTTCTTTTTCGCCAATACTTGAGAATTTATTATCTATGTTTTGGTCTTGAATTAAATCTATTTCTTACTCTGTTTTGATTCCATGTTTCGATTCACAGCTTTGCCTGAAATAAAAATTACATAGGCTAATATTAAAAATATACGACATAAATTATATAAATTAACATCAGCTATTTTGTGAAAGATTTTTTTTTGAAAACTGTCCACCGGTTTTCCAATTAAAGCTATATTTTTCTATTTCTTCCTCAAATTTTTTATTTGCTTCAATGCCTAAATTAAAGTTTGTTTTGTATTTTCCTGATTTAACATTATCATACTGTAAAAGATTTAATTGAGATTTGGTAATTAATGGTTTTGGAAATTTTTCTAATACTGTAGCAACAAGTTTGGCAATTGATAATGGTATAGGAATTAATGGTCTTTTTTTATCAATGGCTTTTAACAATTTTAGAATAATTTCTTTAAATGAAAAAACTTCAGGTCCAATGCATTCTATTGTTTCTCCTATTATCTTTCTTCGAACAACTTGATAAATAATTTCTGCCATATCCGATACGTGTATTGGAGTAAATTTAGTTTTACCTTCATAATATAATGGCATTATAGGCAAAAAATTTAATAAAGAGAAAAGTTTAGTCGTAAATTGATCTGAGGAACTATAACAAATAGATGGTTTTAGAATGACACATCGGTCAAAATTTTTTTTAACTAAATTTTCACCATTGATTTTACTTATTGCATAATCAACTTTTGCATTTTCAATGCCTAATGCAGAAACATGAATAAACTGTTTCAAATTTTTTTCTTCAGCTATTTTTGATAATAGGAATGGAAAATCCGTATGGACAATTTTGAAATGATCTTTTTTTTTTTCATTCAATATACCAATTAAATTAATACATATGGAACATCTGCTCATTAATGATGAAATTTTTTCAGGACTAAATGAATTTATTTCCTCCATTTCTAACCATCCATAATTACTCGTGGTTCTTAATACATGTCCATTTCTGTGAATATTTCTTGTCACTGCAATAACTTTATAGTTATTTTGTGTAAAACGATTTATGAGCGACTTACCTATATTTCCTGTAGCTCCAAATATTAAAATTGAATCCTGATTAATCATATATATATATTTATCAAATGAATTTAGATATTAAATTACATAAAGAAGATTTACCAGACCAAATACAGTTTAATGACAAAGTTGCGATCGACTGTGAATTCATGGGGTTAAATGTTGAAAGAGATAGATTGTGTCTTGTGCAAATTTCTTCTGGAAAAAACGATGCACATATAATTCAATTGAATAAAGATAAATATGACGCTCCAAATCTAAAAAAGTTGTTAATTGATAAAAATATTAACAAAATATTTCATTTTGCTAGGGCCGATCTTCTATTTATTAAAAAATATTTAAATGTTGATGTTGAAAATGTTAACTGCACAAAGATCATGAGTAGAATTGCGAGAAGTTATTCGGATAAACATGGACTAAAAGATTTAATAAAAGAATTTATAGGTATAGATGTTAGCAAACAATTACAGACATCAGATTTTGGAGGAGATCTGTCAGAAAAACAACTACAATATTGTGCAAAAGATGTTATTTACCTACATAAGATTTATGACGGTTTAAATAAAATACTTGCCAGAGAAAACAGAAAAGATTTATATAATAAAACAATAAAATTTATAAGAACCAGAGTTGAATTGGACTTTGCTTCTTTTAAAGAAGATATTTGGTCCCACTAATATGAAAACAAAAAAATTTCAATCAATTGCCAAAGATGTAATTGAACACGAAATTAATGCTTTAAAAAAATTAAAGTTAAGAATTGGAAATTCTTTTGATCAAATAGTTAAAATAATACTAAATTGTAAAAATGGAAAAGTGATTCTATCAGGAGTAGGAAAAAGTGGAATTATAAGTAAAAAATGGGCAGCAACTCTATCTTCAACTGGTACTCCATCATTTTTCTTAGACGCTTCTAATGCCAGCCATGGTGATATGGGTCAAATAACTTCAAATGATATCGTAATACTAATTAGTTTAAGTGGTGAAAGCAATGAATTGAAAAATATTATTCAGTACTGTTCAAGAAACAAAAATATAAAATTAATTGGTGTAACATCAAAAAAAGATTCACTTCTTTACAATAATTCAGATATTGGATTTATAATTCCTCATGTAAAAGAGGCTGGCCCAGGCAATATTGTTCCAACGTCATCTACAACGGTTCAATTGGCTTTGGGTGACGCAATAGCAATTGCTTGCATGAAACATAAAAAATTTGATAATTTTACTTTTAGAAAATTCCATCCTGGTGGATCTCTTTCAATTAAACTAAAAACAGTAAGTGATTTAATGATTGTAAAAAAAAATATACCTTTTGTATCAGAAAAAACTACCATGAAGGATGCTCTCAAAGTTATAACAAATAAAGGTTTGGGAGTATTAATTGTTAAAAATAATAAAAATATTACCAAGGGTATTTTAACAGATGGTGACCTAAAAAGATTAAATCAGAAATTTAAAAATTTTCAAAATTTAAAAATACAATCAGTAATGAAAAAAAATCCAATTAGTGTTGACAAAGATATGTTGGCAAGTCAGGCCCTTTATTTGATGAATAAAAAAAGAATTACAAGTTTATGTGTTCATAGTGGTAAACAAAAAAATAACACGATTGGCATTGTACATATTCATAATATTTTAAATGCAAATATTAGTTAGATGTCAATTAAGTCTCTAATTCAAATTGTTATAATAATAATAATTTCT
>Ga0208642_1000692_pt1 | contig 17172 bp, 18 predicted proteins | sample ETN02SmetaG_4_FD_185790 | JGI IMG/M metagenome (GOLD analysis project Ga0208642, IMG submission 185790) | Marine microbial and viral communities from oxygen minimum zone, Eastern Pacific Ocean - ETNP2014F10-02SV251 (SPAdes) (version 2) | ecosystem: Environmental > Aquatic > Marine > Oceanic ...
TCAGAAGATGTTTATTCATATACCAACAACATATATCAAAAAGATGGTGGAACTCATTTGTTAGGGTTTAGAAGTGCATTAACAAGGGTAATAAATAAATATGCAACAGAACAAAATTTATTAAAAAAAAATAAAGTTTCTATTTCAGGAGATGATATAAAGGAAGGATTAACGTGTGTGTTATCGATAAAAATTCCCGATCCAAAATTTTCATCTCAAACAAAAGATAAATTGGTTTCATCTGAAGTGAGAAATATTGTTGAGACACTAATAAATCAAAAATTATCTGTTTGGTTTGATCAAAATCCTTCAGTTGCAAAAATTATTTTAGCGAAAATTGTACAAGCTGCTTTAGCTAGAGATGTTGCAAGAAAAGCTAGAGAAAACGTTAGAAGAAAAGGAGCCCTGGAATTAACTGGATTGCCAGGAAAACTAGCAGATTGTCAAAATTCAAAACAAGAAGTTACAGAATTGTTTATTGTAGAGGGTGATTCAGCGGGAGGCTCAGCAAAACAAGGAAGGAATAGAGAGTATCAAGCAGTTCTTCCATTAAGGGGAAAAATTTTAAATACATATACAAGTTCTAATGGAATGAAAAAGAACATTAATGGAAATGGAAATGAAATTAGAACAAAAACTTTAGCAAAATTAATTTCATCTAACGAAATAGTTACTTTAATTAATGCACTTGGTTTAGATCCAAAAAACGAGGATATAGATTTAAAAGATTTAAGATATGGAAAGATAATTATTATGACCGATGCTGATGTTGATGGATCACATATTAGAGCTTTGCTTTTGACTTTTTTTAATAACAAGCCTTTTAACCAATTAATAGAAAATGGACACATTTACCTTGCTCAACCACCGTTATTTAAAATTAACAAGGGATCTAAGGGAATTTATATCAAAGACGAAAAAGAACTGGAAAATTACATTCTAAATAATTCAAAAGAATTTAAAAAGATAAAAAAAGGCTCAAAAGATTTTGAAAAGAAATTACAAGAAGAAAAATCAAAAATTAGTATACAAAGATTTAAAGGATTAGGCGAAATGAATCCTGAAGAATTATGGAACACTACTTTGAATCCTGAAACTAGAAATTTGCTACAAGTTAAGTACTCAAAGGATTTAAAAAAGGACCATGTGTTAATTCATACGCTGATGGGTAACGATGTTGCTTTAAGAAAAGATTTTATTGTTGAAAACGCTATTAATGTATCGAATTTAGATATCTAATAATGGAGTTTATTAAAGCTTCGAATTTATACTCATTAAATAAAACTACTTATGTTAATTTAAGATGGATTGCTTACATTGGACAAATAATCGCTATTTTTATAGTTCAATTTTTTTTAAAATATGATTTCCATTACTTTATCTGTATTTCAATAGTATTTTTTAGTGTTTTAACTAATCTTTTTTTACAATTCAAAATAAAAGATAATCGACTTAATAATTTTACTTCAACAATATATTTAAGCTACGACATATTACAGTTAGGAGTTTTGCTTTTTTTTACTGGAGGGGTGACCAATCCATTTATCTTTTTGATATTAATACCAGGAGTATTTTCTTCTCAGCATTTGCATTTTTTGAGCTCAATTGTGTTAGTCATAACAATAACAATAATTTTAATAATATTAACCTTTTATTATTATGATTTACCTCATCCTGGTGAATTGCATTTTCACGCTCCCAATTATTATTTGTATACTATACCTGCATCAGTAATAATAGGTCTAATCTTTTTAGTATATTTTGGTTTTAAATTTGGGGAAGAAGCTAGAATTAGAAAAAAAGCATATGATAAAATTCAAGAATTATTGGCAAAAGAAAATGAACTTCTTTCTCTAGGAGGCCAAGCTGCTGCTGCTGCCCATTCACTTGGCACACCTCTTTCTACAATTTTATTAACGGCAACAGAATTAAAAAAAGAGCTTGGAAATAAACATAAAATTAGTAAAGATCTAGATTTATTGGTTAGTCAAAGCAATAGATGCAGAGAAATACTTAAAAAATTATCATTAAACCCAAATATTGAAGATGGTTTTTTAAATATTAATCTTTCTTTAAGTGACTATGTAAATGAAATTGTTAGATCATATCAAGAAATAAGTAATAAAGAATTTGTGATTAGCTTGGAGAAATACAATAATCCAATAAATACTAATAAATCTATAGAAATTATATATGGTCTAAGAAATTTCATAGGAAATGCAAATAAATTTAGTAAAAAAAAGATAGAAATAATTTTAATTAGTAATAAAAAAATAACAAATATAACTATTAGAGATGATGGCCCAGGTTTCCCTGATGATTTAATTGATAAGCATAGATTGGGAGAGCCTTATATTAGAACAACTGATCAGAAAAATATTTCAAAATATGGTTTAGGTCTTGGAACTTTTATTGGCAAAACACTCTTAGAAAAAAATTATGCAAATATAAATTTTAATAATTCATCAGAGACTGGTGGTGCAGAAGTTTTAATAAAATGGAAAAATAGTGATTTAATAAAAATTAATTAAGTTTTTTTTTATTCTCAAATAATCCACTTAATTGTTCAGTCATTACATCTCCTAGTTCTTGCACATCAGTAATTTTAATTGCTTTATTATAGTATCTTGAAACATCATGCCCTATTCCAATTGCTAAAATTTCTATATCACTTTTATTTTCTATATTTTTTACAATTTTTTTAAGATTTTTTTCTAAAAAGTCACCAGAATTTACTGAAAGAGTTGAATCATCAACTGGAGCACCATCAGAAATAACCATTAATATTTTTCTTTCTTCTTTTCTTTTATTTAATCTATTGAATGCCCACAATATTGCTTCACCATCTATATTTTCTTTTAATAATCCTTCTTTAAGCATTAGACCCAGGTTTTTTTTGGACTGTCTCCAATGAGAGTCTGCTGACTTATATATAATGTGACGCAAGTCGTTTAGACGGCCTGGATTTTTTGGTTTATTATTTTTATTCCATTCTTCTCTACTTTTTCCACCTTTCCAATTTTTTGTGGTAAAGCCTAATATTTCTATTTTTACAGAGCATCTTTCCAAGGTTCTTGACAGTATATCTGCACAGAGAGCAGCAATAGTTATTGGTCTTCCTCTCATAGACCCCGAGTTATCAATTAGAAGGGTAACTATCGTATCCTTAAATTCTAAATCTTTTTCTCTTTTAAAAGATAATGAATTATATGGATCAATTATAATTCTAGTTAGTTTTGAACTGTCTAACAAACCTTCTTCTAAGTCAAATTCCCAAGCCCTATTCATTTTCGCTAACAATTGTCTTTGTAGTTTATTTGCTAATTTTGTAATTAAATCTTGAAAACTAGTGAGTTGTTGATCTAAATTTTTTCTAAGTTTTAAAATTTCTTCATTTGTTTCAAGTGTTTCAGCTTGTGCAATTTCATCAAATTGTGAAGTAAAAATTTTATAGTCCTTGTCAATTATACTATTATCTATTTTTTGTAATACTTTTTCAGAACTTTGTTCGTCTGAGTCAGTATCAACAAGTTGTTCATCCATTTCAAAATCATTAAAATCATAATCACCATCGATTCCATTTTGATTTTCTTCTTGTTCTCCATCAGGGTTGTTATCATTATCTTTATTTGGATTATTGTCTTGTTCATTTTCTTGTTGATCATTTTTCTGATTTTCATCATCGCTAGAATCAAATATTTCCATATCTTGTAATAATTGTAAAAATTTAGCATTATAAACATCCTGATTTTCAAGGTTTTTTTTTAAAAAATTAATATGTTTATCTAAAGAATTTTTAAAATCATTTTCCCAAAAACTAAGTATTTTTTGAGATAAATTATTTAATTTAATATTAAAAAAGTTTTTAAGCATATATATTTCAAATGCTTCGACGACCTTCACATCTTCTTTTGTTTTTAATTGGTCTTTTCTTTTAATTTTTATTTTATAGTTATAATTTTCATAGAAGTTTTTTGATATACCTTTAAGCATTTGTGATCCAAGTAATTCATATCTAATTTTTTCTGAGATATCATAAAGCGATCTACAAGATGAATTTTTAGGTAGATTTTTCTGATATATTTGTTTATTTGAAAATTTTCTTTTTAAAGCCTCTGAATCAGTTTTGGCTCTTAATTCAATAAAATCATTTTTAGTATTTAAATTATCTATCTCAAAAAAATTAAAATTTTTAGAACTTGAATTTTTTTTTAGCTCGTCTTCTATTTCATATTCATCTGAAATTACTTTTACTGTTGAAATTAGTACTTTTTTAAATTGCTCTTTTATATCTTCTTCTTTTTTCATCTATATTTGGATATTTATCATTGATTCTGGCAAGTCTTCTCCAAAACATCTTTGATAATATTCAGCAATAGTTTTTTTCTCTGAATCATCACATTTGTTAAGATAAGTTACTCTAAATGCTATTCCCGTATCTTTAAATATATCTGCATTACTGCACCAATTAAGTACTGTACGAGGACTCATTACCGTTGAAATATCACCGGCAGCAAAACCTTTTCTAGTTAAAGATGCAACCTTTATCATATTTGCAACTTTTTCTTTACCTTTGGCATTATTTAACTTTTTGTTTTTAGCTAAAATTATTTTCATTTCTTTTTCTAAACTTAAATAGTTTAATGAGGTAACTATCTCCCATCTATCTAACTGTGCTTGATTTAAAATATTCGTTCCACTATATAAGCCTGAAGTGTCTCCTAACCCAATAGTATTTGATGTAGCAAACAATCTAAAATATTTATTTTGTTTTACTACTTTGTTTTTGTCTAAAAGAGTAAAAGATCCGTCACTTTCCAGAATTCTTTGCAAGACAAACATAACGTCTGGTCTTCCAGCATCATACTCATCAAATACCAAAGCAACAGGATTTTGAAAAGCCCAAGGCAATATTCCTTCTTTAAATTCTGTCACTTGCTTCCCATCTTTAAGTACAATTGCATCTTTTCCAATCAAATCTATTCTACTTATATGTGAGTCGAGATTTATTCTTATACATGGCCAATTTAATCTTGCTGCAATTTGAGTTATATGGGTAGATTTACCAGTGCCGAAATTTCCATGTACAATTACTTTTTTACTATGAGAAAAACCATTAAGTATAGCTAACGTAGTAGGAGCATCGAATACATAGTCTGGGTCTAAAGTGGGAACCAATTCATTTCGTTTTGAAAATCCATCTACTTCCATATCAGTGTCAATACCGAAAGTTTGATTAACTGAAATTTTTATATCTGGTTCTATATTTAAATTAGGTGTCAATTTTTTGTTCTATATGTATTTTTTAATTGTGTATAAGCTAAAGTAATAACTTTTAGTTTATCTTCGTATTTTTTATTTCCTGAATTCATATCAGGGTGAAATTTTTTGACAAGTTTTTTAAATTTTTCTTGTACTCTTTCCCACTTAATTCCAACAGAAACGCCAAGAATACTAAATGCTTTTATATCATTGTTATTAAATTTAAATTGATTCATATGATCAAGTTGACCATTAATTTTATATTTATTTAGTTCATCCTTTAAAGCATTGTTCCACAGAATTTTAAAAAAATTATCTGATGAATTAAAGCTTTGGGTAGGCTTATGCCAAGTCATGTCCGACTTTAAAAATTCATAAATTTGATCATCATTCATACCTTCAAAATAATTCCAATTTTTATTGAATTCTCTAACATGATTTAAACAAAGTATTCTATATTTTTTACTATTGTCTTTTTCAATTGGTGCTTTATAAGAGCCTTCTTCCAAACAGTTGTTCCAATCGCAAATATTTTTCATTATATATATTATTATGAATTATGAATATAAATCAACTAATAGAAATAGTAAAAAATAAACTGCATGAAAACATTGTTTGTGATAAAATAGAAGTTGAAGATAAAACTTTTTTACACAAAAGTCATAGCTCACATGACAAAAATAAATTTCACATAAAATTAATAATTACCTCCGAATATTTGAAAAAAAAAAATAAAATTCAATCAACAAAAGAAATATATAAAATTTTAAAAGAAGAATTAAAAAATAATATACATTCAATTCAATTATTAATAAATTAATTCATTAATTAAAAATTTTTTAATTTTTGAATGATCAAATGCAAAACTTAGAATTACTTTTCCAATTTTTTTAATTAAAATCAAATTTATCTTTGAAGAATTGTTTTTTTTATCTGATTTCATATATTTAATTATTAAATTAATATCTTTTTTTTTAAAATAAAAATTTAAATCTATTGGTATTTTTAAATTATTGATGTGTTTTATTATTTGTTCATAATCTTTTTTATTTAAAATATTATTTTTAAGGCTGAATCTCGCCGAACTTACAATTCCCAAAATAACTGCTTCTCCATGATTAAGTTTTCTTGAATAGGAGAGTGTAGCCTCATATGCGTGAGCAAAAGTATGACCTAAATTTAAGATTTTTCTTAAATTTTTTTCTTTCTCATCTAGTTGAACAATATTTTTTTTAATCTTACAACTATCCGCAATAGTTTTTTCAATAAAAGGAGATTTTAATTTCAATATTTTAAGACAATTTTTTTTTAAATAGTTGAAAATTTTTCTATCACTGATTATTGAATGTTTTAAAATTTCACCATAACCACAAATTATTTCTCTTTTTGGAAGAGAACTTAGCATATTTGTATCAGATATAACTAAATCAGGTTGCATAAAAGATCCAATTAAATTTTTTCCATATTTATTGTTAACTCCTGTTTTTCCACCAATTGATGAGTCCACTTGTGCCAAAAGTGTTGTGGGGATGTTAACAAATTTTAATCCTCTTTTAAAAATACTGGCCGCAAAACCAGAAACATCTCCCACGATGCCTCCTCCAAAAGATATAATGCAGTCATTTCTATTAAAATTAAACTTAAAAAGTTTATTTAAAATTAAATTTACATTTTTCAAATTTTTATTTTTTTCATTTGCATTGAAAAAGTGAATAATTTTTTTTTTAGAAGCAATTTTTTTTTTCAGAATATTTAATTTTTTTTTTGGTATTTTTGTATCAACAACTATTAGACTTTTTTTAAAATTAATATTATTTGATTTTAATATATTAGAAGTTTGAGAAATAATATTTTTACCAATTATTATAGGATATATTTTAGATTTAGTTTTAACGCTTAGTTTAATTTTTTTCATACAGTTCTATTATATTTTTAACTATCATATTTTTTGTTAATGTTTCACAATTTATCTTAAAGTTTGCCTCAGCATAAATACTTGACCTTTTATTTATCAGTTTTTTTAAATTGTTTTCACTAGAATTAAAAGCAACTGGTCTTTTCTTGCTATTTAATATTCGGTTTATTATTGTTGAATCTTTCCAACTTAACCAAAAAGAAATATGATTTTTGATTATTTCTTTTCTAATATTTTTATTAATAAACCCCCCCCCGCCTAAAGATATAATTTTTCCTTTACCTTTAAGAAGTTTTAAAGTTATTTTTTCTTCTAAATTTCTAAAGTAAACTTCACCTTTTTTTTGAAAAATATCATAGATTTTAAGATTTGTTTCCTTTTCAATAAATTTATCAACATCAAAAAAATTACAATTTATATTTTTTGACAAAAGATAGCCAATTGTAGATTTTCCTGAACCCATCATACCTAGCAAAACTATATTTTTATTTAAATTCATAATTCTTTATTGAAAAATCACAAATATGTCTTATTTTGAAAATACTTAACATTATATGCAATTTGAAAAAAAAACAAGAACAGGAAATTTAAAAGGAGTTTTTGGAATATTAATTAAAATAATTTTGGCATTAGTAGCGCTAACTATTGCTATAATTTTAATTGATCGAATTGATTTTCCATCGCCTATTAAAAAAATTGAAAAAATAATTTCAAATGAAAATTTTAAAATTGTTAAATAAAAAATATTTATTAATTTTTATTATTTTTTTTTTATTATTTTCTTTAAATTTAAGAGCTGATGATGAACCAATCGATATTTGGAATTTAGAAAAGAAAGTTGAACAAAATTCATCAGTCACTGTTTCTGAAAATGATGAATCTAATGAAATTAAAATTGATATAAATAAGAATGATCCAAATAGTGCAATAAACACAATCTACAGTGACCCCTTAGGAGAAAATAAAATAAGTATTGTAGGGTTATATGATCCCGAAGACCATGGACTAAATATTGACATGTGGTCTAACTCTGATGGAAATGAAATAAAATTAATTTTAAACAAATTGGATAAGACAAATCTTTCAAAAGATTCTAATGAAATTTTAGATATTGCTTTATTAACAAATTCATACTTACCAAAAGAAAATATTACCGAAGAGAAATTTATAGATTTTAAATTAAAATATTTAATAAAAAATAATGATAAAAATTTAATTAAATCATATTTAATAAAAAATGAAAAAAATATTTACAATTCAAAATTAATCAAATTTTATATAAATGATTATGCTGAAAATTCAGATTTAGAAAATGCTTGCAAAATTTTTGATGAAGTAAAATATTTTGGTAATGACTATATTAACAAATTTCAAATTTATTGTTTAATTGATCAAAAAAAAAGAGAAGAAGCGCAACTTCTTTTTGATTTAAATAAAGAGACTGGTCTTGAGGATGATTTTTATGAGAATAAATTCAATTTTTTGATGGAATATATTGAAAAAGCAGATGGTAAGATTTCTGATAAAAATATATTAAACTTTCATTTATCTCATAGAACAAACTCTGATTTTACTTATCAACCAAACAAAAATACTCCAAAATTTATATGGAGATATTTATCATCTTCAAATTTATTAGAAAATATTGATACAATTAATCTAGAAGATGCCGAAAAAATTTCCTTGATTGAAAAAGCAACTCATGAACAAAATTATGAAGAAAAGGAATTATTTGAATTATATAAAAGATTTCAATTTAACATTAATCAACTGTTAAATGTAAAAGATTCTTACAAGCTATTACAAAATTATGAAGGTAGAGCTTTGCTTTATCAAAGATTGATATTAACACAAGATATAAATCAGCTTTTAGATTTATCATACAAATTAAAAGATTCATTTATTAAAGATAATATAGAAAATGCCTTCAATATTGAGTTAAAAAAAATTCTAAATAATATTGACGAGGAAGATGTTCCATCAAATTATTCATCATTTTACGTTGATAATTTAACTACTCCAGTCTTAGAAAAAAAAAATATAAAAATTAATAATAAAATAATCCATCAATCTAAACTACTAAAATATTTTGAAGATCAAAATGATGTTAAAAAAGCTGAAGATGATCTAAATAAATTGCTTAAATCAATAAAAAAAAATAAGGACTACAATGTATCAATTAAGGACTTAATTTTATTAGAATCTTTAGTTTCGGATGGCGTGGTTATAAAAAAAAAATATAAAAATATGTTTCAATTTGACCAATCCAATGTACCAACAGATATTCAACTGCTAATAAATAATAATGAAGTAGGAATGGTTTTGCTTAGAATGGTTGAAATAATTGGGGAAGATGATTTGGAAAATCTAGACTCTGGTACGTTATATTTTATGTCAACTATATTGAACCACCTAAATTTAGACTCTATTAGAAATCATATACTATTAAAAGTTCTTCCTTTAAAAATATAAAAATTATATTAAAATCGAACTATGATTGTAAAAACTATTTTAACAGAACCTAATAAAATATTACGTCAAATTTCCCTACCTGTTAAAAAGATAGGAAAAGAAGAACAGATATTAATGGATGATATGCTAGAGACCATGTATGATGCAAAAGGCATTGGTTTAGCAGCAATTCAAATAGGTATTCCAAAAAGAATTATTGTCATGGATATTTCTAAAGATAATGAGGAGAATAATCCCATGTATTTTGTAAATCCAATAATTAAAAATAGAAACTCAAATTTATCTAAATATTTAGAAGGCTGCTTGTCTTTACCAGATCAATTTGCAGAAGTTGATAGACCAAGTACATGCCAGGTAGAATATTTAGATTATGATGGAAACAAAAAAATATTAAAGGCCAATGGTTTGCTTTCCACATGTATTCAACATGAAATAGACCATTTGGAAGGAATATTATTTATTGACCATTTATCCAAGTTAAAAAAATCAATGATTATAAAAAAACTATCTAAAATAAAAAATAAAGAAGATAGAGTTGTTCTTTAGTTTATGAGCAAAAAGATAGTTTTTATGGGAACGCCAAATTTTGCCGTTCCTATTCTAAAAAATATTTTTCAAAATGGATTTGAAATATCAGCAGTTTATACACAACCACCAAAAAAATCAGATAGAGGACAAAAAATAACAAAGTCACCAATTCATATATTAGCAGAAACTTTAAATTTGGAAGTAAGAACACCAAAAAAACTTAAGGATAACAAAGAGGAATATGAATATTTAAAAAAAATTGGTGTAAGTTTAGGTGTGGTGATAGCTTATGGTCAAATCCTAACAAAAGATATTTTAAATTTAAGTAATAATGGTTTCATAAATTTACATGCTTCTGTTCTGCCATTATATAGAGGCGCCTCTCCAATTCAAAGATCAATAATGAATTTAGATAGAGAAACAGGAATAAGTGTAATGAAAATTAATGAAAAATTAGATGCGGGAAATGTTTCTGATATATTTAAAATAGATATTTTAGAAAATGAAAATACTCAAAGCTTAAATGAAAGACTTTCGATATTAGCTGCAGAGAAGATTTCGGATGTTATTGATAATATTTTTGATGGGAATACAACTTATAAAGAGCAAGATCATAAAAATGCTACTTATGCAAAAAAAATTGATAAATCTGAAGGAAAGATTAATTGGAATGAAGATGCAAAAAAAATAATAGGACAAATTAACGGCCTATTTCCTTATTGTTACTTCATATTTAATGGGACGAGGTATCGAATTTTAAAAGCTTTATTGTCTAACTCCAGCGGTAAACCGGGGCATGTATTAAGTGAAAATCTTGAAATAGCTTGTGGACATAATTCTTTAAAAATTCTAGAAATTCAAAGAGAAGGCAAAAGGGCACAAAAAACAAATGAATTTATACTAGGTACAAAAATTAAAACGGGTTCAGATTTGAATAATGCATAGGTATCAGATTTTAGTTGAGTATGTTGGAACAAAATTTGTAGGGTGGCAAAAACAATTAAAAGGCAAAAGTATCCAAAAAGAAATTGAAAATAAACTCTCTAAATTATTAAAGCAAAAAATTATAATTTATGGATCAGGAAGAACTGATGCGGGAGTGCACGCAATAGAACAATCGGCACATTTTGATACAAAATTAAAAATTAAAGAAATTAAAAAGTTAATTAAATCTCTAAATTTTTTTTTAAATCCAAAAAAAATTTCAATAATTAATATTTATAAAAGAAAACAAAAATTTCATGCAAGGTTCTCCGCAAAAGAAAGAGTATACAAATATTTCATTATCAATCGCTTAGCAGCTCCCACATTGGAAAATGAAAGAGCCTGGCATATAAGAAAAAAACTAGATATTAAATTATTAAAAGAAGGAGCAAAAAAATTAACCGGTAGTCATGATTTTTCTACGATGAGAGCTAAAAATTGTTATGCTAAAAGTTCTATAAAAAAAATTAACAAAATAACTATCAAAAATATTGATAAAAAAATTCAAATTGAATTTAGATCAAAATCTTTTTTAAGAAACCAAGTTAGATCTATGGTGGGATGTTTAAAATATTTAGCAGAAAATAAATGGGATATTAAAAAATTTGAGCATATTTTTAAATCAAAAAAGAGGAGTAAGTGTGCTCCCCCTGCACCTGCTCATGGTTTATTTTTGGTTAAAGTTATTTATTAATTCTAATATTATTTTTTTTATATTTCTTACTAATTCTCCATCTGGAGCCTTCTCGCACAATGTAACCAACACAATTCTTTGATCTACATTTACATGGGAATTGTTTATAATCGACATCATACCCAAAGCCATAATCATAAGATAATTCCTCACCTTTTTTAATATCTTTAATTGCTATGATCCAAATTTCAAGTCCTTTGCCTTCAACTTCACAGTTTGGGTTACACGAATGATTAATTAATCTAGCTGTATTCCAGCTGTAATCACCATCTAGATCGTATTTGTTATTAAGATTGAAAAGATAAATATCTTTTTCGTTATCAAATTTTGGATTAGTTTCTGTTTCTTTTTTACTTATTACTTTTCCAATATATTCAATTATTTTTGTACCAGGCTTTATATTTTTTGAAGTATAAAGACCTCTTTTATCAATGTTTGATTTTTTTACTTTGTATAATTTCACAGAAGGGTGTTTATAATATTAATTTAATTAATCAATTAAATTCTAAAAGTGCGTTAACATGTTCATTAGTGCTTTCAGCTAATGCATTAAGATCATAACCGCCTTCTAAAATTGACACTACTTTACTGTTACAATTTATTTTAGCATATTCTAAAGTTCTTTTTGTTATCTCGTAAAAATCTTCTGAAATAAGCTGAAGTTGCGCTAAAGGGTCATCTTTATGAGCATCAAAGCCAGCAGAAAATAGAATAAATTCTGGCCTGAAATCTTTCATTTTTTTTAAAACACTTTCATATGCGTTTAGGTATTCTTGTGAGGTTGTTCCAGCTGGTAGAGGAATATTAAAAATATTGTTATGAATACCTTTCTCTTTATCGCTTCCACTCCCAGGGTAGTAAGGGTATTGATGAGTTGATATATAGAGTACTTTTTCATTATTGTAGAAGATATCTTGAGTTCCATTTCCGTGGTGAACATCAAAATCAATTATTGCTATTTTATTATAAGTATATTTTTTAATTAGATAATTAGCTCCAACTGCTACATTATTATAAATACAAAAACCCATTGATTTTTCTTTTTCACTGTGATGTCCTGGTGGTCTTACCGCACAAAAAGCATTTTTAAATTCTTTATTTTCTACTCCATCAATAGCAGATATTATTGATCCAACAGCATCATAAGCTGCATCCTTGCTTCCAGGAGAAATAATTGTATCTGCATCTAAAAATACCAGTCCTTTTTTTGGAAAGGAATTTTTTACTTGTTCAACGTATTCAGGAGTGTGGGTAAAATCTAATATTTTGTGATCAAATTTTTTATTTTTTTTCCATATTAAGTTTTTATTTTTTTTTAAATTTTTTATTATTGTGGTTACTCGATCAGGTTTTTCGGGATGACCCAAGCCAGTCTCATGATTAATTGATGTATCTGATGTTACAATGGCTGTACTCATTAAAAATAATTTTCTAAAATATTATAATATATTTTAGCTAATTTTTTCATATCTGAAACTGAAGTTCTTTCATTAACCATATGTATAGTATTATTTCTTAAACCTAGCTCTAACCTTGGTATTGCGCCAAGAAATCTCGAGTCACTAGTGCCTCCCCTACAATTGAATTTTGTAGATATATTTGTGATTTTTTTTATTATTTTTTTAGCCATATAAATTTCTTTATTTGGCTTTGTATAAAAAGCTTCTCCAGAAATTTTATAATCAATTTTATATTTACATTTATCTTTTTTAACAATCATTGAAATAATTCTATTTATTTTTTTCTTTAAAGATGAAGATTTATATTTTGAGTTAAATCTTACATTAAAAAAAGCCTCAGCTGTTTGAGGTACTACATTTTCTGATAAATTATCTACATTTATTTTAGTTATTTCTAAATGAGAAGGAGGCATGAATTTAGTTCCAGAATCTAATCTAGTGTTTTTCAATTTCGAAATTATTCTTGCTAATGTAGTGCAAGGATTTATATATGAACCATAAAAAGCTGAATGACCACTTTTTCCCGCTATTGTAAGTTTTGCATTCATTGATCCTCTTCTTCCAATCCTAATTTCATCGCCTACTTTTCTATTTGAAGATGGCTCACCAACTATAGTAAAATCTATTTTTTCTTTTTTATTTTTTAAGTATTTCATAACAGCAGGTGTACCTAAACCAGTTGTTTCTTCATCAGCAGCTATAATTATCGAGAGAGATCCTTTAAATTTTTTTTTTTTAATAAAATGACTAACTGCACTTATCCAGCAAGCTATTCCACCCTTCATGTCTTGAGCTCCTCTTCCATGTAAATAACCTTTTTTAATAAGGCCTTTGAATGGTGGTATTTTCCAATTATTTAGATTTGAGACCACATCAGTATGACCTAAAAAATTTATATGAGGTTTTGAATTTCCAAATTTTGCGAAAAGATTTAATGCAGGTCTAGAACCAAGACCTTTTGATTTAATAATTTTACATTTAAATCCGATTGAAGATAGTTTTTTACATAAAAACTTCATTATACCTCCATCATCAGTTTTTACTGTAGAAAATCTTATTAGCTCTTGAGCTAATTTTATTTCATTATAAATTTTCATTATTAGTCTCTTAGTAGGTCATTAATAGATGTTTTAGATCTTGTTTTTTCATCAACTTGTTTAATGATAACAGCACAATACAAAGATGGTGCTGACGAATTATTTTTGTCTGGCAAGGATCCAGGTACTACAACTGAATATGGAGGTATTTTTCCATATGTGATCTCTCCTGTTTTTCTATTTACAATTTTTGTTGATTGACCAATATACATTCCCATACTTATTACAGATCCTTCACCAACAATTACACCTTCTACAACTTCAGACATTGCTCCTAAGAATACATTATCTTCAATAATTGTTGGAAGTGCCTGAGCTGGTTCCAATACACCACCAACCCCACTTGCAGCTGATATATGGCAATTTTTTCCAATTTGGCTGCAGCTACCAGCTCTTGCGAAAGTATCAATCATTGTTCCTTCGTCAATGTATGCACCAATATTCACATAGCATGGCATAAGAACTACATTTTTTCCAACAAAAGATCCTTTTCTTACAGGCGAGTTAGGAACCATTCTAAAACCTGCTTTTTCATGATCTTCCTTTGTCCATCCAGCTGTTTTACCTTTAAGTAAGTGAGCTTTATCATACCAACTACTATAAGGACCATTCAAATTTTCCATTGGATAAATTTTAAAACTTAACATAATTGCTTTTTTAAGATGTTGATGAGCTATCCACTTCCCATTAATTTTTTCTGCAACTCTAACTTTTCCGCCATCTAAGTCATCAATAATTTGATTAATTGCGTCTTTTAAGCTTTTATCTGAGTTTGGATTAACTTGGTCTTTGTTTTTCCAGGCTTCATTTATAATATTTTCTATACTCATTTTGTTTATGAGTTTTGTAATAACCTGATTTCTTTTAAAAATAAAGAGAGATTTTCAATTTTGTAATCTATAAATTGTTTATCCGACTCTTTTTTACCCCAATATTCATCATTTATTAACCAAGCTGTAATTGCACCTCTTTCTTTTCCAATTGATAAATTTTTTGCGATATCTTCTATATAAAGAGTTTCTTTTGGAATAATTTTGAACTTTTTTACCATTAAATCAAAAGCTTTAGCAGTCGGTTTTGGACTAAACTCAGCGTCCACAATATCAAATAATCCATTAAATAAGTCATTAATACCTAAATGTGTCGTTATATTATTTGCATGTTCTTTGCTACCATTGGTAAAAATAAATTTTTTTAAATTTAAGTTTTCGAGTTCTTTTTTTAATATTAAATCTTTTTTCATAAAAGATAAGTCTATATTATGAACATATTTTAAAAATTCTTCAGGCTTAATATCATGATGAATCATGAGTCCATTTAAACTTGTGTTATATTTATGAAAATAACTTGTTTGTAATTCTTTAGCTTTTTTTAAATCTAAATCTAATTTTTTTGAAATATATTCAGTCATTTTTTTACTTACTTGGCCGAATACAGATTCTAAATCCTGGTATAAAACACCATCTAAGTCAAATAAAATGTTTTTGATATTTTTAAGTTCTTTCATTTTCTGATTAAAGTTCCGGCACCTTTGTCAGAAAATAATTCAAATAAAATTGAATGAGGTTTTCTTCCATCAACAATTACAACACCTGTTACTCCATTATTTATTGCATCTAGACAAGTATTGATTTTTGGAATCATGCCTCCAGAAATATCACCATCTTTAAGCATTTTTTCCGCAACTTTAGAATTAATTTCAGAAATTAGTTTTTTGTTTTTATCAAGAACACCTTCAACATCAGTCATAAGCAGCAATCTTCTTGAATTGAGCTCTTTGGCAACTGCACCGGCTGCAATATCAGCATTTATATTATAAATTTTCTTATCATTTCCAGTACCCATAGGTGCAATTATTGGAATTTTTTTATTTTTTATTATTTCTAAAAGAGCGATCGAATTTATTTCTTTTGGTGAACCAACATATCCTAGATCTTGCCTTTCAGGTTTAATCTTAATTACATTATTTTTTTTAGGACTAATTGATTGTGCATTAGCTTGATAGTTACTTAAATTATTTATAATTTCAAAATTTAATTCTAAAAGCGCTTCTTCAACAACTTTAATAGTTTTTTCATCAGTAACTCTTAAACCATCAATAAATTTTGACTCTAAACCTATAATATCAAGTTTTTTTTTTATATTTTTTCCACCGCCATGAACAACTATTGTTGATAAACCTAACTTATATATTACCGATATATCTTCAATAAATTGTTTAAATAAATTTTCATCAAGTAGCACTGATCCACCACACTTAATTACTATTATTTCGCCTGAATATTTATCAATATATTTTTTAACTTCATTGATGGATGGACCATTGGTGGGTAATATTTTTTCCAAATTCATTTATTGTACTGTTTTAACCGTTGTTCTTTTCATAATAACAACCTGTTGTGCCATTGTTAAAATGTTATTAATCGTCCAATAAATCACTAGGCCAGATGGGAATGGGGCCAATATGACTGTTAAAAAAAGTGGAAAGAACATAAATATTTTTGCTTGAATAGGATCTGGAGGAGTAGGATTAAGTTTTTGTTGTAAAAACATTGAAACTCCCATCAGACAAGGCCAAGCACCAATTAATAAAAATGATGGAGGATCCCAAGGTATTAAACCAAATAAATTGAAAACTGAAGTAGGATCTCTTTCTGATAAATCATGTATCCATCCAAAAAAAGGCTGATGTCTCATTTCTATAGTTACAAATAACATTTTATAGATTGCAAAAAAGAATGGTATTTGAATTAAAATTGG
>Ga0208642_1000702_pt1 | contig 17038 bp, 27 predicted proteins | sample ETN02SmetaG_4_FD_185790 | JGI IMG/M metagenome (GOLD analysis project Ga0208642, IMG submission 185790) | Marine microbial and viral communities from oxygen minimum zone, Eastern Pacific Ocean - ETNP2014F10-02SV251 (SPAdes) (version 2) | ecosystem: Environmental > Aquatic > Marine > Oceanic ...
ACCAACTGCTCTGCTCTTTCCTGCAACGCAGCATCAGTATATGTAAAAGATGGAACAGAAGGAGATATTGGAGCCGTAACCGAACTTAGATCTAATGCACTAATTGATGGGTCGGCTACAGAAACATATTCAGGTAAAGATACGTCGCCCACATTACTTACGGCAGTTATGCCGTCAGCAATAGAGAAAGACAACGTAGGTTGAGGAGGTATAGAAGGTAAAGAGAGAACCAATCCTGAAAGTCCCGTATAGCCGACCATCTTTTCTTGTAATGATTTCATAGCTGCATAATTAACAACAAGTGGGATTAGACTTAGTGGAAAGTTGCTAATTGTACTGCCATTTAAATTTGATAGAGTGGTGCAATCTACCTTACTAACGGATATACTTCCCGCAGGTAAGACTTGAATGGTTTGATTCAAATAATAATATTGAGGGTAATCATTTGTAGCTTTTTGTAACGAATCAATTTCGGCAGCTGCAAATCGTTTTTCTGCTGGTATTTCAGTTGCTATTTTACTCCCCCTAGCGACACTTATAATGTGCCTTCTATCGCTAATATCAATAGAGGTTGTATCGTCAATATTTGTTGCAAATAAATGAGACGATTCAGGATCTAAGACAAGAACCCTATCAATAACTGCCGATATCCCATCATTTGCCCATTGAAGAGCATTATCTGCTGTGCCAGCCAAAGCTTCTATTTGTACTGCAAGCGTTGCCATATTATTTCCCTTTGATTAGTGGGGGGACTTGTATCAGAGGTCCCCCCTTAAGAATCATTATTTCCAAACAGCGTGTGCTTCTGGCATAACGATCTCTAGACCAGCTTCGGTCTGTATGAGGTCGATTCTGCGGTCAACACCCGTGTTTTCTAGACTTTGAACACCAACATAAACTGAAGTGTCACGATTCACACCGTTACCAACCAATGGTCGATAAGATACGTGCTTCAAGTTAACAGCTACAATTCTAACTGGAGATCCATCAAGATGGACATTACGAACAACATTCATGTCGCCATAAGGAGTTGTGATCTGAGTTACTGGTAAACCAAATAACTTTTTCTTGCCTGTTACAGCAAAATCAAACCTAAACTGACTACTAATTTCAACGTCATTCTTTTGGAATCCGCCTAATTTATGTAACCAGTTATAAGTCGCAGTATCACACATAAACATAGTAGCATTAGAGCTATTATATCTAGGATCCATGAAGTCACTCATATTCTGAAGAAAATCATCAGAAGTTGTGCCACTACTCCCTAGATCAATTGAAAATACATTACCACTTGATAATATATAGTCAACAATACCAGCTGTGTAGCGTACACCAGCAGAGTCTTTGTACTTTGATGAGAACAAAAGATCTGTTTCGATATCCCACTTATGTTCGATGAGTTTGTTTTTCCAAACCCGAGCCCATTCATCACGTGCCAATTTCAACTCAGTTGCCCGAGCAGTATTTGTCATTTGCATGGTGGTTTTCCAGATTTGGGTATAACTAACTACATCTTTATAAGGAGTATCTTTGTAGGTATCTGGGAATCCAGAACCTTCAGCATGTGCCGAACCAATGACATAACATTTGTCTTTTTCTGCAAGACCTGAAGTCCCAGCATTTGCTTCCCAGGTTGTTCCTGTTGACTCATACTGTACATCAGGTAATGTTACATGATCTGAACCAGCTGCGATGCCACGAACTACAATACATTTAGCGTAAATAGCTTCTGCGTCAGGACTAGCAGCTGGAACTCCAAGGTTTTGGATCTTCACAACCATATAGTCATCAACATAAACAGTTGGAACTGTATCATCTGCTATATTAGCAGCCGCCACTTTACGAACTGGGATTTTAACCATTTGATTTTCTAAAAAGAAAATTGGTTTAGTACCAGATGCGCCAACAGCAGTACCAGTTTGTCCAAGAATATTCTGAACATTACCAGCAGATAGATAATCAGTTTCAAACTTAACATTCATTTCGTCACCAGCTTGTAAGTCGCCAGATGCAAATGCAAAGTCTGCATAATCACTATCATTATCACCGCTGCCAGGAGCAGCACCATTTAGATCCAATGCTACTGCATAAGCATAACGCTTGTGCCACATGGATCTTTGTTCCAGAGTTTTAAATTCTGGATCAGTTGTGGCTTTTTTAGCCACCTTGCTCAATACCCTGAAAAAAGGAGTTTGGTCTGGAGCTAGCTCCGAGACTCTACTTGAGAAGTCATATCGTCTCCTGAGATCACCTGTATTGAACGTAGATTCAACCTGTGCCTGTGCATGGGTTGAAAGGGTTAACGGATTGTCAGCCATTATAAGCCTCTACTTTCATTTATGACAGAGGCACTTCTAATTATCCAATGTAAATAATCCTTCCAATCCTTCATCTACAGTTTTTAGAGAGTCAAACACCATATCATCGTGTTTAACGTCAACAACAGTAGCATTATGATTAGAAACACTAGTTGGAATATCCCGAACAGATTTCATCTGCTTCAGCACTTCATTTTTCGCACCTTTAGCAACTTTTTGGTCCCTGGAGTCACGATTCTGCAAATAATAAATATCTTCCAATGATGTTTCATGCTTATTTGCCCAATTCATCATATCAGTATAGTCTTCATTTGACATGTTCATTCGTTCCTGGAACTCTTTCGCCTCATTTGCTTTTTGACTCTTTCGCATATCCTGCTTTCGAGCCTGATTGTCTTGCTGGAGCCTAGTATTGACACGGTGATCCACAACGCCTGAGATAGTATGTTCCAACGCTTTTGCGCTCATGGAATTCTTATCTGTTACGGCTTCGTCTAGATCAAATACAAAATCCTCTGGGAGGTCGAGCGCCTGCTTTACGTCTTGTGGACTATTGCCACCTTCAACGTATTGTCTTATTACGTCTACCATTCCCGTGTCTTCTTTTAGCCGATCAATAAGAGGAGAAAACTCAGATACCTCATCAAGACGCTCTTTCATCTTTTGCGCCTCTCTTGAGGAGTCTTTGTATCTCTTCTCCCAATCGTGCTGGTGATCGTCAGTTCCAACATTAACACTAGGGTCAACCAATGGTTGAGTTACCTGTTCTTCAACATCGTCGACTGTATTACTATCAAGAATCATCCCGTTCACCTCACGGTCCAATGATTCGAAAAAATCTCCAGAGTCTACTGCAACTCCACTTTCCTGAGTTAAATCAACCTCAGGGTTAAGTGTTTGTTCTCTAGCAGAGTTTTCTGGTTTATTCTCTTGTGCCATTTTCACTCCTTGATTGCTTTTTTTTATCAAGCTCTAATTGAGCTTTTTGTTTTTGGATCTCCGCACCAGCTTGTGCTTTATCGGCGGTTAAAGACATACGTCCTTGCGCCCGCACTGCTCCCTTGCGAATCTCTGATTCTACCGATCTGACTTTATCCTTGATACCTGCCTGAACAAGTTGTCGTTCAAGAGTCTCGATAGTGCCACTTTTGTCCTTAAGTTGTTCCTCAAGACCTTTAATGGCTTCTTGCATCTGAGAATATAAACTTTTTCGCTTTGCAATCGCTGTTTTATCTTTAATATCCGTCTCAGCGAGAACAGCTAAATCGTCCACTACTCCCAGTTTCATCAGTTCTTTTAATTCCGATAGATATGCCCATCGGTTCACAGGCAGCGTACTACCTGCTACAATTCTTACATCAAATTTTGCTGAACCATAATCGTTCCACTTACCAATAGCATCTCCCATATCATTGAAAATTGGGATATTTATTTCGGCTTCTTTTTCTTCCTGAAGAGCATTTGGCTGAACAATTCTAAATACTTTATGTGTTTTATACACTGCTTGTGAATATTGTTTTACCACTTCTCCAAGTTGTTTAAGAGCTGGTTCTATACTACTCTTTAACCATTGTTTAACCCTTCTAGTTCCATATTCATCCAACGCAAGCATCCCACGATATGTGTCATGCTGCTGTTGGGTGTCCCCCTGAGCAGACGAATATATCCCAGCCAAATATTCCATATCGCTTTTCCCAGCCTGGACAATTTGGAAAAATGCATTGTTTAAGGATGCAGGTTGGACCTCTTTTGGCTGATCAAACCCTTGGTTAACTGGGAGCAATGCGCCTGGGGCAGTGGCATTCTTTTCCCAATAATCAGTATCAATAGATCCTTCAAAGTACATCCATCTAAGAGAAGATCCCAATGAAGCGTTGTGAATCATAAGCTGGTGCGCCTTATTAATCTCACGCTGTTTCCCGACTAAGGGACTCACAGCGCTCATTGGAAACGGTGTCCCAGACCACTTATAAGTAAACGGCACTAAGGGATAATGCTCTATAGGGAGATTTTTTTCATACAAAGTCACATCACCAGCTACACAACTTTGTTTTATTGCAGGCTTAAAAAACTTAACAGAATCAACAATCATTGACACAAATTCTTTATCTTTTAGTAAAATTTTATATTCTTTTGCAGTTACAACATTGTTTTTGACAATACTTGCAGCCTTTTGAGCTTCAGCAGTCATTTGCTGTTCCGCTGATTGCAACTGCTGACTATTCATCTTCCCCTTTTTTTCCAATTCAAGAGCCATTCTTTCTGGAAGCATTTCTTCGGCTTCTACTGCTTCAGCAAGTTTTGCCTGCAATTCTTTCATCTCAACAGACATCTCTTTCTTCATTTCTTCCAACTGTACCCGAACATTATCTTTAATCTTTTTCATCTCTTCAGGTGGAGGGACAACTCTATAAAAAACATTATAATAAGCAATCTGCTCTTTCTCATAAAGCTCAAATAATTCAACTAGATCATCAATACCGCCATCTTTATCATAACCCTCTCTAATATCCTTATATTGGAAATCGCCCGTATTAGTCGCATTCACAGAATAGCCTTGCTCTTCACCAAAACGACCAGATGCCCTTTTAATCCCAGCGGCATACTGTGGATATGTTTTCAATAATTGAGTGCGGGTAAAAACTTTGCGAATCATAACATGAGCAGCATCTCTAAATAATGGGTCTCGACTTTTTGGGTCTATATATATATCAAAAGGCTCTGGCTGCTGAATAACAACTTCGCCCATCCCCATATCGGCATTCGAATCTACCGTCACAAGTAAGTATCCAACGCTTTTAGTTATAGCATCGTTTACAACATTAGAATATAGCGCCTGCCCATTAGATCCATTCCATATATAATCAGCAATATCAGAGAATACAGCTGCTACGCCAGAATCGCTACCCTCAGCCCCCACCGCTTGCCACCTTGGATTGGAAGCCGTCGCATAATAATTAAGCATTTCAACAACAGGTATAACCCTATTAATCGTAAAGGTGGGCATTCCAGTTTCTTCCAGACTTGCTTTTTCTTTTGCAGAGAGCTGATTATCAAGATAAAAATCGTGCCCTTCCTGGTTAACTCTTTCCCAAGATTCTCTAAAAGAACCATTTATAGAGTCGTATAACTGTTTTACCCGATCTGCTGTTTTATCTGTTCTTTTTGCCAATGTTCACCTATGCTATTATCCAATTTTTGGGCGATTTTTGTTTTTTACGACGAATGCCATCCTTTGAGACAGCAATATTTTTAGGCGGGTAAGCAAATTTTACAGCATAAGCAAGCGCATCGATGGTGTCATCATGCGCCATGCGTGGTCCGAATGTAACAATTTCATGTTGTAAATCATAATGACTTTTTTTAATTTTTATAGATCCTATTGTCATTCGTTGAGCTAATACCCCTTGTATCCTATCTAATTTACTTTGTCTTGTTCCAGGTTTTTCCTCACGCCACCTTACCGTAAAATCATTTCTTCGTCTGGATTCTGACATTAAAGCCTGGAAAACTGGACGTGACATTGTCGTATCTTCGACTACAAAAAGTGACGGATGATAAATTGCTGATAAATTAAACATTTTGTCAACAATCCCTTCTTTTGGTTCACCAGGGATACCCAAAACAGGTAACCCACGCTCTCTTATATAATCTAAGACGTAAATATTGTTATTTTCATCAACAGCAACTACCATAATAACAGAAAAATCTGAATCTCTCCTAAAAGAATCTGTTGCTGGGTCAACACCGCAAAAAATATTCACAGGGATAGCGTCGTCATCAGCAATAATAAAATTTATTCCAGTCTTGTCATCATATAAGTGGCTCCCCTCCCAATACTTAACATGTTTCATACTAAAAATAGAATCTTCGGCACTTTGGACTTCCATCATGTATTCTTGATAGAATTTTTGAGACTGTCCAGAATCCTGATAGAATTTCTTCTTTTCCTTTAGCTTTTTCGCTGGGAACCAAGAGTCCCAAAGCGCGTTCCCTTTTTCGTCTAATGCTTTATATGTTTTAACAGTCCAGGCAAAATCTTCTTTATTTTTTACTGATCTTTCATGGTTGGTCAATAAATTATTAATAAAGGAATCATAATGCACAGGAGTACCATTAATCCGCAACCTGCCAGTATGAGGCTCCAGAGCAGGATAAACAACCGCAGTGATAAGGTTTGCGTTCTTCGCTCTAGCCTCAGGAGTAATTGTATTATTTTCATCTTCGAAGTCATCCAGTATAATCAAGTCATAACGCTTATGAAGCTTTGCTCCGCCACGAATGCCTGATATGTTTGATTTGCACAAAAGCTTGTGACCAGTACTAAGTTCTATATCTTCCTCTGTCCATTTTCTGCCTTTTAAATCGCCAAAATAATACAATATTCTATCATTGAACTCTAAATGATGCTTTATATAATCCATATTACCAGTGGCAAGCTTCGCAGTTGCGGATACCCACCCGTAAAACAAAGGTTCATCCCTGGTAAACAAAAATGACCATAGAATATCGCACTTAGTCAAAACAGTTTTACCATGACCACGTGGCATAATAACAGCCAACTGTTTCACTTCCTTATCCATTATTGAATCTGATATCTCATAATGAAACCATGGTGTTTCAGATCTCAAATAGTCATCTGGGAGAAATAACTTCCCAAATGCCAACATATCCTTTGACGACTCTAGTAAAGCCTCCTCAGCCTTACTTACATTCTGGGTATTTATATTCAAGCTAAAGTTTCAAGCAATTCTTTTACTTCAGCCCAAATTTTATCATCTTTCTTTGATTTGCTAGCTTTAACAGCATGATCTCCTATCATTATAATAAGTTTAACCATACCCATTTTTTTTACTAACCTTCCGATCATTTTTTTAAGCATTATAGCTCCTTCCCATTTATCCTACCTTTTAAATAAGCTAAATCATCTGTAACGTCATTTAATTCTTTGACGATATCTTCTCTATGCCTTTGACTTGTATCATCTGATTTATTCCACCTATCTAACATTTTTAAAACAATTGATTCGACATTTGCCATTTTAGTCTCCGCTTTAGCGATAGACTGTCGAATACTATCTAAATCTTCATTTTGTACTTTTTGACTTTTAATTAAATTTATTATCATCATAGCAAATAAAATTACTATTATTCCTACTGCCCCATATTCGGCATATATACCGAAGAGATTGGAGTCAACCATTACTACTTTTTACCAAAATTGAATCTCTGAAATCCAGTATAGGATGGATTTTCCCTATACGCATCGTCTACATGCTTTTTAACCTTAGCCCCCCAATCTAATTGTTTTTCGCTTCCAGGACCACGTTCCATTAATCTAATCTTCCCATCTTTGCCAAGACTAGTAAGTATCTGCTTCGGGTTGCGTTTTACCTGTTGATTAATTTTATTCAATTCGTGTAATGGTATTTTATTTGGATCAAGTACCCGTTTAATTTTAAAAGCTTCTCCAGTTTTATGCATCTTCATCGGGAGATCTACGCTTTTAGGCATAACCAGCCTTCCGTATTCACCTTTCCACACCATGGGCTTCTTCATTAATACTTTATCCATAAAAGATCTTAAGGCATGACTCTTTACACCAAAAGTCCCATGTCTTGCGCCAGCCAGAGCCTTCTTTAAAGGCATTCCCTGTTTTAGTAACTGTCTAACAGAAACCTCAGTACCCCAACTGTCCTGATACCCACCACCCTTCTTACTAAAAAGAATTTCTTTTAATTTAGGGTCCATATTCCATGTGTCTTCAAAGAGAGATCTTTTATATTTTGCTCCCTTTATCGGGGTGTTTACTTTACTTGATAGATTTATATTTTGGAAACCGCCCATTACGTCATCTCCCTGCACAGAGGTCTTGCCCCAACCAGCTTCTTTCAATAAATTCTTTCGCCTTGGATTTAATTTTTTCCAGGCAGCGTAAGGTATCATTTCTCCAGTTTTAGGATTCTTCATTTCATAACTGATAATATTCTTAAGAGCCTTATCGTAAATTTTCTGCATCCCTACATTATGAAACCTTATCAATCCTTTATATATATCGTCTTTCGAAGGTGAGCCTCCAATTTTAGTTTTTTTAGTAGAAAACAGATTAGACAAAGTACCTTTTTGCAATCCTCTCGGCACTTCAGTCATCCCCATAGATCTTCTAAGAGAATAAAGCCTTTCCGCTAAGGCAATCCCTGCCTCATCGCCATGTTGCATATATCTAACTACCTCAGGTTCTACGGGGATATCAGCTATTATCCCCCTTGCTGCTTTAAGTGGCTCTTCCTTTATCATTTTTTTAAGAGCAGCTAACTTGGGAGCACTTTCATAACCAACAGGAAGCATAAGATTCGCAGCAGCTCTTCTTCCAAGAAACTGAGTAGCCTTATAACCGCCGCCAAGACCATAGAGAGCAGCCTCCCACCAAGAATTAGGAGTTAAGAAATCAACAGTCTCTCTAACGCCTCGTTCTTGTTCAGCAGCCCTTATTGGATCTTTATGATGAGAGGGACCAATAAAATCAACTGTCTTTTCTCCCCACGTCTTTTTTCTTTTAGCAGCTGACATTTTCTGAGGGTAACCTGGGTATCTAGCCTCACGCATCTGACCAACAGATGTGCGAGTAGCATCGGTAGGAGCACTTACAGGACGCTGTGCGTCCAAAATTTTTAGAATTTCCTCTAATCTATTCTTTGGTGGGGGCATTGGCTACTTCACCTGTTAATTCGGGTTTTCTTTTTGCGGATTCCAGCATATTATCAGAGAATCCTTGGAATACAGCTCCAGTAAGCTGGGTAACCTTTTGTTTTGGTATAACTTCGGCAGCATCCCATAACATTGAGAAGGCTTTTAGTCTATCGTTTGACCTATCTGCATTCTCAGCTTCTAACTTGACACCCTTTATAAGGTAATTAAGATCTACGCCCAACCCCTTTAGGACTTCATCTACTTCTTCTTTTACAGCACTCACAACTCTCTCCTGTTTTACTAGGACGGCAGATTTCATTTTAGCATATTGATTATTTTCGGTACCAAATGCTTTTTTGTAGGCTTCTTGGGGTGAAAATCCGTTTGCAATGAACTTTGAAAAGGCAGCTTCATTAGCAGTAAGATAATTTCTTGTTTTTATGCGCTTGGCTGTATTATTAGATGCCCTTGCGGAAAAAGTATAAATATTCTCCCTTTTCTCAGTATCCATTTTATCACTATCTCGGCAAAGATAAGTTCCAGTACAAGTCCCAATATATTTGATAGGATACTTACCCTGGTTCATTACCTTATTTACTCTAAGAGCCTGGATAACATTCCCATCATCAGCCTTTATCCAGTCGCCGAGTTCGCCTTCACGCCAATTTTCAATAATTCTTATATTTTCAGGGATTTCCTCTTCGTCTTCAAAAACTGGATGAAATGTCTTGCCAATTTTATATTTACGCACTAAGCTTCGCCTACGCACTCGCCTGGATAAGGGACTAGAACTCTCTCTATAAGATTAGCCTCATCTATCTTTTCCATTACCTCTGGGCTGGCAGTAATAGCGAGGGGCTCTTCCTCTATCGAGATGCGTTCCTCTATGGATTCAAGCTCTTCTGTTTTTTCATTAAAACGGATAACAAGTGTATAGGTTTTCATGTGGAAAGTTCGGAATAATATTGCAAAACTAAAAGGATAAATATATTTTATTTTATACTTGCCCCGTATAGGTCAAAACCCTTACCGTCTGGCGTAGCAAAAGCACACTCCTTTTAAGAGATGTGCTATTTTTTTGCGACCCCTCATATATAACCCCCCCCCTTTTTAAATAGAGAACAACACCTTCTTAGTTAAATCTCAAAAGGTTCAAAAACTAACACAAAATAGTGCACGGATAGAATTGATTGCTGGCGCCCTTGCTCGCATTTCCGATTCACGGATTTGCGTTATCTATGAAAATCAAACGAAAGGATATATCATCATGGTATACTATCTCAACCAATCTCCAACCTCAGGTCGTTACTATTACCGAGCAGTACGCTTCGACGACGGCTGGGCAGTCACAACAAAGTCAGGTGAAACAACAGACGGCACAGGCATCACAGGTGACGAGACCAAGCTCCATCCAGATGCACCGAGAACAGTCTTACTTCCATTGGACTTCTCAGGTGAACTGCATGACGAACTGGTCATGGATATGAAAACCAAGACCCTCGCCCCTGCGAAGAAGTAGGACAAGCCCACAAGCCCCCCCTGGGGGCTTAGGAACGGACTGTAATCCCACTAACTAGAGGTAATGTGATGGTATTGTGCAACAATGGAGACACGCTGACACTAACACATATCATCACTATACCTTTAACCTTAACATAGGTTCACACAATATGCCAATCATAAGACTTGCCACATCTAAGTCAACAGGTCGATACATCACCTGCATACACTGTCATAAAGAAGAGTACATCTACAACCCTGATGCGATGGCAATCGACAGCCGAGACTACACTTGCTCCAAGCAATGTAATGAGCAATACTTTATACTACTCGGACAACAATTAGACGAACACGACGAATACTGTGACCTATGTAACCCTAACCTAACCGAAAGAGACTAACATCATGACTGAACAAGAAATGATAGCAATGGTAATTGAAGAACACCTAGACTCAATGACAATACAACTAAGTCTGCTTGCTAAAAACATTAACGGGATCACCAAAGACGACATAAAGAACAATAATGATCCCATAACTATCCTTGGACAATTCCAGACCATATCTAACCAACTAATTGATATTGCTAAAGGCAAAGAACCGTTCACCACTACTCAAACAGGACCTAAAGACGAGGTTGATGAATGGTATGATAAAGAACCAGTATCCGAGATGCTTAACCAAGAGTTTCAGAAGGGTTCAAAATGATTACGCTGGACTCAGGACTATTCTTAGCAATAATAGGACTCACAAGCTGGTCAATATTTTGTAATATATATATTCTATATAAATGGCACAAACAAATAAAAGAAAGCGAGTAAACTAATGCCCGACATGATTGACCCTAAAAGATTAATACCCTCCAACCTAAGAGACAAAATTATTCTTGTCCGAGGAGTACCAGGCAGTGGTAAAACCCTCTTCTCTAATCAAATAGCTCAAATGATTGATAAAGACTATTATAATGTGCTATCAATAGCTGCTGATGATTTCTTCTACGATGAAGAAGGTAACTATAATTATGATAAATCCAAGTTACCAGCTGCCCACGAATACTGCCAAATGATGGTAGATACGCACTTAAAAGGGTCATCATTCCACCCATCAATTATATTTGTCCATAATACATTCACTATGGAATGGGAAATGGATCCATACTTTATGATAGCTAAAGAAAATAATTGTATCATTTATACTGTAGTTGTTGAGAACAGACATAAAAGTGATAGTACGCATAATGTGCCAACACAGATAATTAACTCAATGAGAAATAGATTTGAGGTAATACTGTGAACCAAGCCAGCCCAATCCCTACTTATACCTATGCATTTACTGTATTTAATGAAGAAATAGCTACACTAACCGAAGAATTAATTGAAATTAAAAGGATCCGAGCTCAAAGAGAAGATGAGATAATAGAACTTCTAAAAGAGAATGAAGAATTGCGTAAAAAGACAATAAACGGATACATCGAAAGATTTTTTAACTGGATAATAAAAAAAGGAAACTAACCATGACGAACAAAGAAAGAGCAATAATCTGCGACCTGGATGGAACATTGGCATTATTGAACAACCGAAGCCCTTACCATGAAGAAGAATGTAAAACAGATGATTTAAACGAGCCCGTAGCAAACGTTCTCAAAGCTATGGAACCCACCCATTATATAATATTTACTTCTGGAAGAAGAGAATCTAAAGCGAGAAAAGAAACAGAAGAATGGTTATCATCTCACGGGTTTATGTATCATAGATATGCACCTGTCCAACATTTAGATCTATTATTTATGAGAACAGATGAAGGTAAATTAAAAGACGAAGATGTAAAGTCCCAAATCTATGAAAAGTTCATTGAACCATTGTATGAAGTTGAATTTGTTCTCGATGACCGTAAAAAGGTTGTCGACATGTGGCGAAATAAACACAACCTGATTGTATTCCAAGTAGCAGAGGGGAATTTCTAATGTACGGATGGACTAAACCAAAAATATCTCAAACAGAAGACGGAACCTGGGTAATTCATTGGCAATGGGATTTAGATTTTATAATGCTATATGAAAAAGACTTAGAAGATCTCTTAGAACAAATAAAAACAGCCAGAACTCAAGCTTCTTGTAAGCACGAAGAAAAAGAGTACCAAGCATATGAACCTGATACTAATGTTCCAGAGTCGTACAGTTGTGTAGACTGTGGAGCCGAACTCGATATCCCAGAACCAGATTGGGATGCATTAAATAAGGAGTAATATTATGGGACATGAAACAACTAAAGATTTTGTACCCTGGGAAGATGTTAATCAACCAAAAGAAGCCAATCCAGGCGTTTGCAGTGAATGTAATGGACAAGGTGTTCTTATCTACAGCTATCCAAAAGAAATTAATGAAGATAATGTGGTAGAATATGAAATAGGAGAAGAGCCCTGTCCTGAATGTTCTAAGTATTAATATGATTTTTCTTTTAAATACAGGTATTGTTACAGATAGAAGTCTTCTGAAATTTGTAATTGTCATAAATAATCATTAAATTAGAGGAGTATATATGATGTTCATGGGTAAAGCTAAAATTGACAGTAGAGGAAGAATAACTCTACCAAAATCATTCATCGAAGCTAATCAAATTCATTTAGAAGAAGATGTTTATTTCGAAACTATAATCAACCAATCTGACACTATAAAGGTAAAATTCTTTAAAATTGGACCAAAGACGGCTGAATACAAAGCATCTGAAACATACGAAAGGATTCAATAAAATGCACGGATTAATTCAGGATGACTATTATGTTAAAAAAGAATCTGAGAAAGATAGACTCAGAATGTCGGGGGGAGCCTGGTCCATCAATCTTGACGAAATTAATGATCAGAAAATAACCAATATTGTATATTTTACAGATAAATACATCTACAGGATCTCTTACGAAAAAGCATTTGATAAAGGGTTCATTAAGCTAATGGCTGGTGAAAAAAAGTTGATTGTCCCAATAAAACACTGGAAGATAGAGAGGAAATAATGGAAAAAATAACATATAATGATTTAAATACACTTAGAAAGTCATTTTTTTATAACTTAGAAAACATTCAAAAGCAAAAAGTTACAATAGAAGAATATAAATTAATGAGTGAAGCATTGGTAAAAGCTTTTAAAAGTTATAATCGAGATTTAAAACCATTAGTGTAGATAAAGGAGAGACAACATCATGACATTTTCTGTTAATATAATGAAACTACTGAATGGATTATCCTCTAATAAATATATTACAATAAATGATGAGAAAAGAACTAAAAAATTCATATCAAACTTTGATAAGTATGAGAATAAAATAGAACTATTACCTGATTATAATACAGACTATATGAAAAAGACAACGTCGGAGATAAGCTCAGAAGAAGAACTTCGCAAATTTAAAAGCATTTCAAATCGCTATCAAAAAGCATATAATTTATTTATGGAATCTTGGGATACATTACCAAGAGAAGACCGATCTTACTTAACAGCAAAACTGGAGGAATTAGGACTATGAACGATATAAACATCGAAACGCTAACACACATCAAGGATATACTTACAAACTTAATAAGTACAAACGACCACATAACTTCTAGAATGGACAGTATTCAAATCCAAATTAAAGTTTTAGAAAAGAATATTCATGAATTGCAAACAGCTGTTACTGAGACGTTAATCTGATGAATAAATATAATCCAACCATGCTGCAATCTAAATCTGTGACAAATATTATTAAAGTTTTACTAAAACTATGGGATGCATTTCCATTCAAAGGTAATGCTGAATTTGAATCCATAGGGAATGAAATAAAATCTCTAAAAAAACAACACCATAATGCATTAAGTCATTTAAAAGGATTTAAAGATCTGGCTTATTGGCAACAATTAAAAAGACTAAACTCGGAGGCTCACCTTGAACAATATAAACAACCCACCCGTTAACCCTGTAGATATTTACAACAGATACTTAAAAGTTAAAGCTGAAGAAAAGAATGCTTTTAGAGAAAATGAAAGCAATGGATGCTATGCTGCTTCAGGTGCTGGAATGTGTATAAGAAAACACTGGTATAGTAACAAAGATTTTCCAAGAAAAGAAAAAGATAATAGATCCTATCGTCTTTTAAGGTTAGGGACTATAATGGGACAAGACTTTGATGCTGCTATTGACTGGTGGAGGAAATGGTGGAAAAGACAAGATACAGCATACATAGATAATGATATTAAATATTACTATGAAGAACAAATATCAAATAAAGATCTTAATCTAATGGGTCATTTTGATTTATTGATTGTAAAGGACGGCAAGGGTTATCTGTATGATTATAAAACAGCTCATTCATATAAATTCAAACTATTATTTGGAAGAAATCCAGAAAAGTCACCATCTAATAATTATGAATATCAATTGGGTACATATGGATTTATGTTAGATGAATGCGATGACTATTGTGATGAAGTTGTATACATGTCTAACATTTATATAAATAAAGACAACAGTGTCATTAAATCAAAAGAAGCTCCGATAGAATTTAAGCAACACGCTAAAGAGTATTGGAAAAATGTTAATAATTACAGAGAGATAGAAATTCCAAACTTTGGAACATGGGCTCCTACCTATAAATGGGAATGTAAAGGGTATTGTGACTTTCTAGACTCTTGTGATTCGCCTCATAAAACTAAAATTTAAATGTCTGATTCTAAAAGAAAAATAGATGCTGTGGATCTGGGACTACCAATTGAAGAAGAATCTATATTTTTAGCACTTGATATACATCTTGAATTTTTAAAATTCTTAAATGAAAGGAATTTGCAAAATGAAAAAAGCAAAAAAGAAAAAAAACATCCAAGGCAATTGGAGAGGAATCGAAGATAGATTCTTCAATAAAGTTCGTAAAGGATTTATAAGATTGCTCAAACCAGCTAAACAGGAGAAATAATGACTAAAAAAAAGGAAACACTCGTCGCTTCGGAAAGTCATGCAAAAGTCACTGAATACCGTAAAAAAATAAGTGAAACCATCACCCCGCCTAATAAAATTAAGAAACGGGAAAGCTTTGAATACCTAGAAGAAGGATATATGCGATCCAGGCTAAACGAGCATTATCCAATTTGGTCATGGGAACCACCAACATCTAATCCAATTCATTTCCTTGGAAGCGAATGGATAATTGTGACTGGCATTCTTGTTGTTGAAGAGCCTAACGGTCAAGTGACAAAATTCATGTCACCAGGGGCAGCAAGAATACAATTTAAATCTAAACAACCCCATACTCCAGAAAACTTAATAGATCTTGATAAGAATGTTGCTAGTGCGAATACATTTGCATTCAAAAGGGCAATAAACCGTAAATGTCATATTGGCGATGATGTCTATCGGAAGCAGGAGGTTGATTTAAGCATGGAAGAAGCTGCTGTCATTAAAGAAAAAATGGTTGCTGCTGAATTCGATGAAAATACAATCGCCAGAATTCAGAAATCAATAAATAGCGGATCTGTTAATAAGCTAAATGTTCCTGAATTAGAACAATGGATTAAAGAACAAACTAATAAGGAGGCAAAATAATGTCTTTCGAAGAAGAAGTAACGTATTACGACCCAAGTGAATCAACAGAATTTGTAGTTTTACCTAAAGGGGTATACAATGCCTGGATATCAGATTTCGAAGAAAAGAAAACTGATTGGATGAATAAAGAAAACCAAGTTGCAGACATATATGAAGCGACTTATGTTTTAGATACAGAATCTTTAAAGGGTAAAACACTTAGAGATTCTCAAGGTAATGAGATGGAAGGAGAACAGTTTGCTGGTAGATCTGTAAGAAGCAAAGGATTCTTTCTGTGGAGAAGCCCAGGAGCTGGAGATGCATTCGTAAGTAATCCATCTGGCAATAAAAGATTGTTTATTCTTTTGGGGACGGTTAAATATCCAATGGAAAAGAAAGTAATCGAGAACAGTAAAGGCGCTGAAGTTGAAGTGACTATAATTCCTCGTTACATAAACCCTGAATTGTTAATAGGTAAAGCAATAACAATCGAATGCGGGCACAGGGAATGGAATGAAAAGATCTATACAGAAGAGTTTAAGATCACTAAATGGAAAGATGCACCTGAAACTCGTCCAGAAACCGATGATGACGATTTGCCGTTCTAGCCCTTCCACACATTGAGGTTGATAAATAAAAAAGTGATACCTCACATAGAGCAGACTGTTTGCTGGTATATAGTCTAAAACTAAAACCAGCAAAGATTTATAGAGAAGTTTTAACGGCTATAAAAACCTAACATTCGTTACGAGAATTAAAGGATATCCAGCAGAAAGCACTGCGACTCAAGCAAAGGTTCTTCTCTTATTTATTGCTCATTTTAACCAAAGGATAATAAAATGAAGATTGAAAAAGTGTCTGCGAAGATATGCAAACAAGGCTCATGTCTTGATCGGGCAGATTATGTATTTAATGATGTACTGGATGGCAAAACAATTACACTTGCGTATGCCTGTTCAGATCACGTTGAGGATGTGAGGAAATTATT
>Ga0208642_1000703_pt1 | contig 17005 bp, 15 predicted proteins | sample ETN02SmetaG_4_FD_185790 | JGI IMG/M metagenome (GOLD analysis project Ga0208642, IMG submission 185790) | Marine microbial and viral communities from oxygen minimum zone, Eastern Pacific Ocean - ETNP2014F10-02SV251 (SPAdes) (version 2) | ecosystem: Environmental > Aquatic > Marine > Oceanic ...
GTTCTTTACAAAGTACAGGCCTCAGTTTTATTTTAGAACTACAGACGTAACTGGAGAAGTAGAGTTGCCATCTGGTACAGAAATGGTAATGCCGGGAGATGACGCTAAGTTTACTGTTAAACTAATTACACCAATCGCAATGAGTGAAAAATTAAATTTTGCTATTAGAGAAGGTGGAAGAACTGTAGGAGCTGGAGTAGTAACTAAGATTATAGAGTAACCTCCCATAGGAGTGTAGCTCAATTGGTAGAGCGCCGGTCTCCAAAACCGGAGGTTGGGGGTTCGATTCCCTCCGCTCCTGCCAAATTATGAAAGTATAAATATATGAAAAATCCTTTAAAATTTATACAAGAAGTGAAACAAGAAGCTTTTAAAGTTACTTGGCCAACGGGTAAAGAAACTTTGCAAGGCACCTTAATGGTTGTTGCAATGGCAATAGTTGCGTCTTTATTTTTTTTGCTTCTAGATCAGTTTTTAAAGTTTTTCTTAGAATTAGTTTTAAAGGTCAGTTTATAAGTTATGAAAAATTGGTATATAGTTCAATCACACTCAAGCTTTGAGAATAAAGTTGCTCAACTAATAAAAGAAGAGGCAGAAAAGGCAAAAGTAGCTGAAAAGATTGATGAAATAGTTGTTCCTACACATGATGTTACAGAGGTAAAGAGAGGTAAAAGAGTACAAAGAAAAAAGAAATATTTTCCTGGTTATGTATTGATAAAAAGTGAAATGGATAATGATTTATATCATATGATAAAAGGAATAAAAAAAGTAAGTGGTTTCTTAGGAAACAAAGGCATACCAGTACCTGTATCAGACAAGGAAATTGAAAAAATTTTAGGTCAAATCAAAGATGGTGTAGTGCAACCAGCATCTGGCATTCAATACTCTATTGGAGAAAAAGTACAAGTTATTGATGGACCTTTTGCATCTTTTAACGGCTTAGTAGAAGATATTGATGAAGAAAAATCTAGACTTAAGATTTCAGTTTCTATATTTGGTAGACCGACACCAGTAGATTTAGAATATAACCAAGTGGAGAAAGAAAGTTAATGGCAAAAAAAGAAATTAGCGGATACGTAAAGTTACAAATAAAGGGAGGACAGGCAAATCCAGCACCACCAGTTGGTCCTGCATTGGGTCAACGAGGAATAAACATTATGGATTTTTGTAAAGCCTTTAATGAAAAAACTAAAAATTTCATGGGTAAACCGGTTCCTGTAGTTATTACGGTATATAAAGACAAAAAGTTTGATTTTATAATTAAATCACCGCCAGCATCTCATTTTATAAAAGAAGCAGTAAAACTAAAAAGTGGTTCACAAGAACCTGGTAGAAATATAGTTGCATCTATAACAAAAAAACAACTGGAAGAAATTGCTAAACAAAAGATGGCAGATTTAAATGCTCATGATATAGATGAAGCGTCTAAAATTATTGCGGGTTCAGCTAGATCTATGGGTATTGAGGTAAAAGAATAATGACTTCAAAAAGATATAAAAAGCTACCTGAAAAAACAAAAGAACTTCATGCGGGATTAATTGAAAAATTAATTCCAGATATAAAAAAAAATTGTACCACTAAATTTGATGAGTCAATAGATTTAAGTTTGCAGATTAATAATAAACAAAAAAAAAATGAAATAAACTTAAGAACTGTAGTAAATCTTCCATCAGGCTCCGGAAAAAAAATTAAAATTGCAGTAGTATGTGAAGATTCAAAAAATCAAATTGCTAAAGAATCAGGCGCAGATATTGTTGGTGGTGACGATTTTATAGAAAAAATAAAATCAGGAGAATTAAATTTTGAAAAATTAATTTGCACTCCTTCAATGATGATTAAATTATCTAAATTAGGGAAAATTCTTGGCCCCAAAGGTCTAATGCCAAATCCAAAATTAGGAACAGTTACAGAAGATTTGAAAAAAGCTATTTCAGATGCAAAATTAGGACAAGTTGAGCTAAAAAATGACAAAGATGGCAATATAGGTTTAAGTTTGGGAAAAAAGTCATTTTCTGATGATAAAATAATTAAAAATTTCAAAGCAGTTCTTGAAGTATTAGAAAGAGAAAAAGGGAATCAAACAATAAAAGGTGATTTAATAAAAAGTGCATTTTTAACTTCAACAATGGGAGTTTCTTATAAATTAAAATTATCTAAAAATATTTAGTTATGATGAATAAAGAAAAAAAACAAAGTTATATTTCTGAAATGACGACCCATTTTGATAAATCAGAAGCTGTAATTGTGGCACACTATCAGGGATTGACAGTTAATCAATTAGATGAACTTCGAGCAAAAATGAGAGAACATGGAATTATTTTTAAAATTACAAAAAATAGAATAACCAAGCTTGCTCTTGAAAAAACAAGATGCAAAGAATTATCAAATTTATTTGCAGGGCCAACTGCTGTAGCTTTGTCACAAGACGCAATTACATCAGCAAAAATACTAACAAATTTTTCTAAAGAAAATAGCAATCTTAAAATTTTAGGTGGAATCATGGGTAACGATATTTTAGATGTAGTTGGGGTAAAAAATGTCGCTTCTTTACCTACTTTAGATGAAGCAAGAGCTAAAATTGTAGGAATATTGAGGTCACCAGCACAAAAAATTACAAGTATTTTGCTTGCACCTGCCTCAAAAATCGCTATTTTAGCGCTCGAAAAATCAAAAAAATAACCTAGGGCAATTTATTATGGCAGATCTAAATAAAATTATAGATGACTTATCAAGTTTAACTGTTGTAGAAGCAGCTGAGCTTTCAAAACAACTAGAAGAAAAATGGGGAGTAACAGCAGCAGCAGCACCAGCAGCACCAGCAGCAGCAGGAGCGGCGCCAGCAGAAGAAAAAGACGAATTTACAATCGTACTTGCAGCTGCGGGCGATAAAAAAATTAACGTGATTAAAGAAGTGAGAGCAGTAACTTCACTTGGATTAAAAGAAGCTAAAGATTTAGTAGAAGGCGCACCTAAAGATGTAAAATCAGGTGTAAACAAAAAAGAAGCTGAGGAAATTAAAGCTAAATTAGAAGCGGCGGGCGCTAAAGTAGAACTTAAGTAGTAATAGAAAGAATTTAAATTGTTGATTTTGTTAAATCAACGATAGACATTGATGCATTTATCTTTTACCGGAAAGAAAAACATAAGAAAAAATTTTGGTAAGCTTAAAGAAAGCTTGTCAATTCCTAATTTAATTGAAGTTCAAAAAAATTCTTATAAAGAATTAACAACAAGTAATACTGAAGTTGATCAAAACTTGATCAAAGGTTTTGATAGAGTATTTAAAAGCATTTTCCCAATAGAAGATTTAAATGATAAGGCTACTTTAGAATATATTTCATATAGATTAGACAAACCAAAATTTGACGTAGAAGAATGTATTGCTAGAGGATTAACATATTCAGCTGCATTAAAATGCAATCTTAGATTAGTGGTCTATGAAATAGACCAAGAGAATAATACTAAAGATATATTGTCAGCTAAAGAACAAGAGGTTTACATGGGAGAAGTTCCCATGATGACCAATAGCGGAACTTTTATAACCAATGGAGTTCAAAGAGTAGTAGTGAATCAAATGCATAGAAGTCCAGGAGTATTCTTTGATCATGATAAAGGAAAATCTCACGCAAGTGGAAAACTTCTTTTTAATTGCAGAGTTATACCGAACAGAGGTTCATGGTTAGATTTTGAATTTGATGTAAAAGATTTATTATATTTTAGAATTGATAGAAAAAAAAAAATTTTCGTAACAACTCTTTTACAAGCTTTAGCTTATTCAAAAAGCGATATAGTTAATGATTTTTACGAAAGAGAAAATTACTCTTATGATTCAAAATTAAAAAAATGGAAAACTAAATTTGATCCGGAAAATTACAAATCAAAGAATTTTTCTGAAGAAGTAATTGATGCTAAAAACAATAAAACTGTAGTTAAAATAGGTGAGAAAATTAATTTTTTAACAGCAAAAAAACTTGCAAACGACGGATTAAAAGAAATTTATGTTTCAAACGAGTCATTGTATGGAAAATTTTTACATAAAAACGTTATTATTAACGAGGAAACTTATAAAATTGGAACCGAATTAAACGAAACTATTTTGACACAATGTATTGAAAACAATGTTCATTTAATTGAAATTTCAAAAACAAATTCTATTAATAAAGGACCATACATCCTGCAAACATTACTCAATGATAAAAATGAAAATAAAAACGAAGCAATTACAGAAATTTATAAAATGCTTCGACCCGGAGAACCTCCAACTTTAGAGATAGCTACTCAAATTTTTAATAATTTATTTTTTAGTTCAGATAGATATGACCTTTCTGATGTTGGTAGGGTAAAAATGAATTCAAGATTAAATTTAGATTGTTCTGACAAAATAACAATATTAAGAAATGATGATATTATTTCTATTGTTAAAAAAATGCTTGATCTAAGAGATGGTAAAGATGAAGTAGATGATATTGATCATTTAGGAAATAGAAGAGTTAGATCTGTTGGAGAACTTGTTGAAAACCAGGCTCGAATTGGAGTTTATAGAATGGAAAGAGCTATAAAAGAAAAAATGACAACTTTAGATATTGAGTCAGCTATGCCCCAAGATCTAATAAATGCAAAACCTCTTACCATTTCTCTTAAAGATTTTTTTGCAACTTCTCAATTATCTCAATTTATGGATCAAACCAATCCACTGTCAGAAATAACTCACAAAAGAAGAGTTTCTGCTCTAGGTCCTGGAGGCTTAACAAGAGAAAGGGCTGGTTTTGAAGTAAGGGATGTACATCCAACACATTACGGAAGAATTTGTCCAATAGAAACTCCCGAAGGACCAAATATAGGTTTAATAAACAGTTTGTCTACTTATTCTAAAATAAATAAATATGGATTTATAGAAAGCCCATACAAAAAAGTTAAAAATGCAGTAGTAGAAGATACGATAGAATATCTTTCGGCAATGGAAGAAACAAAATTTACTATAGCCCAAGCCAATTCAATTATAGATAAAAATGGAAAATTTAAAGAGCAACTAGTATCTTGTAGACAAAATTTAAACTTTATTTTATCAAAACCAGAAAACATAGATTACATAGACGTATCTCCAAAACAACTAGTATCAGTAGCGGCATCATTAATTCCATTTTTAGAAAACGATGATGCAAACAGAGCTCTAATGGGATCTAATATGATGAGACAAGCAGTTCCTTTATTGAAACCAGAAGCTCCTCTAGTAGGCACGGGTATAGAAAGTGATGTAGCTTTAGATTCTGGAGTTACTATAGTGGCAAAAAGAGATGGAATAATTGATAAAATTGACGGAAAAAGAATTGTTATAAAAGCTACAGATGAAAAAGATTTTAGCAAATCTGGAGTAGACATATATAATTTACAAAAATTTAAAAGATCAAACCAAAATACATGTATTAACCAAAAACCACTTGTAAGAGTTGGAGATAAAGTAAAATCTGGAGATATTATTGCTGACGGTCCATCAACTAAGATAGGTGAACTTGCTTTAGGAAAAAATGTGACTGTAGCATTCATGCCTTGGCAAGGATATAATTTTGAAGACTCAATTTTAATATCAGAAAGATGTGTGACTGACGATGTTTTCACCTCAATTCATATAGAAGAACACGAAGTAATGGCAAGAGACACAAAGCTTGGAGAAGAAGATATTACCAGAGACATACCAAATGTTAACGAAGAGTCATTAAGAAACCTTGACGAGTCCGGAGTTGTATATATTGGGGCAGAAGTTAAGCCTGGGGATATTTTGGTTGGAAAAGTTACTCCAAAAGGTGATTCAGCTTCTGGACCAGAAGAGAAACTTTTAAGATCAATATTTGGTGAAAAAGCTATTGATGTTACCGATACTTCTTTAAAAATGCCTAGTGGAAGCGGTGGAATAGTTGTAGATGTTAGAGTTTTTAACAGACATGGAATAGAAAAAGATGAAAGATCTATTACAATTGAAAGAGCCGAGATAGAGACTGTTCAGCAAGATAAAATTGTGGAAGAAGAAATACTGGAAAGAAGTATTAAACAAAGAGTTTCTTCAATTTTATCTGGAATCAAGCTAAGTAAAAAAATAAAAAATTTAGAAGCAGGAGAAATTTTAAATGAAAAAACAATCAATGATTTAAATATTTTTGATATATTTAAATTATCATTCTCTGATCAAAAAAAAATTGAAGCCTTAAGTCAATTGAAAAAACAATACAATATAGCAAAAAATGATATTCAAGAAAGATTTGAAGACAAAGTTTTAAAAATTAAACAAGGTGATGATTTACTTCCAAGTGTAATGAAAATGGTTAAAGTTTTTGTTGCTATAAAAAGAAGATTGAGACCAGGTGATAAAATGTCGGGAAGACATGGTAACAAAGGTGTAGTTAGTAAAATTGTTCCTGTTGAGGATATGCCTTACCGAGAGAATGGAAAACCGGTTGATATAGTTCTTAATCCTCTTGGGGTTCCTAGTCGTATGAATGTAGGTCAAATTTTAGAAACACACTTAGGATGGTCATGTACCGAATTAGGAGAAACTTTAAAAAAATTGATAAACAAAAATCAAAAAAAGATTGAAAAAAATGAAAAAATTTCTTCATTTTTAAAAGCAGCTTACGGTAAAGAAATTTATGATGAATCAATAGAAAAACTCTCAAATCCAGAATTTAATGATTTATGTGAAAATATTAAAAATGGAATTCCTATTGCAACACCAGTTTTCGATGGAGCAAAAGAACAAGATGTAACAAACATGTTAGAGTTAGCAAATCTGCCAAATTCGGGACAAACTCAACTATGGGATGGTAGAACAGGTGAAAAGTTTGATAGACAAGTAACAGTTGGAACAATCTATATGTTAAAACTTCATCATCTAGTTGAAGATAAAATTCATGCAAGATCAACAGGGCCTTATAGTTTAGTTACACAACAACCATTAGGCGGAAAAGCCCAGCTAGGAGGACAAAGATTTGGAGAAATGGAAGTGTGGGCATTAGAAGCTTATGGAGCTTCTTACACGCTTCAGGAAATATTAACTGTAAAATCTGATGATGTAGCTGGAAGAGTTAAAATATACGAAACAATTGTTAAAGGTGAAGAAAATTTTGAGTCAGGCATACCTGAGTCATTTAACGTTTTGGTTAAGGAAATTAAATCTTTAGCATTAAACGTAGAATTAAATTAATTATGAAAAATGAATTAACCGATTTATTTAAAAATTCAGAAATTAAAGAATCCCAAAATTTTAATAGTATTAAAATTACTTTGGCAAGTCCTGAAAAAATAAAATCTTGGACTTACGGCGAAATCAAAAAACCAGAAACAATAAACTATAGAACATTTAGACCTGAAAAAGATGGTTTGTTTTGTGCAAGGATATTTGGTCCTATAAAAGATTATGAATGCCTGTGTGGAAAATATAAACGAATGAAGTTTAGAGGAATTATTTGCGAAAAATGTGGCGTAGAAGTTACAAAATCAAATGTCAGAAGAGAAAGGATGGGGCATATAAATTTAGCAACTCCTGTAGCTCATATTTGGTTTTTAAAATCTTTACCAAGTAGAATTTCTTTAACTATTGATATGAAACTTAAAGAAGTAGAAAGAGTTCTATATTTTGAAAGCTTCATAGTAATAGAACCAGGATTAACAAATCTAAAAAAATATCAATTATTAAATGAAGAAGAACTTACAAAATATCAAGATGAGTATGGGGAAGAAGCTTTCACAGCTGGAATTGGTGCTGAAGCAATACTTGAAATTTTAAAATCTATAAATTTAGAAGAAGAAAAAGCTTTACTGATAAAAACAATTAATGAAACAAAATCTAAAGTCGCAGAAGAAAGATCAATAAAAAGATTGAAGTTAATAGAGTCATTTATAGAAACAGGAAACAAACCTGAATGGATGATATTAACTATAATTCCAGTAATTCCACCCGAGCTTAGACCTTTGGTACCACTAGACGGTGGTAGATTTGCTACTTCTGATCTAAACGATCTCTATAGAAGAGTTATAAATAGAAATAATCGTTTAAAAAGATTAATAGATTTAAAAGCACCAGATATAATTGTTCGTAACGAAAAAAGAATGCTGCAAGAGTCAGTTGATGCTCTTTTTGATAATGGCAGAAGAGGAAGAGTAATAACCGGAACAGGAAAAAGACCACTTAAATCATTAGCTGAAATGTTAAAAGGAAAACAGGGGAGATTTAGACAAAACTTATTAGGGAAAAGAGTTGATTATTCAGGAAGATCAGTAATTGTAGTTGGTCCTGATTTAAAATTACACGAGTGTGGTTTGCCAAAAAAAATGGCATTAGAATTATTCAAGCCATTTTTATATGCTAGATTAAATAAATTAGGACTTGCCTCTACAATTAAGCAAGCAAAAAAATTGGTCGAACAAGAAAGAGATGAAGTTTGGGATGCACTTGAAATAATTGTTAGGGAACATCCGGTAATTTTAAATAGAGCTCCAACACTTCATAGACTAGGGGTACAAGCATTTGAACCTAAATTAATAGAAGGAGATGCAATTGAGTTACATCCATTAACATGTGCTGCATTTAATGCAGACTTTGATGGTGACCAAATGGCTGTTCATATTCCTTTAAGTTTAGAAGCACAATTAGAAGCAAGAGTATTAATGATGTCGACAAATAATATTTTAAGTCCATCAAACGGCAAACCTATTATTGTTCCAAGTCAAGATATGATACTTGGGATATATTATTTATCTCAACCTCCATACCAAGAAAAGAAAATAGAAGGTTACTTTGTCAATAACTCAGAAATTGAGCATGCTTTAGAAACTGGCCAGATAAAAGTTCATTCAAGAATTGTTTCAAGATTTATAACTTTAGATGAAAAAGGAAATGCTAAGTTAGAAAAACATATAAGTACAGCAGGTAGATTCTTGTTAGCAAATTTATTACCTAAAAATATTAATAATAAATTTTCTTTAATAGATAGACTTTTACCAAAAAAAATAGTTTCAGAAATAATCGATCATATATTTAGATTCTGTGGGCAAAAATCTACAGTTATTTTTTGTGACAAGCTAAAAGACTTAGGTTTTAAACATGCATTTAAGGCAGGAATTTCTTTTGGGAAAGATGATTTAGTTATTCCAGAGAACAAACAGCAGCTAATTGAAGAAACTAAAAAGTTGATATCAAATTATGAAAATCAATATACAGAAGGTCTTATAACAAGAGGTGAAAAATATAATAAAGTTGTCGATGCTTGGTCAAAATGTACTGATAGGGTAGCAGCAGAAATGATGAAAAGAATTTCTGCTACAGAAGTTACAGAAAATGGCTTAAAAATAAACTCTGTATTTATGATGGCAGATAGTGGAGCAAGAGGTTCGGCAGCCCAAATGAAACAACTTGCTGGAATGAGAGGTTTAATTGCAAAACCGTCAGGTGAAATTATAGAGTCGCCAATCACATCAAATTTTAAAGAAGGCTTAACAGCATTAGAGTATTTTAACTCAACTCATGGAGCAAGAAAAGGTTTAGCAGACACGGCTCTGAAAACTGCCAGCTCTGGTTATTTAACCAGAAGACTTTGTGATGTTGCTCAAGATCTAACTATAACTAAAATAAAATGTGAAAAACCTGGTTTTATTAAGCTTTCAGAAGTTTTGGAAGGTGGAAATATTATGGTTAGTCTATCAGAAAGATCTCTTGGAAGAGTAACAGCTACAGATGTTAAAAACCCGTTAACAGGAGAAGTTATTATTAAAAAATCTGAAATGATTGATGAAGCAGCATGTGATAAAATTGATGCTGCTGGTGTTAAATTTTTAAATGTTTATTCAGTTATGACTTGTAGTTCCAAAGAAGGTGTTTGCGCTACATGTTACGGAAGAGATTTATCGAGAGGAAAAATGGTTCATGTAGGTGAAGCTATAGGAATGATTTCAGCTCAATCAATAGGGGAGCCTGGAACGCAGTTAACCATGAGAACGTTCCACGTTGGTGGTACAGCTTCAGTTAAGCAGGAATCTCAAATAGTAAGTAAATCTGAAGGTACTTTAAAAATTATAAATACTAACTTGTTAGAAGACTCTAAGAAAAACCTAATTGTAATGGGTAGAAATACAGAATTATCAATTGAAGACGAAAACGGTTTACAAATAGCTGTTTATAAAGTTCCATATGGTTCAAAATTATTTAATCAAAATGGAGATAAAGTTAAAAAAAATTCTAAAATATGTGAATGGGATCCTTACACAACACCTGTTATTGCAGAAAAAAGTGGTATAGCTGGTTATGTTGATCTTATTGATGGAATTTCAATACAAGAAACTACAGATGATGCAACTGGTATCTCTTCTAAGTCTGTTGTAGACTGGAGAGCTCAATCAAAAAATACTGACCTAAAGCCAAGAATTACACTAAGAGATGAAAAAGGTAATGTTATTAAAAAAGCAGATGATAATGAAGCTAGATATTACTTGGTTCCAGACTCTATTCTTTCTGTTAAAGATGGACAAAAAATATTTGCAGGAGATGTAATAGCAAGACTTCCTAAAGAAACTACAAAAACAAAAGATATAACTGGTGGATTACCTAGAGTTGCAGAATTATTTGAAGCTCGAAAAGCCAAAGATAGTGCAATTATAGCCGAAAATAATGGTAAAGTTTCATTTGGCAAAGAAGTCAGAGGCAAACAAAGAGTATCAATCGTATCTGATAAAGGAGAAACTTCAAATTATTTGATTCCCAAAGGAAAACATATCAACTTCAATCAAGGAGAGTCTATTAATAAAGGTGAATACTTGTTAGATGGTCAACCTTTACCACACGATATTTTAAGAATATTAGGAATTGAGGAACTAACTGAATATTTTGTAAATCAAGTTCAAGATGTATACCGTTTACAAGGTGTAATTATTAATGATAAGCATATTGAAACAATTTTAAGACAAATGCTTAAAAAAATTGAAGTAAAAGAAAGTGGTGATTCAAGTTTATTACCTGGTGAAATTATCGATAAAATAAAATTTGATGACCTTAATGAAAAGTTAAAGACAGAAGGAAAAAATCAAGTCAAAGGTGAACGAGTTTTAATGGGTATTACAAAAGCTTCACTGCAAACCGAGTCATTTATTTCTGCAGCCTCTTTCCAGGAAACGACAAGAGTTTTAACGGATGCCGCAATAAGAGGAAAAGTCGATAAACTATCAGGATTAAAGGAAAATGTTATTGTGGGTAGATTAGTACCTGCTGGAACAGGATCAGTAAAAAATCTTTGGAATAAGAAAGCTTCCGAAGGTGATAAAAAATTTCTCTCTGAACAAGAAGCAATACAAGAGACAGTAACTTCTTCAGAAAACCAAGTAAATCAATAAAAATAGTCTTATTTTCTAAACATTTTAATTTGACAAAATACATTTCTATAGTATTTTGGCGATAATTTTTGGTTGGAATGTAGTGTATTTCACACTAAACGCTGCCACAAATAACCTGTCAGTTATTTCATCAAAAATAAAAATTAATTATAAAAATTATGCCAACTATAAATCAGTTGTTAAGAAAAAAAAGAATTAAACCTTTAGGAAGAAACAAAGTTCCTGCGCTTGAAAAACAACCTTTGAAAAGAGGAGTTTGTGTAAAAGTTTATACAACTACACCAAAAAAACCAAACTCTGCATTAAGAAAAGTTGCAAGAGTAAGACTGTCTAATGGATTTGAAGTAACAGCTTATATTCCTGGTGAAGGACACAACTTACAAGAACATTCAGTTGTTTTGATTAGAGGAGGCCGTGTTAAAGATTTGCCAGGTGTACGTTATCATATATTAAGAGGAAATCTAGATACCCAAGGAGTGGCAGATAGAAAGAAACGAAGATCACTTTATGGAACAAAAAAAGCTAAATAAAAATGTCTAGAAAAAGAAAAGCACCAAAAAAAATTCCAGTTGTTGATCCAAGATATAAATCAGCAATAATTCCAAAATTAATTAATTCAATAATGTACGGTGGTAAAAAAACAGTTGCTGAGAAAATTATTTATGATGCAATTGATAAAATTAAATCTAAATCTAAAGATGAGCCAATTACAATATTCAATGAAGCAATAAACAACATAAGACCCACAGTAGAAGTAAAATCTAGACGTGTAGGAGGTGCAACATACCAAGTACCAGTTGAGGTCAAATCAAAAAGGGCACAAGCATTAGCCTTGAGATGGTTGGTTGAAGCTTCAAGAAAAAGAAAAGATAAAAATATGTCAGATAAAATTTTTAATGAAATTTATGATGCATATCAAAACAAAGGATCAGCAATTAAAAAAAAGGAAGATACACATAGAATGGCAGAATCAAATAAAGCTTTTGCTCATTTTAGATGGTAAAAAATTATGCCTAGAACTCATGCTTTAGACAAATACAGAAATATAGGGATCATGGCACACATTGATGCTGGTAAAACTACCACTACAGAAAGAATTTTATATTACACAGGAAAAAGTCATAAAATTGGTGAAGTTCATGATGGAGCAGCAACAATGGACTGGATGGAGCAAGAACAAGAAAGAGGAATTACTATTACTTCTGCTGCAACAACTTGTTTTTGGAGAGAACATAGAATTAATATTATAGATACACCCGGTCACGTTGATTTCACTATTGAAGTCGAGAGATCATTAAAAGTTTTAGATGGTGCAGTTGCAGTATTTGATGGAGTAGCCGGTGTAGAACCACAATCAGAAACAGTGTGGAGACAAGCTGACAAATATAAAGTTCCAAGAATTTGTTTTGTTAATAAATTAGACAGAACTGGAGCAGATTTTTTTAGATGTGTTGAGATGATAAAAGATAGATTAGGAGCCAAACCTTTAGTTCTTCAAGTTCCTATTGGCATTGAAGCTTCATTACAAGGTGTTGTTGATTTAGTAAAAATGAAAGCAATTGTATGGAAAAACGAAGATTTGGGGGCTGCATGGGAAGAAAAAGATATACCAGAAGATCTAAAAGAAATTAGTGAAAAATATAGACAAGAGCTTGTTGAAACTGCGGTTGAGCAGAATGAAAAATTGATGGAAAGTTACTTAAATGGAGATGCGATCAAAAATGAAGATTTAATTAAATGCATAAGAAAAGGATGTTTAAATTTTGATTTTGTTCCAGTTTTAACGGGATCTGCTTTTAAAAACAAAGGTGTTCAACCTCTCTTAGATGCAGTTGTAGATTATTTACCTAGTCCAGAAAACATTGGTTCAATTAAAGGCACAAAACCGGGAACTGAAGATGAATTAGAAATGAAATTTGATGACAAAGCACCATTCTCAGCTTTAGCTTTCAAGGTAGCTAACGATCCATTTGTAGGAACATTAACTTTTATAAGAATATATTCAGGCACTATAAAATCTGGAACAGGAATTTATAACACATCCAAAGAAAAAGAGGAAAGAGTAGGAAGAATGTTGTTAATGCATGCAAACTCTAGAGAAGATATTAAAGAGGCTAATACAGGAGATATTGTTGCACTAGCTGGCTTAAAGTACACAATTACAGGACACACTTTAGCAGATGAAGAGAATCCTGTTTTATTAGAACCAATGGAATTTCCTGATCCCGTTATAGAGATTGCTGTAGAACCTAAAACTAAAGCTGACCAAGAAAAAATGGGTGAAGCTTTAGGAAGATTAGCTAAAGAAGACCCCTCGTTTAGAGTTACTTCTGATGAAGAGTCTGGGCAAACAATTATAAAAGGAATGGGTGAATTACATTTAGATATAATTGTTGATAGAATGAAAAGAGAATTTAAAGTGGAAGCAAATGTTGGTGCACCCCAGGTAGCTTACAGAGAAACAATATTAAATTCTGCTGAATTTGACTATACCCATAAAAAACAAAGTGGAGGAGCAGGTCAGTTTGCAAGAGTAAAACTTTCAGTAGAACCATTAGAACCTGGTAAAGGACGTGAAGTTGAAAGTAAAATTAAAGGTGGCGCTATACCAAAAGAATTTATTCCAGGTGTAGAAAAAGGAATAGAAACAATTTCTGACTCAGGAATATTAGCAGGATTTCCAATAATTGATTACAAAGTTACAATTTTAGACGGATTACACCATGATGTTGACTCAAGTGTCTTAGCATTTGAACTTGCGTCAAGACAATGTTTCAAAGAAGCATGCAACAGAGGAACTCTTAAACTTTTAGAGCCCGTTATGAGAGTTGAAGTTGTTACACCAGAAGATTATATGGGAGATGTAATCGGTGATTTAAATAGTAGGAGAGGACAAATAAACACTCAAGAACAAAGAGGAAATGCAACCGTTATAACAGCTATGGTGCCCTTAGCTAATATGTTTGGTTACATCAACAGTTTGAGGTCAATGTCTCAAGGTAGAGCTCAATATTCAATGTTCTTTGATCATTACGATAAAGTTCCACAAAATGTACAGGAAGAAGTGACAAAAAAAACTGGATAAAAAATGGATAAACAAAATATTAGAATTAAACTGAGAGCTTACGATAATAAAATTCTTGATCAATCAACTGAAGAGATTGTTAATACTGTTAAGAGAACTGGCGCTAATATTAAAGGTCCAATTCCATTACCTACAAAAATAGAAAAATACACTGTTTTAAGATCTCCACATATAGATAAAAAAAGTAGAGAACAATTTGAAACACGAACACACAAAAGATTAATAGACATTATTGAACCAACACCACAAACAGTTGAAGCATTAATGAAATTAGATTTAGCTTCAGGAGTTGATGTGGAGATAAAAATTTAAATTATTATTATGAGCGAAATATCTTTAATAGGAAAAAAAATTGGAATGACTAGAGAATTTTATAAAACTGGTCAATCAGTTCCCGTTACAGTTATAAAAATGGAAAAGGGAAGAGTCATAGACGTCATCAGCGAAGAAAAAAGAGGCTACAAAGCTGTACAAATAGGTTTTGGAAAAATAAAAAGCTCAAAAATTTCTAAAGCAATGAAAGGATATTTTACAAAAAAAAACACCGAGCCAAAGAAAAAATTGAAGGAATTTAGAGTCAAAAATTTAGAAAATTATAAAGAAGGCAACGAATTAGGACTTGAAATTTTTAAAGATGTAAAATTTGTAGATATAAGATCAACTACAATAGGAAAAGGTTTTGCTGGAGCAATGAAAAGACATAATTTTGCAGGTCTAAGAGCATCACATGGAGTTTCAGTTTCACATAGAGCGCACGGATCCACAGGTCAAAATCAAGATCCAGGTAAAGTATTTAAAAATAAAAAAATGGCTGGGCATATGGGCAACAAACTAAGAACAATGCAAAATATTGAAATTATAAAATCAGATAATGAAAACAATTTACTTTATTTGAAAGGGTCAATACCTGGTTCAAAAAATACCGAAGTAGTTATTAAAAAATCTGTAAAAAATGTAAGAAAATTAACCATGACTGAAAAAATTGCAGAAATAGAAAGAATAAAAAAAATACCAGAAAAGAAGAAAAAATAAAATGAAATTAGAAAAATTATCAATTGATGGAAAAAAAGATTCTCTAGAAGTAACAGACAAAATTTTTTCAGCAAAAATCAACAGGCAATTGGTCAGCAATGTTCTTTACAAAACAAATGCCAATTACAAGGGAAGAAAAGCAAAAACAAAACAAAAAAATGAAATTATTGGCTCAACATCAAAAATATATGCGCAAAAAGGAACTGGTAACGCAAGACACGCAAGTAGAAAAGCACCAATATTCGTAGGAGGTGGTGTAGCTCATGGACCTAAAGGAGAAACAAAATACAAGATAAGAAAACTTAACAAAAGTGAAAAAAAATTAAGCATAGCTTCTTTGATAGTAGAAAAAAATAATTTAAAAAATTTATTAGTGTTTAATGATTTTGACAAAGAAATTAAAAAAACTAAAGAAATGAACAGCATATTAATTAAATTTGATGCAAAAAATTCATTAATTATATTAGATAGAAATTCGAAAGAAAAAATTGAAAAATCAATTAGAAATATACCAAATGTAAAATCTACAGATGTAAATCATTTTAGTTCATTTGATATTGTTAAATACAAAAAATTAATTTTTACCGAAAGTTCAATTAAAGAATTAGAAAAAAGGTATTTATAATGAAAATCCATTTATTTGATAAAATTATTTCACCACATATAACCGAAAAGTCTACTAATTTATCAGAGCAAAATAAAATTATTTTTAAAGTTCCAAAAAAAGCAAATAAGAAAAATTTAAAAAAAAATATTGAAAAAATATTTAAAGTAAATGTGACTAAAATTAATATAATTAATAAAAAAACAAGAATTAAAACTACAAATAGAGGAAGTAAAAAAATTACAGGATATAAAAAAGCTGTTGTAACAATTAAAAAAGGCCAAAATATTGATCTAACATCAGGAATATAAAATATGTCATTAAAATCATTCAAACCATATACAAAATCTTCAAGAGGAACAATTTTAGTAGACAAGACTGGATTGTGGAAAGGCAAACCTTATAAACCACTTATTTCAGTTAACAATTCCTCTAAAGGTAGAAATAATGCTGGACGCATAACATCAAGAAATCATGGTGGCGGCCATAAACAAAAATATAGACATATAGATTTTTATAGAAAAAAATTCAAAATGAAAGCAGATGTAGAAAGAGTGGAGTATGACCCAAATAGATCGTGCTATATTATGCTGGTAAAATTTGAAGATGGGCAAAAATTTTATTATTTAGCTCCACAAAATATTAAAGTTGGAGATAAAATTGAAAATGGTCCAAACATTGAAATTAAAACTGGAAATTGTTTACCCCTTCAAGATATACCTGTAGGAATAAATATACACAATGTTGAATTACAACCAGGAGCAGGTGGAAAAATTGCAAGATCAGCAGGAACATCAGTAACAATTTCAGGGATAGACGGTAACTATTCTTTAATTAAAATGGCATCAGGTGAAGTTAGAAAAATTGACTCAAGATCATTAGCTACAATAGGTGTTTTGTCAAATCCTGAT
>Ga0208642_1000722_pt1 | contig 16749 bp, 22 predicted proteins | sample ETN02SmetaG_4_FD_185790 | JGI IMG/M metagenome (GOLD analysis project Ga0208642, IMG submission 185790) | Marine microbial and viral communities from oxygen minimum zone, Eastern Pacific Ocean - ETNP2014F10-02SV251 (SPAdes) (version 2) | ecosystem: Environmental > Aquatic > Marine > Oceanic ...
ATAGTTTTGGGTGCGTTTTGGGGCAAGGATTACGGCGACCTTGCTTGGCGTATCTCTATGATCACCGGCAATGAGGTCATGCCATCCGGCGACCGTGCCCTCATTTATTGGGTAGAAAAACGGGAAACGGTGTGGGTGGTGGTGTTCAATAAGCATGGGTGTCGGGTAGACCAAGGCCCGATCCCGTTTGAACACCTTGATTTTTTAATTGGTCTTGATACAACGGAGGTTTAAAATATGAGGTGTTATATCTGCGACACGCTTTTAAGTGAAATACTGCTTGACAACCGCGACGGCACGGTCATGCCCTGTCGCGAGTGCCGCCAATTCGATTTTAGCGTGGATAATAATAACGAGGAATTTTTGCTGGCTTTTAGCGATAGCCTATGGTATACTGAAGGTGATGATGATGATGAAATCCTTATAAATTTTAAGCGGTAAACAATTGTGCATGATTCTGTGGAGGTTCAAGGTCGATTACCCTGTTCGGATTGCTCGTCGTCTGACGGGATGTCCAGGTATGATGACGGCCACACATACTGTTTTTCGTGCAAATCTGTTCGGCACAGTAACAACGTTGCATTTCATAATAGAAGAGAAGATGATAATTATATATATAATATAAATAATATAACTAATTCAACTAAGGAGACAGACTTGACCAACCTAACACCTATCGGGAATCCTAATCCAATTATAGACCGAAAGATACGTATAACGGCTACGACTCAGTATAACGTATCTTTGTTGGGGCCGGACATTGATTCAGTAAACAAGCACGTTTACCCATACTTCGACAGGGAAGGGACTCACGTAGCTAACAAAATCCGTGCCGTTAGAGAGAAAGGTTTTTTTTGGGAAGGTAACCCTTCAAAAGCGGGGCTGTTCGGCCAGCATTTATACCCGCCGGGTGGAAAATATATTACTATCACCGAGGGAGAACTTGACTGCCTCGCGGCCTATCAGATGATGGGTAGTCAATGGCCCTGCGTTTCGGTGAAGGACGGCGCGGCTGCGGCCCTCAAATGCTGTAAACAGGCATACGAATATCTGGACAGCTTCGATAGTATTATTATCAGTTTCGATAGTGATGACCAAGGCCGTGCGGCTGCGCTTGAGGTAGCCAACCTCTTCGGGCCAAAGGCGAAGATCATGTCTCACTCCACTGCCTTCAAGGATGCGTGTGAATATCTTGTGGCCGGGTCGGGGGAAAAATTTGTAAAAGATTGGTGGTCGGCTACACCCTATATCCCTGACGATTTGGTTAACGCATACGATCTGAAGGATTCTATACTTGAACGGAAGAAGGCAGTTTGTGTGCCAAGCCCGTGGCAGGGTTATGATGACCTGACTTATGGGTTCAGGTTGGGTGAGATGGTAACCCTGGCCGGTGGGGCCGGTATGGGAAAGACATCCATGATGAGAGAGTTGGAATATCACTTTCTAATGACCACCGAATACAAACTTGGTGGTTTATTCCTGGAAGAAACAGCGGAGACATCAGCGGAAGGGATGATCTCCTTGAACGCCAATATCCCGTTTCATATCCCCGGAAGATTTAACTCAGAGACTGAGGCGGCGTGGCATGAAGGCCATGAGGCTTGCTTCGCTGACAAGCGCGTGACTTACTTCACTGTATTCGGTGGGCAATTTGAACGGGTGTTGTCCCGCATCAGGTTTCTAGCTAAAGGGTTGGACTGTAAGGTAATTTTCCTTGACCACATAGGGATGATGGTCAGCGGGGACAACAAGATGGATGAACGAAAGCAGCTTGATTTTATTACTGACCAACTGAAGAAGATCACCGTCGAGCTTGATGTCCTGTTGATCGTCGTCGCTCATACCCGCCGTCAAACGGGGAAGCCACACGAAGAAGGTAGACAGGTTAGCTTGGCTGATATCCGTGGCACAGCAGGGATCGGCCAGCTTTCCAACTTGGTGATAGGGTGTGAGAGGGATGGTCAACACGAGGATATCGTTGAACGTAACACCACCACCGTGAGGGTGTTGAAGAACAGATTTTGTGGGTTAACTGGACCGGCGTGTCGGCTATTCTACAACGAGGACACAGGTCGGTTAACTGAAGTCCAACCAGAAGAACCACTATAGAGGGAACGACTATGGATAAGTATTTAATATACATCGTGAAACAAGGTTGGTTCTTTTGGGATGAGACATGGGCAAACCGGATCGGTCCATTCCAAACAGAGGAAGAGGCTACCAAAAAATGCAGAAGCTATCTGGGGTGGCTTGATGCTCAATACGATATTGAGGATTACATAGAAGAGAACGGCGGTTATCGTGGTAAAGTAAATCCTAAACAAGTAATCCCGCCGGACTTCAAGATAGGGGGAACAGATTGATGAAAGCATTACTCATAGTTTACTTCTGTTTGGTTGGGGATATCTGTAATAAGTATACAACTAGTTCGTGGTCATTCTATGTAGAGTCGTGCGATAAAGAATACATTATAGATTTAGTTGAGAATCGTTTGGAAACACAATCAACTATTAAGACTGAGGTAGTGGATTATGTCTGCATTAGGATTGATGAAAACAAAACTGTTCATTGATATTGAAACTGATGGTCTTGATCCGACACGGGTGTGGTGCATTGTTGTTGACGATGGCGACACCGTAACTAAATTCACCCCGGACAAGGTAGACCAGTTTCCAAGGTGGCTTGAAAACCAAGACGATTATTTTATTGTTGGTCACAATATATTGGAGTTTGATGTGCCGGTTCTGAACAGGTTGTTGGGCATGACAATAAAAACAGAAGAGTGCTACGATACTCTGGTGTTATCACGGTTGGGTGATCCTGTTCGTAGTGGTGGTCACAGTCTTGAGGCGTGGGGTAATACCCTTGGCTACCCAAAGATAAAGCATGAGGATTGGTCTGAGTTCTCGCCGGATATGATGGATCGCTGTGCCAGGGATGTGGAGATAACGAAGCAGGTCTACGAGAACCTGAAGGTGGAGTTGCAGTCCTTTACGGCTGAGTCGGTCAGGTTGGAGCACGATGTTACTGCTATCTTTAACCGTATGCGTTGGGATGGTTTTACTCTTGATGTAGAACGAGCGCATAAGTTGCTGTGTTTGGTAAAGGCTGAAGCCGGAGTTATCGAAACTGAAGTGCTATCTTATTTCCAACCTGTTACAAAGCCGATGGCTACCCGTCGCCCAAGACATAACAAGGACGGGTCTGTATCCAAGGTGGGATTGGGTATGTTTACTACAAAAGACATGGCAAAATGTAAGATGACCTTGGATGACGTAATTGGTGAGCTTAGTCCTGTTGTCATGGAATCATTCAACCTTGGTTCTCCCAAACAGGTGAATGAACGGTTGAATAAGTTGGGGTGGAAACCGACTGAGCGCACCCAATCAGGGGAGTGGTTCACGATCAGTGAAACTAACTTGAATACCATACCGGACACCGCACCCCAGTGTGTTCGTAACCTATCACGGATGCTTATGTTGCGCTCCCGTGTCAAACTTATTAAAGGATGGTTGGATGCCTCATACCACAAAGACAACAAAGTTCACGGGAGCATTATCTCCACTGGTGCGATCACTCACAGATGCGCCCACCGCAATCCTAATATGGCTAACATACCTGCTGTCTCTTCTCCTTATGGTCGTGAGTGCCGGAGTTGTTTTCGTCCTTCTGCCAGTGATCGTGTTATTGTGGGGGCTGATGCTTCGAGTATTCAATTAAGGATGTTGGCTCACTACATGGGTGACAAAGATTATATCAACGCCATCCTGACTGGTGACATTCATACCTACAACCAGGAAGCAGCAGGGATTGCGACACGCGATCAAGCCAAGACGTTTATCTATGCGTGGTTGCTTGGTGCGGGTGACGCCAAGATAGGACAGATCGTAGGTGGAAACGCCAAGCGAGGTCGGGAACTGAAGGCCAAGTTTATCAAGAACATCCCTGCTCTAGCTGAATTAAAACTACGGGCGAAGGTAGCAGCAGACAGGGGTTACCTTGTTGGTCTTGATGGACGCCGCTTATCTATTAAAAGCGAACACTACGCATTGTCATCGTATCTCCAAGGTGGCGAGGCTGTAGTTATGAAGTGGGCTATGCGTCACGTTTACGAAGAGATCAGGGATTATCAATACGATGCCAGGTTTGTTGCGTTTGTTCACGATGAGTGGCAGACAGACACTCACAAAGATTACGCTGACGCTGTGGGTTCTGGTATGGTAAGGGCTATCGTCACGGCTGGTAAACATTTTAACCTGCGGTGCCCACTCAACGGTGAGTACAAGATTGGTAATACTTGGGCAGAGACACATTGATGGTTGATGTCGATTTTACCAAGGAAATTGTTTTTGCGTGTGATTGCAGCCCCTGTGAAATGTGCGGTGAGCCTGTTTGTCCACATTGTAGGATTCATTATGCGGAGTGCCCCTGCCCAGGGCCACACAGTGAGACTGAAAAGTGATGCAGACCTTTGACTGACAATGGGTAAGCGTTTAATTTTTTATGAAAGGAGCAAGTAACAATGGGTAAGATGAAAGAGTTCTGGATGGAGAAATGTGACGAGGTGATTGATGAATATTACAGAGGTGTTATCACTTATAAGGAAGCTCGTTCCAAATTAAAAACGCTCAACGCCTCTCCCGATACCTTTGAAGCGTTGGAATACATCCACGAAGAGATCCACGAAGAGGACAGAGCTACTTTAGTCTTGTAATTACCAGAACCCTGTGGTATACTGGAGGTATAAGGTAGAAGATTAAATACAATATGAGAGGAGATAAAAATGAAGATTGAAGGTACAGCCTATTGGTCATTCCTAAACAAGAAAAATGAAATGGCCGGTAAATACACTTTGGATGTCGGGCAGTTGAACAAAGATACCATCAAGGAACTTGAGAAAGCTGGTCTGAATGTCCGTACGAAAGAGGTCAAGGAAGGACAGCCTGATCGTGGGCACTTCATTACTTTGAAAGGAAAGTTTCCGCCACGGCTTGTGGATTCTGCCATGAACCCGATGAACAGAGATGTTATTATCGGTAACGGTAGTCAAGTCCGGGTCAGCGGTGAACCCTATTCCGGGACTAACAAGTTTGGTGACTACACTGTTTTTTCTTGGAAGACTGTTCAAATTATTGATCTTGTGGAGTACGCCGGAAACAGCGATGATGAGATAAATGCTGTCGAGGGTGGATATGTTGCTGGGACTATGTCTCGCGCCAGTGAGGTGGATAGTGAGGTGGATCAAGAGCTAAGCGATAGAGGCTTTGGGGATTCACCTATCCCATAAGAAAAGGGGAGGACGCGCAGATTGGGGTCTGTGTTCCTAGTGTAGCGCAGCTAGGCAGATATGTAAGGTAGACACAGATGGGTACCAAGCGAGGGCATAAGCAGTATTCTGTAGCATATACTACACAATACATAAAAACGCTTTGGGGCTATGGTACCACCTTTTTGGAGAGAGATATAAAAATGCACAAAGCAGGAGAGTATCGTTCACTATCCAGGAAAGAAGTCGTCAGTATGAGGTTAGTGGCGGTGGCGTTCCTGTTTTTTATTTTAGCTATGGTGTCTATATGATGATGTTTCAGGATCGGTTACAATCGTTAGTGTTCAAAGGGTGGGTCAACATCTACCCTACCTTTCGTACAGGTGTAATACACAAATCCAAAAAACTGGCTGATGATCGGGCACTTCCTGATCGTATAGCGTGTTTAAACATCACCAAATCCTACAAAAAGGGAGAAGGTCTTGACAAAGAAACAGATTGATACATTGGTTGGAGATATCTACACAGTTCTTGAGTGTGGTGTAGAAGTTCCTGATGACCTGCTTAAAGAGTTTACTGGGCATCTAGGTGATCTGGTATACAAGGCTCTCAAAAGGGAACCACCGCACAAAGGACTGCGGTTATCCGGGGTAGGCAAGCCGGTCTGTCAACAGTGGTATGATAAACGTGTCGAATACGAAGAGGAATTGAGTGGGCCGACACGCTTCAAGTTCCTGTATGGTGATATCATAGAGCAGGTAGTGGTGCTGCTGTCCAAGTTGGCAGGGCACAAGGTCACTAACGAGCAGCTTAAAGTAACCGTGAGTGGTGTCAACGGACACCTTGATTGTATCATTGACGATGCCGTAGTGGATGTTAAGTCCACCTCTGTCTATGGTTTTAGAAAATTTCAGGACGGCAGTATCATCAGGGATGATCCGTTTGGTTACATACCACAGATCAGTTCTTACAACAAGGCTGTCACGAATAACGAGAAGCCGTGTCATTTCCTGGCAGTGAACAAGGTCACGGGTGAATTACATCTGACTACGTTGGAAGATATAGACCAAGTGGACGCTGAGCAATACATCAGTAAAGTTAAAAAGATAATAGCTGCGCCGAAGTTATCCAAGAGTTTGTGTGTTGAAGCTGTCCCTGACGGAAAGTCAGGTAATTTGAAACTCGACACGGTTTGTTTTTATTGCCGACACAAGTTTGATTGTTGGCAGAACGCAAACGATGGGAGTGGGTTGCGTATCTTTAACTATTCGACAGGCCCACGGTATTTAACAGATATCAAACGGGAGCCTAATGTTGAGGAAATACCGCAGCAAATTTGAACAGCGTGTATGTGAAGCTCTGCCTTGTAAGTTCAAGTATGAACCGTGGCCTATTCACTTTACGTACCCTGCCAGAGCAGCACGGTATCTGCCTGATGTGTTGTTACCTAACGGGATCATAGTGGAGATTAAAGGTAGGTTCATCACCGCTGATCGTAAGAAACATAAAGCTATTAAGCAGTGTTGTGGTGGCAAATACGATATACGTTTTTTGTTTCAGTGCGACAACACTATCTACAAAGGAAGTAAAACAAGATACTCAGATTGGGCTAAGAAACATGGGTTTAAGTATCACGTAGGTAAAACAATACCGGAAGAGTGGATCAATGAGTAGAGTACACCTAGTTATACCAGACAGTCACGTTAACCCAAGTCACAAGAACTCCAGGTTTGATGCGTTGGGTAAATTGATTCTTGATCTTCGGCCTGATGTAGTGGTGGACATAGGAGACAGTGCCGATATGGATTCCTTGTGCAGCTACGACAAAGGTAAGGAAGGGTACGATGCCCGTCGTTATCTTGATGATGTGAACGCATACAAGGATGCGATGGATCGGTTGTGGCACCCTATTAAACGAGCAAAGAAGAAACTACCTGTCCGTATAAAGTGCAGGGGTAATCACGAAGAAAGAATCAACACAGCGAAGACATACGCAGGACCGTTCTCCGGTACCTTTGGACTTGACGATCTTGAGGAGACACGGTATAATGATATTGTCAGTGAGCTTGGGGATGCAGTAGAGGTTGATGGTGTTTACTATAACCACTATTGTCCTACCCCTATATTGAACAAACCTCTTGGTGGTGTCAACCCTGCCCGTGCTATTCTCAAACAGGAACACCGCAGTACCACCGTAGGTCACAGTCACTTACGGAGCTTTGCTGAAGAGCGCGGTATCTTGGGGATGGTGGTAGGGTGTTACATGGATTACCACGCTGGGTACGCCAAGCAAGCCAACAACAACTGGTGGCGTGGGGTGGTTATTAAACGTGGCGTAGAAGGGGGTTACTACGACCATGAGTGGGTAAGTCTTGACAGAGTTGTGAAGGAGTACAAACCGTAATTAGGTTGTAACACTGTATGCTTACTTTGGATGAATTATTGGAAAAAATAGCAGATACATACGATCCTGATTTAATTGTGGATGTACTTGAAATCACAAGCGAAGAGCTTCTTGCTTGTTTTGATTATAAAGTAGAACAGAACCGATTCAAGTTTAAGGATTTAGAGAACTATGAATAACCCTCACTACAACAACGAAACTTTCTACGGCCCTACTACTGAGGTAGCTGATAGACTACACGCTGAGAAGTACCGTAGTGCTGGTGAAACTTTCTACGATACAATGAGCCGTATCAGTGGGGCTTTGTGTGATGAGGAAGATCATCGCCGTGCCTTCAAAGGAGCGTTGCTTCACCAGAGGTTTCTGCCGGGTGGTCGTATCCAATCCAGTGCCGGTTCGCCACGCAACACTACTGCGTTTAACTGTTTTGTCAGCGGTACTATCGAAGACAACATGGACTCTATTATGAAAGGAGCGAGTAATGCTGCACAAACTATGCGAATGGGGGGCGGTATTGGGTACGACTTTTCTCAACTTCGTCCTCGTGGTGACCGTATCGTATCTCTTGACAGTAGTAGTAGCGGCCCTGTTAGCTTCATGGGTATCTATGACGCCGTCTGTGCCACAATATCATCTAGTGGTCACAGAAGGGGTGCTCAAATGGGTGTGCTTAGGGTGGATCATCCTGATATACAGGAGTTTGTACACGCCAAGCAGAACGACAACGCACTGACGTATTTTAACATTAGTGTGGGTGTGACTGATACGTTCATGGTTGCTGTTCGTGATGACCTGCCGTTTGACCTTGTGTTTGAGGACAAGGTATACAGTACTATCAATGCCCGTAACCTGTGGGATGATATCATGCGTTCAACGTGGGATTGGGCAGAACCGGGGGTGTTGTTCCTCGACCAGATCAACCGGATGAATAACCTTGGTTACATGGAAGAGATTACTACTACCAACCCTTGTGGCGAACAGCCCCTGCCGCCTGGGGGAGCGTGTTTGTTGGGTAGTTTTAATCTCACTAAATATATCCTGACAGAAGACGAGGAATCCCTGTTCGATATCTGCCAACTAACTGAAGATATACCTGTGGTGGTACGTGCTATGGATAACGTCATTGACAGGACTACCTACCCTCTTGAGGAACAGGAGTGTGAGGCCAAATCAAAGCGGCGTATGGGTTTGGGAGTCACAGGATTGGCTAACGCAATGGAAGCGTTGGGGCACAGTTACGGCAGCGCAGGTGGTCTTGAGTTTATCAAGACTGTTATGTCTACCTTGCGCGACCACGCCTACGAAGCAAGTGCCGAATTGGCAAAGGAGAAAGAGGCGTTCCCTTGTATGAGTGACGCTTATCTGGACAGTCCTTACATTAAGAAGTTACCTGCCAAGATTCGATCAAAGATACGCAAACACGGTATCAGGAACAGCCACCTTATTTCTATTGCCCCTTGTGGTACCATCAGTTTGTGTGCCGACAACGTATCAAGTGGTATCGAACCCACCTTTGCCACCTTTGTGGACAGGGTTATCCAAACTGCTGACGGTCCTGTCAACCACACTATCTTGGATTACGGAGTAGACCAGTTTGGTAACAAACCTGTATGTGCAGATGAGTTGTCCGTAAAGAACCACCTTGATATACTGCTTGCCGTTCAACCTTACGTGGACAGTGCGTGTTCAAAGACATGCAACGTGGGTGACGATGTAGAGTGGGATGATTTTAAACAGATTTATATGGATGCTTGGGCCGGTGGAGCCAAAGGGGTGACTACTTACCGCAGCGCAGGTAAACGTAGTGGTATCATAGTCAAAAGTGAAGAGAGTGGAGAAGCCTGTCACATTGATTCAACTACTGGACAAAAGGAGTGTGGTTAATATGGTAAAAGAGAAAGACACATACGAGAATATGCAAGGTGTTCCGTATGTTAACATGAGTTTGGAGAATTACAAGCAAGACCTCAAAGCAGCTTTTACGGAAGGTATTGACACAGCTATTTCGTTAAAGGTAGGTGGAGTACAGCCTACTCTTGATGAAGCCTTTATAAATTTTTATAACGAAGCAACCAATGCCTGATCCTTCAGATTGGGTAAACTATGACAACGCTGTCGGTCACGCCAGTAGTGACAGTGATGATATTGTAAAGACAGCGTTAACGGCAGGTCTAAAACTAGGTGGCGATGATAAAGGGCATTGGTCAAAGATCAAACATACTTTACAGAAACAGGTCAGTGGTCACCACTACACTGACCTGAAGATACAACCTATGGATTATTCCATGCAGAATGGTTTGGATGCGTGTCAACACACAGCCATTAAGTATATCACCAGGTTCAGGGAAAAGGGTGGACAGGTGGATTTAGATAAAGCTATTCACTGTATTGAAATGCTCAAAGAGTTTGAGTATGGTAAGGAAGAGTAAGTACTTAGCGTGTCACGGTATTTTTACATAGACGTATATCTTTAACTATATACCATACAGCACAGTCTTTACCAACCATTTGTGAGATGGCGTGGTCCGTCATGCTTTTCTTGGTAACGATATAAGACGCACTATCACCTACTACCCCAGCTATCTGAACAGGCATAGGCATTACAATCATACAACTGTTCAATAAAAGCAGAATAAGCAGTGTCCAGATTAACGGCAGAATTTATCTACCGCCATGTTGTGTACAACAATCTGTTCCTTAGTGGACCGAACTAATACGTCCTCTGCTTGAACAGTAATTTTCTCTACCCACGCACAACCATCATTGATGCTTACGCAAGCGGTTGTCAAGCTCATCATCAGACATACCAGCAACATCTTCACTGATATTGTGGTGTTCCTTGGCCCTTTTGGTTGCGGCCTCTGCCGCTTCATATTTTTGATCTGCTTTACCATACCTGTATGCAACCCATAATGCTATCATTACGATTAAACAAGTAAACCCAACCCAAAGGACACTAGCCGTCATAGTTGTCAGCGTTGGTGTTCTTCATTACATTCCCCGCTAACATATTCAGTACTTTGAGAATAGCGTTGACTATGGTGTCATCACTGGTGCTTGGGGTCAAAGCAGTTACGGCAGTCGCAGCCGTAACCACGGCAGTTATTGCGTGAAGCCAGGTAGGGATCATGCTCCACATACTTAGTAACCATTCCATAATAATCTCCTTTTTTTATAGAAGTGTCGTGTTAGTGGAGCAATATGTGGCTTTTTGTACGGTGGCTCCATTACCGTAGCCGTATAAGCGTCCTACAGACGCAACTCTAGGTCGAGGGGAGGTAAGGTACCTGATTATATTCAAACTCACACACGGGGCTTATAGAGGCGTTAAGGGCTATAACCTAATATTCTTCCTAAAATTGGAATTAAATCTAAGGGTACGGTAGCTTCCGCAGAGATATTTGTTTCAGGCTTTCCTGTTTTGTTGAATCGGTCTGCGTGAAATGTCTGTCCACCGCGTAGTCCCGCTGTTATCCCGTTATCACCACCAGAGTAATCTACCCCTACTTGATACGCTTTAGTTGGGTCATTCTCTTTGCCCCATTGGTTGTAGTCTCCTGAAAGGAAAACATTCTCCAAAGGATACACGGTGGCACCACCTCCCCAGTTGCGGTTTCGGGATTTTACAAGTTGATTTCCGTTGGTGGTCAAGTCAAATTTAGACCGTCCAAAATTTCCACGAAGAGCGTCTATATAGTTTGGTGGTAGTCCTAGCACAGTTGCCATATTATTAAGAACTTTTTGGTTGTCAAGTTCCAGATCAAAGCCATAAGATTTATGAGTTTGTTTACCACCATGCGGAAGGTTTTGTAAAAGAGGTTGTACTGTAAAATGCCCACTACCAGTTCCTAAAGCTAAAGGGGGTGTTGGTTCCGGTGGCGGTAATGGCGGTAATAGCGGAGGTGTCATATCAGACTCTTCCCCCTGCGGTTCCACTTGCATGGCTGATGGGTATGAATTAAAAAATTCATTCATCGTTGCCTCAACAGGTGGGCCTCTACGTAGTAATCTTCCCATAATTATCTACTGTACGTTTTTTCATTAAAACCAAGAGCCTTTAACAAATCATCCCGTCGGTTGATGAGATACCCCTTTGTGCCGTCTTCTCGTGTGAAAGAGGTTAAGGATTCCCTTTTGATACCTTCATAGTCTTTGTCATTAACTGCCTTCAGAAGACCGGGCCACCCGAAGTTGCCATCTTTATCCTCTAACGTACCAATGTTGAAAGCCAACGCTCCAAAGAGGTCTTGCTCTCGACGAGACATACTGTCGTAATCTTTACCGTGACCGTGTTTGTTAAATTGGTTACGTGCTATAGCTTTGTGCTTATTCATATCATCGACAAGCAGCGTTTCTATATGGGCATCTGTCAGCTTACCGTGTGGGATGTTCTTATCACCCACAACTACGTATCCATCTTCGTGCTCATCTTTAGAAAGTTTATGACCATAGCCAATAGTGTCGGTACCTCCTTCAGCCGATTTATGCGGAAACCAAGAACCTGAAGTAGACCTGCCTGTCTTGCCAGCATTGTCTATCTTCTTCATACCAGTAATGAACGACGGTGTGAAAGGGTGTTTTTTGAGAGCCTTGTATATAATAGGTTTCCTCTTGTATATAGGTTTAGGAGGCAGAGCTGCTAAAGGTGCTCCTTGGTATTGATTACCAAGAGGGGGATAGGGAGCACGGGGTGATCCCCCTTGGTATTGATTACCAAGAGGGGGTTGTGCTGTTTTCCCATCGCTGAAACGACTTTTTAGCCAATTTTCCAGTTGCGCTATTACTGATTGGGGTAAAGCATATGCAGGAATAGTATCCATACTAATTTTAATCCTTAAACTATCACCACTTAGAGAGATTCTCTGTATTGTATAACCATTCAGGAACCTGTCCGAGTGGGCCTTCTTCTGGAGGTAGTGCAGCCCCTTCAAGAGAACCCCACTGTAAATCTTCAGGTAATTCTGGTCTGGTCCACGGTTTAGAGAATTTGTTAGATTGAAGGTCAGGACGAATAGCGTGACCAAGAAAACTAGAAAGCATTTCATCAGGTCTAATTTCACCATCTCTTAATGTAGCTTGCATCCAAATAGGTAAGAATTGACTTACGACATTTTTACCTCGTTTCTTCATTCGTGTTGGTAAACTATCATATTCTGCATCGAACAGAGGTGGTGCCCCTTTAGCGTTAAGATATTTTTTGTTGAGTAATTGTGCCCCTCCTAACTTAATCAAAGAACTTGATTTATTCGTTAATTCCGAGGGGAAATCAAATACCCACTCAAAAGGTTCTCTGAATTGTTTCGACCACTCCATAGTTCTTCCATCCCCAAGGTTGATTTTAAGAGGGTCTTTATTATCCCAGATAGGTTTGCCTGTAAACATATAGTTTATACCGTTACCAAGTGTGGCGTATAACAAAGCTGCCCGTGCAGCGTACATCCGGTACATTCTTCTACTGACAGGAGATTTGTTAATAAAAGGTAGTGCTTTACCAAGAATACGTATATTAGCAAGGGTCCAATCAGGTGCAAAGAATAGAATCTGTAAACCTCTACGGCCTTTTGGATTCATCAGTTTTGATGCTATTTTACGAAGTAACCTGTTTGATGTGCCTAAAGCGATTTGTTGCCAATTCAGATTACCAAAGGCATCATTGACAAATGCTGCTGTATCTTTAGCAATTATGTTAGCAGGTATGGTTGGATGCCTCAACAAAGCCCTTTCGTATTCTTTCATAAAGACGATAAGTTTACCACCGTTAAGAATCTTATCCCACATTATATGGTCAACAACTTTGTTAATTTTTCCGTACCCTTTAACTGCAAGGCCAGCAGGTTTTCCAATAATGCTAGGTAAGTTCTGTTCCAGAGTAGTCTGTATTGTGTTTAAAGTTCTGTAGAATACATCAATTCCGACATCTTCCGGGCCACCTATTTTTAGACCTGCCATTAACGCTGTCTCTACAATATCCCCGTAACCACCGTATTTGAGTTGAGCAAGGCCAAAACCTCCTTTACCCAAGACAACACTTGGTACATCTCTGATAGCCCCAGCGTATATCATTGATTCTACAAGGGCACTTGCGTGAAAGAATGATAAAGCAACCTTTCCACGTTTCATAAGAAAATTCAGAGATTCTGCTCCGCGTGTAAAACCAGAAACATCAGTAGCGTTAAGCATAAATGAAAGACTGTCTATAGCTTCTTTGTGTACCCACTTTCCTGCTAATCCCTCTAGTGCTGGGGAGTAGGTATAGTGATTACTAGCATTTCCTGTAGGTTGTTTGGTAAGAATAAGTGTAAGGTCTTCTCCTGGTTTACTCCCACTTAATCCTGATACTTTTTGTTTTTGTAAAACCTGTATCATATCTTTATTGATAAGAGCTTTATTTATAGACTGCCCATAAAGTTGAATAAGTTGAGATATCTCTGTTGAAATAGGTGTATAACCTTTCTTTTGCACATCAGCAAGAGTTCCTAAAATTGTACGATCTTTATCGAACTTATACTCCCCTAGTCCTCTTTCTTTAAAACGCTGTTCTTTTAATATATGAGGAACAAAACCTGCGTGGTGGGTATCTACCATACCACGTTTATTTAATATTGTATAAGCATCATCCAAATATTCTTTTACACGTATTCTAACAGCGTCAATTTCTTTAACTCTGGTAGACTGGTCTTGACGAGTAAGGTTTCTATCTGATCCAATGAGATCATCTGCTGTCATTTTCCTTTTGGATTCAATCAAACGAGTAACCAAAGATTCGTATGCTTTACCTTGCGTACCTTCACCAAGTACTAGTTTGATCTGATACCCAAATCTTTCGATATCAAGATTACGTGCTGCTAATAAGGCTTGACCTGCCTCTACAGCACGATGAGCGTCTTGTTCTGGTACAATTTTTAAAGGTTCAGCCAAGTGTTTTGTAGAATGAGTTGCTATCTTTTGTAGTACTTTAATTCCTACAGCACCAGTTAATGCTATACTGGCAGCAGCAGTTATATCTTGGTCGTCTAAGGCTATAGCAGCAGCACCTGCTGTCAGACCACCGGCAGTAGCTATAATATTACTACGTGTTTTGGAACGAGACAGGTCTACTCCTGCTTTTTTAAGTTCTCCTGTTGTAAGTTTATCCAGAGCTGCATTATTTTCTTTAATAACTTCTTCGAAAGTTCTTCCCTGGAAAGTGCTTTTCCTGGCCGCTTCGTCAGTCGTAAGGGTCTTTCTTTCTGCCCTTTGCTTTTTCCAGCCTCTGTTAATTTCTTTCAGGAAGGCTTTTTGGTATATCCGAAGAGCTTCTGGTTGTAAACTAGCAATAACTTTTGCAGATGCTACATTTGCTTCTTTTGCTACTTCTTCTAAAATTTCCATAGGGTTTCTATAAGGGTTTTGTTTTATACGCTCTATAAAAACCTTTTCAGCAATTTTTGTTTTTCTGGAAGCCATACTTACTATACTATCTGCTACACCACCCATAGATGTATTTAACATAGCCCCAATAAACATACTAGGCCCAAGACTTTCTACGTCAACTTCACCCCTTTCTCCAAGTTGCAATGCTGTATGTATAGCAGCTCCTTCCCCAGCTCCTATACCAGCTCTAGTACCTACTTTGGCTACTGTACCGGCTACCTTACCCATAGCTTTGGTAACAGCTAAACCAGCTCTAACTGGGATTCCTTGCCAAAACCAAGGAAATAGCAACCAAGGATCAGCCATAACAGCATTAGCCAACTCAGCAGTTATCATGCCAGGGTTAGTTTTACCTGCTTTCCAAAGCATACTAACTGTTTCTGTAATACCTTTATTATCTGGGGGTTCTTGAAGAAGATGCCCAAATTCCTCTATTGTCTGAAGAGCTTTGGCATGTTCAGGTGTACCAATAGCATCCGGGTGGTTAACAATCTTTTGAGCCGCAGTTACACGATCCAAAGCTGTGTTACCAGTAGCCCAATTAGCAAGGTGGACTACAATACTATCCTGTGTTACAGCATCCCAAGGGTGTTTAAGATGTTTGGAAAATTGTGCAGAAAAAGATGTATCAGTAGAAGGTTCAGCAGTATCTTCTATTGGAGTATTAGCTACAGATTTTGTTAGTTGAGGAATTACTCCCTTATTGATAGCTTCAGTAATTTGAGCGTTGGTCATTTCTTCTGGAAACCAAACTTTTTTACCTAAAATATCTACAGGTTTATGTCCTAAAACCGGTGATGTAGATTCTTGAGCCGCAGGAGATATATCTTGCGTCATTAGTTAGGTACCCAAGATAGGTCACCAGTATCGGGAGATGTTATAAGGTGCCCTTCGGAAAAACTATTTCCTCCGGCGGAAGAACTATTTCCTCCTCCTTTGGGGTTTATTTCTGCTGAACGCCCAAAACCCCAAAGAGTAGAGAATCCATCACCTTTTCCTACAATTCCTTTGTTTTGTACTATATCGAACGCCTTTGGTAGAGCGTCTTTCTGTGATAGACCCTCAATATCCATCAATTCCCTCACATTTAAAGCTAACACTTGAGCTAATAGGCGTTTATCCTGATCCTTAAAATCCCCAGGGAACTGAAGGTTATTTATTTTTTTCATTTTCAATAGGTAATTAAAGGCGACATTTAGATCACTCTGTTTGATAGTGTTAGGTTTACCAGGTGATGGATTTTGTGCTTTCCACCTGTCCGTGTCCGCTCTATATTCGTCTATATCTGTTTTTCGGACTTCATTTAGATATTTCAATCGTGCAAGGTATGCTGCTTGTTTGGCTGCTTCTTGATCAGTTATATATTTATTAGCTGTAGCTTGAGCTTTCCCCGCGTCAGCTAAAGAAGGCCCAAACCCTTTACCACTAAGCAAACTTGACCCCAGACCTAACAATAAAGCTGGGTTCCGCTGTGCAAATTTACCAAGTATTCCTGCACCTTTAGTAAGTATATTACCTAATGGCGCACCTATGCTTTTTTCTTTTTTTGCTTTTTGTGCATCTAAAGCTGCTTTCTTTTCAAAAGATGCTAAAATATAAGGATTAACGGCCATAGTGTATCTCCATTAACGAAGGAACTTGAGTATTCGTGGGGCAGTATTTTGTT
>Ga0208642_1000745_pt1 | contig 16471 bp, 21 predicted proteins | sample ETN02SmetaG_4_FD_185790 | JGI IMG/M metagenome (GOLD analysis project Ga0208642, IMG submission 185790) | Marine microbial and viral communities from oxygen minimum zone, Eastern Pacific Ocean - ETNP2014F10-02SV251 (SPAdes) (version 2) | ecosystem: Environmental > Aquatic > Marine > Oceanic ...
GCAGAACCAATAATTCCAAAAGCATTCTCTATACCGTGCATCTGAAGAACTTTTACGAATGCTTCTTCTGTTGTCATCTTTGTCATAGTGAACTTTCCTAATATCTATTTTTTATTTGTCAAAGTATTGGATTAATATATAAGATGTATCAAAATTCAAATAAAGAATTCGTCTCAATGGCAAACACAGACATTATAATTCATGATGAAAAAGACAACGTTGGCGTTGTAGTAATAGAAAAAATAACATCAAATCAAGATTGTAATTGCTGGATTATGGAAAATGATAAATCTGTATCTATTCAATCAAAAGATGAAATCCCTCTAGGTCACAAGATTGCTATGGTTGACTTAAACGAGAGTGATACAATTCTTAAATATGGTCAAGATATTGGAAAAGTAGTTAAATCAATTAAAAAAGGTGAACATGTTCATGTTCACAATGTAAAAACGAAAAAGTGGTAGTTTATGGAAATTCCAAAAAGTTTTTTAGGTTATAAAAGAGAAAATGGCAGAGCAGGTACTAGAAATTATGTAATCATTCTTCCTGTAGATGATATTTCAAATGCTTGCGCTGAAGCAGTAGCAAATAATATTAAGGGAACAATAGCTCTACCTCATTCTTATGGAAGACTTCAGTTTGGCGCAGATTTAGAATTGCATTTTAGAACAATGATAGGAACAGGTAAAAATCCAAATGTTGCTGCAGTGATTGTGATAGGAATTGAACCAAAGTGGACAAAAAAAATTGTGGATGCAATCGCAACAACAGGAAAACCTGTTGAAGGTTTTAGCATTGAGGGTGTTGGAGACATAGACACGATAGCTAAAGTATCTAAGAAAGCTCAAGAGCTATCAATGTGGGCATCTGAAAAACAAAGAGAAGAATGTCCAACTAGTGATTTATGGATTTCAGTTAAATGTGGTGAATCTGATACAACATCGGGACTAGCTTCAAATCCGACGGTTGGAAATTTGATGGATAAACTTGAGCCGCTTGGAGTTCATTTGTGTTTCGGAGAAACATCAGAACTTACAGGAGCAGAAACAGTATGTGAAAAAAGAGGAAAAACTCCTGAAGCTCAGGAAAAGTTCAAAAAAACATGGAATTCTTATAATGATTTTATTCTTAAAGAAGCAACTGATGATCTATCAGAAAGTCAACCAACTGCAGGAAATATTGCAGGAGGTCTAACAACAATTGAAGAAAAAGCATTTGGAAACTTCCAAAAGATTGGTTCAAGACAATTTATTGATGTATTAGAACCAGCTGAAGAACCTCAAAAAGGTCCAGGTTTATACTTTATGGATACTTCTTCTGCGGCGGCAGAATGCGTTACTTTGCAAGCGGCAGGTGGTTTTAACATTCATTTATTCCCAACTGGACAAGGAAATATAATTGGAAATCCTATTGAACCTGTAATTAAGCTAACTGCCAATCCTCTCACTGCAAAAACTATGAGCGAACACATTGATGTTGATGTATCTAAAATATTATCACGTCAAATGAATTTAGACCAAGCCGGAGATGAATTAATTAAATCTACATTAAGAGTAGCTAACGGTAGATTGACTTGTGCTGAAACTTTGGGTCATAGAGAGTTTGTAATGACTAAACTATATAGAAGCGCTTAAGATCTAGATCTAGATGTTTGTTTAAGACGTTGCTTTCTTAAATTTGAGAAAAACCTTCTAATTGCGGCTCCACCTATTCCCCACGCAATTGCAAGTACAATAGAAAACATCCCATATATAAATGGTACATTATTAGATAATTCTCTCACAAATAATGAAATCGGTCCTAATGTTTTCGTGCCATTGTTTAAATGATTTTTTACAATTTCTTCAGTAAAAAAAGTATCGTAAGCAATTGCAATACCAACCAACATTAGTAAAATTGCTAAAATTGTTTTAAATTCTGAGCTATCTACTTTTTCACCTAATTTTTGTCCTAACTGCACTCCAAGAATTGAACCAAAGATCAAAACTGAAACTAAAATTAAATCTATTGAGCCATAGTATAAAGCATGAAGAACAGTTACAATGGCACTAACGAATATTGTTACAAATAAAGATGTTCCTGGAACTAATTTAGTTGGCATTTTAATTATATAAATCATTGCTGGAACAAGTATAAAAGCTCCGCCTATTCCCATAATCGCTGCAATAAATCCTACGATCAAACCAATTATAATTGGTGTAAAAATACTTTCATATAATTTTGATTTTGGAAATCTCATTCTTAAAGGAAGACCATGAATCCAATAATGTGCATGTAATTTTTCTCTTATAATTATTTTTCTTCTTGCTCTATCTATTTCGGTTATCCCTTGAACTAACATTAAAGTTCCAATAATTGCTAATATGTACATGTAAGCCAATGAGATAACGATATTAATTTTTCCAATATCTTTAAAATATGTAAATGTTAAGATGCCTAATACTGTTCCAGCAGCACCCCCAACAACAATCATAAAACCCATTTTATAATCTAATGTTCCTTTAAAATAATGTGTTGTTGATCCAGACACAGATGTTCCTAAAATATTATTTGCTTCATTTGCTACAGCATAAGAAGGAGGTATTCCTAAAAATATTAAAAAAGGTGTCATTAAAAACCCACCACCAACACCAAAAAGACCAGATAAAATTCCAACTGCCAGGCTTAAAAAAAACAATAAAGATAAATTTACATGAACTTCTGCAATTGGAAGAAAAAATTCCATAGCTGTAATTATTCCTGTAAATAATTAATGTCAACTAATTGATTTGAATTTATTAAGATTAAATTTTAAAAAAAGTTCCGAAAATAATTATAATCCAATAAACAGATAGACCAATATAAACTGCTAATTTAGATGGACTTACAAATATATTTTGAGGTATAGCTTTTAAGATTTTTTTTGAATTTTTTAATAGAGTTGAAGCCATGCTAGCCAATTAGCATAAGTTAATATTTTTGCAAGATTTATTTAAATAAATTAATAATTTTTTTTTTAAAAAATGGTGGCTCCGAATACTTTTATCAATCCATCTTCTTCTCCTAAAACTAATCGACCAAGGAAGTCTCCTGAGATCTCAGTGCTTGTTTGTTTATATAATACGGTAACGTAAAGGCCTCTTTTAAGACAGCCAATTGCTTTACAGTTCTCGGAAAGACTAGAGATTAGCTTGTTGTTTGCCCATTGTTTACCAAGTTCAACTTCATTAGCTCCATAAAGCATTTGTGAGGAGAGGTCTTTAGCAAAACCCCCGTAGTCTTTAATGTTAGAGGATTTAACCAAATTAGCCCAAATAGGACCCGCAATTTTAATAATTTCTTCGTCAGATTTTTTTAGAAGACTCATTTATGATATTAATTATTTTAAGAAGCTTCTTTTTTCTCCTTTTCATCAACTATATGATAAACGGGTGCTTTCTCCATGGCAAACTTACCAGTCTTAGGATCACGTCTAGATAAAGTCAAACAATGCCAATTTTCATCATCCAACTTCATATAATCGCCTCTATAATAATAACCCGGCCAACGTGTTTCTTGTCTAAAAAGAGTATGTTCAGTTACACATTGAGATGTAAGAGCTCTATGTTTTAGTTCCCATGCTCTCATAAGTTGGTGATAATCTTCTGCGCCAATATTTTCAAAATCTTCCTGTAAGCAGTCTAACAGCTCTAATCCTCTTTTTAGAGTATTTTCATTAGTCATGTAGTTATAAGATATACCTCCAACATACTCGTCCATTATTTTTTGTAGGCGCTGAAGGCCTTGTATTGGAGATATATAACTAGGCGAAACAGTTCCGCCTGTAATCTCATTTCTCCCTACTGTGTAGTTTTCTAAAGGTTTAAATATAATTTTTTTAAATTCTTCACACTGATTGTCACTAACTTTAATATCTGTAGCTTTTTGTTCTTCAATATATTTGACTGCTGCTTTTGCAGCTAAACGTCCTTCTGTAAATGATCCTGATGAGAATTTGTGTGCACTTCCTCCAACTGTATCTCCAGCACCAAATAAACCTTCTACTGTTGTCATTCTATTGTATCCCCAAAAATATTCTGGTGGTGAAATATCTTCTGGTCCACTAACCCATGCTCCTGAGCAAGTAGCATGAGAACCCATAACATAAGGTTCAGATGTAACGAGTTCTGGATTAGTATATTTTGGATCAATATTTTGTGACGCCCAAACAACAGCTTGACCAACTGTCATTCCAAGGAAATTTTCCCATCCTACTGTTTCTAAATGTGGATCTTGAAATGCTTCTTTAGTAACCATATGAATTGGTCCACCTCCTGCTATTATTTCTTGTATAAAAGCATGATTACGTAAACATGTTGGTGTCGGATGATGATCAATATATTCTCCAACCAACTCTTTGGTTTTTTCGTACCATTTTTTTTCATAATTCTCACCGTTTGCATTTTGCGTGTATGTTTTTAAATGCAAGAAATATGCACCAACTGGACCATATCCATCTTTAAATCTACATAAGACAATTCTATTTTCCATTTGTGTCATTTTAGCTCCTACTGCAATTGGAAGAGCATAAGCTGAACCATTGCTCCAGGGAGCATACCAAGTACGTCCCATTCCTTCTCCAACAGCTCTAGGTTTAAATATGTGTGATGCTCCACCAGCAGCAACTATAACTGTTTTCGCTCTGAACACATGATAATCGCCAGTTCGCATATTAAATCCTACAGCTCCGCCTACTCTGTTCTCTTTTGTTTCATCCATAAGTAGATGAGTGATCATTATTCGATTGTAAATTCTATCTGCAGATTTTTTTGCAGCTTCTGCTACAATTGGTTTATAACTTTCACCATGAATCATTATTTGCCATTTACCTTCTCGCTGATAACGTCCTGTTTCTTTATTACGCATCATTGGTAAGCCCCATTCGTCAAACATATGAACAGATGAGTCAACATGACGTGCCATATCATAACCAAGGTCTTCTCTGACTAATCCCATTAAGTCATTTCGAGCGTAACGCACGTGGTCTTCGGGTTGATTTTCTCCCCATTGCATTCCCATGTAGCAGTTAATTGCATATAAACCTTGAGCTACTGCTCCACTTCTATCTATATTTGCTTTTTCAACACAAATTATTTTTAAATTTCTACCCCAGTGTCTAGCTTCGAATGCTGCGCCAGTACCAGCCATGCCTCCACCAACAACTAAAATATCACAACTTTCTAATATTGTTTTTCTAGCCATTAATAATAAACCCCTTTTTTAAATGCGTTTTTTTCAACTTTAGGCAATTCTTTTTTTGTATTTAAAGATTCTGGTTCAGAATAAAGAGTTTGAGAATTTATATCTCCTTGTTTTGGTTTGTCGGCTTCTGCTAATTTTGGAATAAATTTTCCCCAGGGTTTTGTTGTTATGGGAGATACAAAATTTTTTTCTGTTCCATTTCTAAACTTAATCTTCCAGGATATTGTACCTTTCTCTTCTTCTCTTCTAACTCTCACACTATGTCCCATTGGCGCAAAATCAGCATAACCACGAACATCTATTGCATGATTAGGACAGGCTTTTACACAAGAATAACATTCCCAACAAAAATTGGGTTCTATGTTTTTTGCTCTTCTAATAGTTTCATCGATATGCATTATATCAGAAGGACAAATGTCAACGCAATGTCCACATCCATCACAACGCGTCATGTATACAAAGGTTGACATATTTTTATTTTTTTTCTTTCTGTATCATATTAATAATTTTTTGGCTCTTCTCTTTTTATACCTAATCCAAATTTTTCTGGTGCATCTGCTGCAGGTGGTAAATTGTCTCTAGATCCATCTGCTTCTGCTAAATTTTTTTGTATTGCTGCTCCAGGCTTATAAAACATGTGTGCAAATTTTGACCAATATATTCCACCAAATAACACAATGTTAGAAACAATAAATAGAACTAAAAATACTTTATCATCCCATCTATCGTTCAAATTTAATGATTGTAAATAAGACCAAATTAATCCAAATAAAGAAGATGCAATGAGTGCAAGCACAAATAAATCTGCTTTAATAATTCTGTACCATGGTTGAGCTTCCGAATAAACGTCTACTCTTAAAAAAAACCAAAACCATAATCCACCTAATACTGTCATTATAGCACCAACGTGCCAAATAATTGGCCATATTGAAGGAGTTTCAGAAGATTGAGCTGAATAACAAAAAATCATTATTGCTGAACCAATCCAAAATAAAATAGTTCCATACATTCCTAAAAGGTGAGCTGCTCTTCTTTTCCCAGCTCCTAATTCAGATGTAGTAGCAATATCCTTAACAATGGCTTTTGAAATTACAGATATTTTCTCACCAGAACTTAAAGTTTTTTTTGCTGATAATTTTGCTTTTTTTGCATTTTCAAAAAAATATTTAACATTCTTCTTGTGGATTATGTCTAACAAAGTTCCAGTAACAACTAATATTGCCATCGCAATAACAAACCATTGCATAAAAACTGGCGGAATGGTTTCTGCTAATATTGTAAATGGATTAGTTAATACCATTACTATTTTCCTGTTTGTTCGTTTTGTGGTTATTAGTATACTTATTCTAATAGATCAAGCAGGTAATATTGAAATTTATTATGTGGATAAAATTAGATATTATTTAGATTTACGGACATAATGTTGTCTTGATGGAATAACACTTCTTACGCCACCTTGTGGATTATCAACATCACCCACTCTTCTTGGAATCAAATGAATATGACAGTGAAGAATTGATTGGCCAGCTATTCTTTCTGAATTAGCTCCGATATTGAACCCTCCAACTGTATTGTCATCAGAATTTATTTTATTTTTAATTTTTAAAAGCAAACCATGACAAGCCAATAATTCATCATTGGTTAAATCAAAGTAATTTTGAATATGTCTCTTTGGAATTATCAAGGAATGAAATTGAGAAACTGGGTAAGAATCAAACGTAACAAAAGCTAAATCATTTTCAAAAATAAATTCTTTTTTTGATGTATTACAAAATAAACATGGATTATTAGGATTTTTTATAAAAGTATTATTTGTAAGTATATATATTTTTTTTTATCTCTAGTTTTAGTAATTTATTTATAGATTTATATATCTTTAAACTTTTTCTTTTCCAATTTGTTTTTTCAATAGATTTAACTGAAACAACTCCTTTGCCAGAACCTACTAAAATTATTTCATCATAATTATTTAGATCATTTAATAAAATATTTTTTTTGATAATTTTTATTTTCTTTTCATAAAATCTTAAATTAGTTCCTTTATAAAATTTATTAATTGGTGAAAAAATTTTATTTTTTGAAACAAATAAAAGATTTGATGTACCTGTCTCAAGAATTTTATCATTAACACATAAAGTTATATCTGATTTAGAAATATTGATTTTTGACAAGTGTTTTAAAATAGTTTTATATTTTAAATTTTTATATTCGGGTCTTATTCTTTTATAATTAATTATTTTAAGAGTAAAATTATTTTTTATTTTAACTTTTTCTCTAATTGAAATTGAAATTATATTTTTGTTTAGTGCGACTCTTATAAGATGATTATATTTTTTTTTCTTGTTTATATTTAAGTCTAATAATTTAAATATTTTTTCTTTAGTATAACTTTTATTAATCTTATAAGCTTTTAATGATTTAATTAAATTATCGATATGTGATTTGAAAAAAAGTATTTTGCTTGGCTTTCCCAAAAGCCACATTGTTGTAAAAACACCATTATCATCCCACAAATCTTTATATTTAATTTCTTTTAAATCTTTACGCTGATAAGATTTTTTTAATAAGTATTTTGCCATTTGTTGTTAAAAACGATTCTGGATGAAATTGAAATCCGTATACATTATCTTTTCTATTTTCGAAACCCATAGCTACATTAGTCTTGGAACATCTCATAGTTATTTCAAAATTTTTTTTAATAAAAGGCTCTTTGAGCTTAAGCGAATGATATCTGCCAACTTTAAATTTTGAATTTTTTTTAAATAATGACTTATTGCTTGTAACTGTAACACTTGATTGATGGCCATGAAAAATTCTATTTTGTTGAACAATTTTTGCTTTTTCACAATATAAAATATGTTGATAACCTAAACATATTCCAATTATTTTTTTTCTACCTTTGTAATTGTTGTAAATTTTGCAAGTATAAGGATAATCTTTTGGCGAACCTGGACCTGGTGAAAAAATAATAACTTTCGATTTATCTAACAGTCTTTGATTTATCTCAAAATAATTTGAACAATACACTTCATCAAATTGAGAAAATTGATGAACCACATTCCATGTAAATGAATCTTGATGATCAATTATATAAATCATTTATATAACTCCAATAGAGATTTTGCTTTAATAAAATTTTCATTGAACTCTTTTCTTGCAGCGCTATCCAATACAACACCAGAAGCAGCTGAAATTTCTGAAAAATTTTTAAAATTTAAAATAGATCTAATGATTATATTAAATCTCATGTCTTGATTAAATTTGATAAATCCAAAACTTCCTGTAAAAATATTTCTATCTTCTTTCTCTTGTTGATTTAATAATTCCAAAGTTCTTATTTTAGGACATCCGATAACAGAACCTCCTGGCATCATTGATTTAATTATATCTTTAACTGTTGAATTATTTTTTAGTTTTCCTACAACGCTTGTAACGTAATGATATAAATGTTTGTACTCTTCAACATATTTTTCCTTTTTGATTTTTACAGTACCGGGCTCACATATTCTTGATAAATCGTTTCTTTCCATATCAACAATCATATTGTGTTCCTTGGTTTCTTTATTGTTATTTCGAAAAAATTTCAAAGCTTTTGTTTTATTTGTAAATTTATTTTTTTTTAAAGTGCCTGCTATTGGTTTTGTAAGTATATAATTATCTTTTTTATCTATTAATGTTTCTGGAGAGCAGCTAACAATTGAGTAATCTTTGTCCCTGATCATAAAAGACTCAGGCGATGAATTTACTTTCATCAATTTCCAAAAAAAGTTTACAGAGTTTATTTGAGATTTGTTTTTATATTTTGTGCATATTTTTATCTGGTAAGTATGACCTTGTCTTATTTTCTTTGAAAATAAATCAAAAATTTTCTTATATTTTTGAAATTCTATATTTAATTTAAAAGGGCTCAAAATTTTTGTTTGTTGAAAGTAATTTTTAAAAAAATGCTTTTTGATATTTGAAGTAATCGTGATTTTTTTCCTTATTTTTATTATGGTTTCTGGCTTATAGAATATACCTTTATAAAAATTTATATTTTTTTGTTTTTTAATTTTTATATTTAATAGATTGCAAAGGATTTCATATCCAAAGAAACCTATATATAAATCTGTTTCATTCCTGTACTTTTTATTTGAAAATAATTTTAGAAAATTAATTATGTTTTTATTTGTAAGAATAATTTTTTTAGAAAAATCTGTGTATATATTATATCCATTATTTACTTTATAAATTATTAAAGATTTATCTGATTGATATAGCTTCTCTAAATATGGATTAAATTTAAATTTATGTGAGTTGTGGTCTTTCAATGGCTTTCTCTTTTATTGGTAAATGTATCAAACCTGCAAAAATAGATAATGCGATAGAAACGTACCATGCATAATCAAATGATCCATATTTATCATAAAATACACCCCCTAAATAAGCCCCCAAAAAAGAACCTACTTGATGGCTCAAAAATACAAATCCATACAATAATCCAATATATTTTGTTCCAAAGATGTGACTAACTATTCCATTTGTAGGTGGAACGGTTGCTAACCATAAAAAACCAAAAGTTATTCCAAATACCATCGCGTTAAATACGCTTGGAGGTAAAAATATAAAATAAATAATTGAAACACCTCTTAATAAATATATCGCACTTAAAATATTCTTCTTACTATATTTAGTTGATAAATATCCTGAGGTTATGGTTCCCACCATGTTGAAAAGGCCAATTAAAGCTAAAATAGTTGCAGCACACCAATCTGGTAAACCTCTGTCATTAACGTAAGTTGGAATATGCGTTGCAACAAGCGCAATGTGCCAACCACAAACAAAAAATCCTAATGTTAGGTAATTATAACTTTTTGATGAAAATGCTTCTTTAATTGCTTCCATTGCTGTTTGATTATTTTCGCTAGGAGTTGATCCTACAGGAATTTTTGGAGTTGTAATAAAAAAGGCAGTTACTAAACCGATTATAAGTAAATATATAAAAATTAATACAGTAGTTTCCCAGCCAAGTTCTATTAATGAATATCTTGTTAATAAAGGAGACAAAAAATAACCAAACGACCCTGCGGAAGTAACAATTCCTGTTGCAATTGTCCTATTTGATAAAGGAAAATGTTTAGCTACGATAGCAACAGGAATGCTAATTGCAGTTGAGCCTAAACCTATTCCAATTAGAATTCCTACGCTGATAGTAAAATAAAATCCTTTGTTGTAACCCGCATACAATAAATAACATCCTAATAAGTAAAAAAGAAACCCAATGAATACTGCTACGTTGCCACCATATTTATCGGTTATAATTCCAAACCAAGGTCCAAATAAACCCCACAAAAACAATTGCAACCCAATAGCAAAACCAAATTGGGTAATTGAAATTCCTAAATCAATAGAAAAATCTTGATAGAATAAACCTAAAGTCTGTCTTATTCCTAAAGAAATAATGACAACTAAACATGCTGCTATTAATGTAATTAAAGCAGTTTTGCTTTGAATAAATTTTCCTGAACTCATTTGATAAACTTAAGAGCTTTCCTTAAATCTTCAATCAAATCTTCACAGTCTTCTAAGCCAATATGAAGCCTTACTATATGTTCATCTTTTGCCAATTTTAAATATTTTCTATTTCCTTGTACTTTAATTTCTTGATGGAGGGCTAAACTTTCAAATCCTCCCCAGCTATATCCATATCCAAATAATTTAAGAGAATTTACAAACTTAATTACAGAATTTTTATTTTTAGCTTTTATTTTCAAACCCATTAAACCTGATGCTCCAGAATAATATTTCTTCCACATTTTATAATTGTATGAGTCTTTTTTATAAGGATATAAAAGTTTGACTTTTCTATTTTTTGACAAAAATGCTGCCACTTTTTTAGCATTTTCTTGGTGTTTATCTAATCTAACATCCAGTGTTCTTAAACCTCTTGTAATTAAATAAGCATCATCAGGTCCGAGTCTTAGGCCGGTTATTTTTTGCGTTTTTTCTACATGTTTAAAGACTTTTTTATTTACTGCTAAACTACCTCCCATTACATCTGAATGGCCTGAGTAATATTTAGTTGCAGAAACAATTGACATATCAAAACCTAATTTAATTGGTTTAAAAAAATAAGGTGTACCCCAAGTATTATCTATCATAGTAATAATATTATTTTTTTTTGCTATTGAAATAATTTTAGATAAATCTTGAAATTCAAAAGAATTGCTTCCTGGATTTTCAACAAAAATCAGTTTTGTTTTTTTAGAAATATTTTTTTTAAGTGAATTTAAATCATGAGGATTATAAAATGTAGTTTTAATATTATATTCTTTTAAATAATCTTTCGTTAGAAGTCTTGTTGGATAGTAGACTGAATCAGCGGCTAAAATTTCATCGCCTGGGCGAGCCACGCTGAATATCGCCAAAAAAACTGAACCAAAACCCGTTGGTGTTAAAAAAACATGATAAGAGTTTTCTAATTTAGTTAAAATTTTTTGTAAAATATGAGTTGTCGATGTTCCTTGTCTTCCGTAATCAAAATGGCCACCAGTTGGGTCTTTTTTATATTTATTTTGTGTTTTTCTAATATCTTGCATAGATTTAAATATAATTGTTGAAGCTCTAACGACTGGAGGGTTTACAGACTGATTATGAAAATCTTTTGCAGTATGTTTAAGAAAAGTTTTAAATGATTTGTCCATAAATAAAATTGATATGTTTCGATGACAATGCTATATCCCTCAAATATGTCAATAAAATATTAAAATTAAGGAGATTATGGGATATCCAAAAAAACATAGAGGTCGTAGAAAAATGGGCTCTAAAAAAAGAAGAGCAAGAAAGAAGAATAAGAAAAAATAATATTCATTAAAAAAATCAATGTGGACAAATTTAAGAGCATTAGCAGTAATTTGTTTCATTTTACCTATTACAACTGTTATTATTTCATACATAGTATCTGTAAAACTAGATCTAGTTCCAGCATGTATTCCAAATTTTGAAGGCTGCACATCAATATCGAGAGCTGGCAGAAATGTTCCGGTAAAATATTTTTTTAAACCTATAATGTTTTTGTATGCGTTTATCTTATTTTTATTTTGGCATAATTTACTGGAAAAATTAAAATCTTTTAAAATCGAGAAAAAAAATATTTTTTGGTTAGCTATTTTATCGGTACTATTCCTAGTTCTATATATTGCTTTTTTGGGAGAAGGTAAAATATACGTTTTTTTTAGAAAAGTAGGAATTTATATTTATATTTTTTTTACTGTAATTACTCAGTTTTTAGTAAGTAATAAATTATATTTTTTGAAAAAAAAAATTATAAAAATTTATAATTTTAAATTTATCAAAATAAATTATTTTTTAACTTTTTTTTTAGTTATATCTGGAATAATTCTTTTACCTGTTTTAATAATCAAAATAGATAATTTTCCTGAAATTAAAAATATAATTTCTTGGAATTATTTTTTTTTAATTCAATTATATTTTCTTTTCTTTTCATTATCCTTTAAAAAATCTAATGTTCGGTGATCCACCCTCCACCTAGAACTTTGTGTCCGAATTGGTCTTTATTATAAAAAACACAAGCTTGTCCTGGAGAAATTCCATACTCTGGGTTAACTAAATTAACTTCACCTTCATTATTTTCAAGAAAATTAATTTTTGCGTTTAAGAGTTTTCCTGCTGATCGAACTTTAACAAAGATTTCTTGATTGAACTCTTTCTTATCTGTCAATAAATTTAAATCTTTTAAATAAATATTTATTTTTCCTATTTTTTCTTTTGGTCCTACTATGATTTCATTTTTTTCTGAGTCTATTTTGATTACATAAAGTGGTTCTTTGTCTGAAACTTTGATTCCTTTTCTTTGACCTACAGTAAAATTAATTATTCCATGATGAACTCCAACAATTTTTCCATCTAAATTTTTTATGTTTCCTTTTTGAAAAGAGTCTGGTCTAAATTTTTGAATTACCGACGCATAATCACCATTAGGTACGAAACAAATATCTTGACTATCTGGTTTGTCAGCTACATTTAAATCTAATTTTTTCGCGATTTCCCTAGTTTTATCTTTCAACATTCCGCCTAGCGGGAATCTTAGATAGTCTAATTGTTCTCTTGTGGTTTTAAATAAAAAATAACTTTGATCTCTATTTTCATCGACAGCTCTATACATGTTGGTTGTGTTATTATTTGTAATACTTTTTACATAATGACCTGTTACTAGTGCATCAGCGTTGAGATTTTTTGACACTTCATACAAATCTCTAAATTTTACAGTTTGATTGCATTGTATACATGGAATCGGTGTTTCTCCTTTAAGATAACTCTCAACAAAATTATCGATTACTTCTTGCTTAAATTTATTTTGATAATATAAAATTTTATGATCTATATTTAGCTTGTTGGCTACTCTTTTTGCATCCATGATGTCTTGACCGGCACAACACTGTTTAGATTTTGTAGTTTCTTTATTGTCATCATAAAGTTTTAATGTAATGCCTATAACATTATATCCTTCTTTCTTCATTATTCCTGCTACTGTAGAGGAGTCGACTCCTCCGGACATGGCAACAACAACTGTTGTGTCTACTGGTTTTTTTTGAATACCTATAGAGTTAAATTCTGAATTCATTTGATGGTATTTATACTTATTTCGAATATAAGTTAAATTAAATGATTTTAGATTTTGAACCAGGTGACAAAGTTATTAATCCAGCTAATAAAGATTGGGGTATTGGACAAATACAATCTATTATTAAAGAAAAAGTAACAGTTAATTTTGAAAATGTTGGTAAAATTGTAATTAACTCAAAAAATATTCAGCTAAAAAAAGTAAATAACTTTGACTGAAATTAATGTAAAAAAAATTGTAGAAAATTTAATCGATACCTTTTTAAAGGCTAGTCAAGTTTCTCTGGATTTAAGAAAAAAGGGTCTTACCAAAGAGATTAAATCCGATAATACTCCTGTAAGTAATGGTGATTTAGAAGTTAATAGATTGTTAACAAAAAAATTAATTGAATTAACTCCTGACATTCCAATAATTTCAGAAGAAACTTCTCATAATAAATCAACAAAAGAACTAAATAATTTTTGGTTGGTCGATCCAATAGATGGTACTATTGATTACATCAATGATAGAGATGAGTTTACAATTAACGCTGGCTTAATTCTTGATAGAAAGCCTGTAGCAGGATTAATTAGTGTTCCGGCAAAGCAGAGAATGTTTTATTCTTATGGTAAAGATTCGACCTTTGAGCTTAAAAATAAAAAATTAATAAAATTAGAATGTAAAAAAAAGACAGATAAGAATTCTATTAAATTTCTTTCATATTCAGACAAATTAAAACCTGAAATTGAAAAAATACACAAAGAAATTGGTGTAACTTCTTATGTAAGAATGAAAAGTTCTTTAAAATTTTGTTTGATTGCTACTGGCGAATACGATGGTTATGTTGCTGATCCAAGAGCATTGGAGTGGGATATTGCAGCAGGTCATGCAATACTTCAAAATGCCGGTGGTTTAGTGACTGATTTTGATGGTAATGAAATTTTTTATGGAAAAGAAAATTTTAAAAATCCAAGTTTAATTTTAAAAAGAAATAATAATTTAAATGAATGATCAATTAAGAAATATATTAATTATAATTATTTCAGTTTCTATATTTGGTTTGCTGTTATTTGTTTTTGTAAAAAATTATATTAAAAATAGAATTCACTACTATTTAGAAGAAAAAAACAAAAAAACTAAAGAAGATTTATAATTTTTAAATATTCTTCTTTCTCTATATCCATAACTCTTTTTGATACATCTAAATTAAAACCCGATCTAGCGAGCACACCCATATCTTTTTTATAGAATAATGATCTATTATTTTCATCTCTTGATGGACCAATTCTTTTTTTTTTACAAACTTTTATAGCTGAAAAAAAATCTTGATCCTCATTTCTTTCTTGTATCCCATCAATAGTATTTTGAATGTATTTTTCACCAATTCCCTTATTAATTAAATATTTTCTAATCTTGTTAATTGAAGAACCTTTCTGTATTAAATTTTTAGCTTTGGACTCTGAGTAAAATTTATCATTAATAAATTTAGATTTTTCCAAGTCTTCTATAATAATATCAATTAAATCAGAAATATTGCTTTTTTTTATATTTGCTGTTTTAAAATTTAAGTATTTTTTTAACAAATAAATTTTTAGCTGTTGTTTAGATGGAGCAAATTTATCAATATAATTGAATGCAAATTTGCGCATCTCTTCAATAGTAGCTTCTAGATTTTTTTTTTTATTTTTAATAGGAATCATTCGTTTATTTAATATAATATAAATCAATATGATTGAACAAATAGCCATTTTTTTTAGTATTGAAATGATCTATTTATGGTTGAATATTGGAGTAATACCTTTTTGGTTTATTTTAATATTTTTTCCACAATCAAAAATTTGTGGTTTGTTTGTAACTTCAATATTTCCTTTTTTAATTTTAGGTTCAATTTATATATACTTGTTTTATTATTTTTTTAATTCTGGTTATGATTTCTTTGAATTCTTTAATCTATATCTTGGTTTATATAAATTGGGAGATTTATATGAAAATGAAGCTTTTTTAATTTTATTTTGGTTACATTTTTTATCTATAAATTTATTTTGTGGTTCGTGGATAGTTAGAGATAGTCAAAAATTATATATATCAAAATTTTTAATTGTTTTTCCATTAATTATTACATACTTCATAGGACCTTTGGGAATTTTTATATATTGGTTAATAAGAATATTCTTTGCAAAAAGAATAAGTTTGTTTGATTAATCTAAATTATTTAAATAACAAGGAAGTTAGTGAAAAATACATAAATCAACTATATAAAAAACAAATTTGCATTTCTTCTATAAAATCTTTATCTATACATATGACAAACATAAACTCTAGTTATGGATTATCTCCTTTCATAGATTGCAAATCTATTTTGGATGAAAACAAAAATGACTAATCTTGCTTGGAGTAAAGCACCAAACTTTAAATTAATGTCAACTTCTGGAAAAAAATTTGATCTATATAAAATCAAAACTAATTATATTGTTTTATATTTTTATCCAAAAGATGACACTCCAGGATGTACATTAGAAACAAAAGATTTTAATTCCCTTTTATCTAAATTTAAAAAATATGATTGTTCAATTTTCGGAATATCTAAAGATGATTTAAAAAGTCACCTAAAATTCAAAAAAAAGTATGGCGTTAAATTTGAACTTTTGG
>Ga0208642_1000801_pt1 | contig 15804 bp, 13 predicted proteins | sample ETN02SmetaG_4_FD_185790 | JGI IMG/M metagenome (GOLD analysis project Ga0208642, IMG submission 185790) | Marine microbial and viral communities from oxygen minimum zone, Eastern Pacific Ocean - ETNP2014F10-02SV251 (SPAdes) (version 2) | ecosystem: Environmental > Aquatic > Marine > Oceanic ...
TTTTACCTATCCAATGAGCTTGAGGTGTATTTTGGCTTGTTCCATCAAATGTAACTGCTCGGTCTGCCCAAAATTTAAACCAGTGGCCAAAATCCCACCATGAATTTATTATAGCATTTGGTTCTGACTCTGACTTTATTTTTTCCAGCGAAATAGCCCAGGCATCGTTAAAACTGGGTATTTCCTGTTCAGCTGTTCTTTTTGCTGAAGAATATGTAGGTACTAGCAATAAAAGAATTACAATCATAACAGTCATCTTTGATACAAATTTATTTACATGCAGACCTTTTGCAATCCAGACATTTGCATATCTATATAGCTCCCCTAAAGCAATGCCAAATCCTATTGCAAATGCAGGCACTAAAAGCAGTGTAAAGCGTACACCTTTCGTGCTTGCATACGTTGTAGCAATAAACCATAAAATAAGGAAAATTGCATATTTTATATCTATGTTGACATCAGCTTCCCATAAAGCTATAATAATTCGTATTATAATAGGTATGCTTATCAAAACTAAAAATGTATTTAAGTTTTGTACATCCATTAAAAATATTATAATATACCATGTTAAGGTACCAATTACAAACCATATTTTTTTATGGCCTTTTGTTGTTAATGTTAAGGTAATACCCATTAAGGAAATTAAGAAAAATATTGGAAAATTGGTACCAATTATTTGGGTTCCTCCTAAACCAACTTGCTTTATTACATTATCTAGGGAAGCAGGATTCTGTTCAGCGACTGTTGTAAAAACATTTGGCCATATTGTTGTTATGCCCACTTCTTTAAGCCTTGCAAAGCCAGCAGGGTTCTTCGCAAACCTTGTAAAATGATCTAAACTTACAAAGGCGCTTGTACTTAATGCAGACACTATGAAAAATATTGCCAAAAATATAAGAGAATTTTTTACCTCCTTTTGTTTTATAAATCCGGTAAAATTCCCGATTAATTCTTTTTTATGGATAAATGTATAGTATGCTATGTACAAGACTGTGGAAATCAGAATAAAGTCAAAAATATACCACCAGCCACCCCATGTAAATGCATATAAGCCAACCAATAAACCGTTTATGGTGCTTAAAATTACGCTATTTTTTGTACTTTTTGATTCTAAGGCTTCAAGGAAAAGCCAGGCGATGAAAAGAGGAAATGTTACATTATAAGCATCAGTATCAGCAAAGCCTCCTACAGTTCTGGTTAAGAATGAAGGGTGTATTGCAATAACAGTTGCTGCTATAACACCTCCAAGATTGCCAACAAGTTTCCTGGTTATAAAAAATGTAGGTATTACAGCTAAAGCAGAAATTAAGACAGGAACAAAAAATACAGCTGCCATTAGATTAAGATTCTTATTAAAAAAACTTAAGAATTTGAACAAAAAAGCTTCAAAGTAGGCGTGGAACATATCGGGAGCAATGCCTCTACCATCTGGGGCATACATGTGGTTATCCCATTGTTGCCCATCTCTAATTTCATCTCCAGGATTACCCTTTTTTATTACATTCTGTGCATGCCTCATCCAGAAATAAGGATCTATTGCAAGCAGATAAGTCTGGCCGGTATCGTCTTGTAATCTTGATTTAAAGAAATTTGATGTAGCTGTAATCTGCTGGTCAATCTGCGATTTTTGCTCCCTAAGCACTTTCTGCAGTTCATTTTCCACTAATGCATTCTTATTTTGGTCAGGAAGATTGGGGTATTGCTGGTTTATCTGGGATGATACTTGAGACTTTAAATTGTTGATTACTGAATTTATAGCCCATTCATCTGTTATTGGCAGATATGCTGGTTGCACCCTCAAAAAAATAGACAGAAAAATAGGTATCAATAACAATATCAGGACTCTATGCTCCACAAAAAAACCTGAAATTTTTTTGAAATCAAGAGAGACATTTTCATCTTCAGCATTTCCAAATCCTATATCTTTATCTTTTTTGAAAATATTTTTTAGATTCTTTATTTTTGAAAAGTCTATGGAAATTTCGTCATCATCCTTTGTTTCTGCTTTTTCCTCTTTTTCTTCAGTTGCAGGATCTTTTCCCTTAAATATATTTTTTACCCAGCCGAAATCCAACGAAAATTCCTCATCAGAATTTTCTGGGATGCCAGAACTCTTTGATTTCTGAGCATCTATTGTAATTTTATCATCATCTTTTGTTTGCCCTTCTTGTTTTGCCCCTATATGCTGATTTGATTCTTGTTTTATTTCTGTACCTTTATCCCCCATTCCTGCATGTACTCCGGGATTTCCAACAGAGTTGGTGCCGGAAATCTCTGATTTCCTAGCATTTTCTTCATTTTCCTTCCTTTTGAAAAAATTCTTTATTTTTCCAAAGTCAAGAGAAATCTCATCATCTTTTTCTTCTTCCATGGAATCACGCTTATTAATAATCTGGAATAGTATATTTTTTAAAAACTTTTGCTTTGATTAAAGAGCAAACTTAGAGAACAATAAAAACCTAGGCTCTTTCAACAACAAATTAAAAACCAAGGATATTGGCATGTCCCTGTCATATTTTTTCAGGACTTTTTTTACCTTTTCCTGGTTCATTAATTTAAGCAAATAATCATAATCTTTGTCTGAGAATTTACTTAAAATATTCCTTATTTTCAAGTGCAATAATAATTCTCTTCCAGATTGTCTTTTAAATTCTTTATTATAATTTTTTTTATTGGTAATACAGTCACATAAATTATGTGCTGCTTTTAATGAAGGTATAATGCCTCCACCAGTCGTGGCTTTTACTTGCGAAGCCGCATCCCCGATAAGGTAAATATTTCCTTTTTGTAGTATCTGTTTTGGATTGTAAACCGGGATAATGCCAGATTGCCAGGATAATATCTCTTTTTTTCCAGTCCTATTCTTCAAAAATTTGTAGAAATAATCTTTTGCATTCTTAAAAGCTCCTAGTCCCAACCTCACAGTATTTTCTGATTCTGGAACAACCCATCCAAAAAAGTTCGGAAAATTATTTCCAAAATGAGTTTCAAAAGCATCAAGATTAGTTTTTAATTTTACTTTTGCCTGCATCCCAATGTAAAAATTTGTAGTTGCATTTAAACCAGCAGCTTTTGCAACAGCAGAAGAAGGACCATCCGCACCAATAACTATCTCTGATTTTATTTGCTCAACCTCATTTTTATTTTTATTTTTTATTTTTATTGAATTTTTTCCATTGAAAGCAGTAAATCGGGAGTTAGTCAAAATTTTAACTCCTGCATCTATCGCCTTGTTAGCCATAAATTCATCAAATTTGTTTCTCCACATAACTATTTCATCAGTATTTGCTACAATCTTGTTATTTTTACTCACCACAATAACTTTGCTGCATTTATTTGCAATAACCTTGTTGGGTAAGTTTACAAATTTTTCAATTGAACTGGTGACAATACCTGTGCATTGGACAGGACTTCCTATTTTCTTGTGCTCTTCTATTAATGTAACATCTTTTCCTTTTTTTGCGAGAAGATAAGCAAGATAGCTTCCTGCCGGTCCAGTTCCAACTATTGTTATCATGGATTTTACTAATTTGGAAGAATTTATTAATGATTCTGTTTTTCAAATCCAAATATTTAAATATTAGTTTTTATAACTATATAATAGTCATTTAATGTATCTACTTCAGTATGCTAAATTAACGAAACATTTAAATATAAGTGTGGGATAATTAGTTTATTATTTAATTTAAAATAAAAAATTATGGGGGAGGTTTATTAAAAATGATAAAAAAGATTTTTAGTTTATTGACGGTATTCTTAATCGGAGTTTTGATGAGTGCTACAGCTTTGGCTGGAACATATAATCTTGATTTTGTAAAAGTTAATGGAGATGAAATATCAGAGAGTGGAACTAATTTTATACTTGATGTTGAGAGGGGAGATGAGCTTAATGTTAAGGTAAGATTAAACTCAGATTCAAACCTTACCGATGTGCAAGTAGAGGCTGTTTTAAGGGGTATAGACAGCAGAGATAGTGTAGATGATATTACTGGCGCCTTTGATATGAAAGAAGATGTTTCATATACAAAAAAATTAACATTACCCCTAATTCAAAAAATTGATCAGGACCAATATTTATTAAGAGTAAGAATTTCTGACAGAGATAATCCGACTAATGAAACAACATATAAACTTGAAATTGGTACACAAAGACACGACGTTGAGGTAAGAGATGTTGTTCTTTCACCAGATACAGAAGTAAAAGCAGGAAGGGCATTGCTTTCAACTGTTAGGATAAGAAATAGGGGAGAAAAAGATGAGGATGGAGTAAAAGTTGTTGTAAGCATACCAGATTTAGGAGTTTCAGCTGCTGATTTCATCGATGAGCTGGAAAAAGAAGGGGATGATGATGACCAAGCAACTACGGAAGAAATGTTCCTGAGAATTCCAGACAATGCAGAAACAGGCGAATATGATGTAGTAGTTGATGTATTCTTTGATGATATGGATAAAAAGAACACTTATTTGGCATCAATATTTGTTTTAGGAACAGAAGCAGTTACAGAAAAACCTAAAGCAGAAGAAAAGACAATCATAACAGTTGCTGCCGATAAGCAAACTGCCACAAGAAGCGGTGCAGAAGTTGCTTACCCAATAGCATTGACAAATGCAGGAGCAAGCTCAAGAACGTATACAATACGTGCTGATGGCGCTGCATGGGCAAACTTAAGGGTTAGCCCATCAAATGTGTTAGTAATAGGTGCAGGAGATAGTAAAGCATTTACTGTTTATGTCTCTGCAAGTGCGGATGCTCCAGTTGGAGACCAGACATTTGCAGTAACAATTACCAACGGAAATAATGTGCTTAAGCAGCTTCCTCTAAACATAAATGTTAAGGAAGGACAAGCAAGCGGTGCTTCAAAGTTAAAGAAGGGACTTGAAGTTGGTTTAGTAGTCTTGGTAATCTTGCTTGTGATAATCGGCCTGATAATAGGCTTCAGCAAGCTTAGAGGAGAAGAAGAGGAAGAAGAAGACAAGGAAGACGAAAAAACCTACTATTAGTCTTTCTTTTTTCTTATATTTTTATTTTATTTTTAGTTTCTTACTAGGGTAAGTATTCAATTTTGCACTAAAATGAATGCTAAAAAAATAATTTTAAATCTGCTATTGTTGGTTTTATTAATTGGTTTAGTTAACGCACAGGAAGATTTTGCAGCAACTTCCTTACCTTCTATAGAGTTATGTCCATGCTCAAGTCAAGCATACACAGTTACTGTTGAAAATACAGGCACTGCAGCAACTTCCTATACAGTTTTAGCAAGTGCAACTGTAGCAGAATGGATTAAATTTAATCCAGATAAATTCATTTTGAATCCAGGCCAAAAAGGAAACTTCTTTGTTATTGTGAATTCTGACTGCAATATTGAAGGAAATTATGATTTAGAGATTTTTATAACAACCACTAATGGCTTAACAAAAGTCATCAAACAGGTTCTTAAATTTTCACAGTGTTATGATTACTCCTTAGAGCAAGGCAAGGTTATAGATGAAGCCGATGAAAGTATTGGATTTTTGCAGCATGATAATGGTTATTTGTTATGCAAAGATGAGCAAAAAATAATACCAATTTTAATAACCAATAATGAGAAGTTTGAAAACAGATACAAGCTGATTTTGGATGCTCCGGAATGGGCAGCATTAAATGTCAACAATATAGGGCTTAATGCAAAGAAATCCGGCATTTTTCTCACTAATTTTGATACAACTAATGTAGAAGGCGAATTTGATTTTAAATTAAATACTGTAAGTGAACTTGGAAAAGTACAAAGAAAAAAGAATATTAAGGTTGATGTAGGGGACTGTTACGCTTTAGAACTGGAGCTGGAAAAAGAAAAAGATGATGTTTGTAGTGGGGAGATTATAAATTATGATGTAACAATAAAAAATGCTGGAACTTTAAGGCAGAATGTAAAACTGGAGTTAGATGCTCCAGATTGGGCAAGTATAGAGAATGCTTCTTTTTATTTAAGTTCTGAACAAGAAAAAACCGTAACCTTGAATGCAAATCCCCATGACGATGTTTCTGGAAGCTTTTTAGTGGAAGTATCTACAGTTCCGGATAATAAACCAGAGCTTAAATTTTCTGATAAGATAGAAATTGACGCCATACCAAAATTAGCATGTTATATAGCCGATATAAGCACAAAAACAAGCGTAACTAATTTTTACAACCATGATTTGTTTTTTGCTAAAGTAAAGAACGATGGGCGAAAAGAAGCTATATATAATGTAAGTTTGGAAGGCCCATCATGGGTCAGTATAAGCCCCGGAACTCTAGAGTTAAATCCTGGGCAGACCGGCAATTTGAATCTAGATGTTAATCCAGGCGCAGATATAGATCCAGACACATATGGTATTAAAATAAATTTAGAAAGTAAGGGTGCAGTGTATTCTAAAAATGTTGACATAGTTCTTAAAAAAGAAAATGAGTTTGTAAAGAAAGTTAAAGCAGCTGTAAAATTTTACCAATATTACATTTACCTGCTGATTTTACTTGTAGTCTTAGCTGTAATTTTCATAAATCGACTGAAGGGAGCAAGGGATAAAATAAAAAAACGCCATGAAAAATACAAGGTTAAGAAAGAAAAGTTAATGGCGTTGAAACTTGCAAGAAAGGAAAAGGAAAAAGAAAAAAAGAAGGAAAAAGAGTTAGAAAGGGAGAGAGAAAAACAAATAAAGGAAAAAGAAATAAAAAAAGCAAAAAAAAGAATAAAAAAATTAAAAATATCCTTAAATAGAATTTGGATATATATTTTATTTATTATTGCTGCTATAATCTTTATTGGGCACCAAAACAGATTATTTAATGCAAAATATCTTCCTATTTATATTAGAAATTTATTTGTTGGATACCTGTACTATATCTTGATAGGTGTTGGCATAGTTGTTGCTTTGTTTTTATTGGTTTTACTCTATAATTTTATCAGTAAAAAGGGAAAGAAAAAGAAAGTTAAGAAAGCAGAAAAAAAAGCAGAAAAAAAAGCAAAAACAAGAAGAAAGAGGTATAATATTCCCTACTACCAGATTCTGTTTATTTTATTGTTTGGCATAGTAATTTATTCTATTAGTTTTTTTGGTCTTTTTGAGAATATAAAAAACTTCTTTGTTTTGTATCAATATTATTTTGCAGTGGGAATCATAATTCTTGTTGCAATAATATTTTTGATAAGATTCTACAAGCCCTTGTTTAAGTTTCTGAGAGAATAAAATGGGGACACTGAGATTTGAACTCAGATCCGAAGCTATCTTCAGGAAAGTTTTTTATCATCGCCGTGAATTGTGAGCGAATGAGACGAGCTCACTCGCATTTCACTGCTCAACCCTCCAATTACTGGAGGCTCCTATTCTAGCCAGGTTGAACTATGTCCCCGCTAAGTAAAAGATTTTTCTGACGCTATTTAAACATTATTATTTTAATTCAATATTATAGTTCATTATTAGTTTTTTGATTTTGAATACCATCGAACTAGTAATTTCTATATTTTGATTATTGCATATTTATTATTGGACTGTTATTATTGAAACTCTATATTATCCCCTATAGCAGTCTTTGATTTTTTAATTGTGCCCTTTGGCAGCTCTATTATATACTGTGCTTTATTTTTTGGGCTGTAACAAGAAAATGGCATGAAGTTTTCTTTTATCTCTACAACAATTTTATTTTTGTTTAGAAATGAAACCTCTATCGGGTAAAAAACAAAAAACATATGCAATGGAATTATTTTTTCTTTGTTGAAAATAAAAATTAATGATTTTTTCTTCGAAAACATCAATCCAAAAGTTTTAGAAAAAATACTTTTGCATACTTTTGCATTTTTTACAATCAAAGTTTTTTTTGTTGTGTTTTTTATGTACATTTACATTTAGCAGGCAAGAATCCTTCAGGGCTTACTTAGAACACCGAAATATACCAATGCAGCGATAGCCGCTAGAACAACCAGGATAGCCCAGCCATAAGTCATTAAGAATTCCATGGTTGCTTGAGATTTCTTGCTTTTAGTTATTATAAGTTTCATTATATTACACTTCTTTTTATAGGGCATATGAAATAACCCCTATTTAAACTTTACTTTACCTAGCCTGCATAGTAACTACTATTTAAATATTAAGTGTTTGTATACTAATATACTATTGTATTAAAATTCCATTTTCATTGTATTTTTTTGCCCCATTATAAATAAATTGCAAGGCAATTATTGTATTCCCAGTTCTTGGAATTCCGGTAAGTAAAATTGAAGAATTCTTTCTTAACTCCCTTTAAGAACCTGGTCTAAACCACTTATACCAGTCTTAACCTTTTCTATCATTAAATCACCCTTTTTTTATAGTTATAAAACTGATCATATCAAAAACTTAGGTTTACTAAACTTCTACGCTTTAATAATAAAAATATTTATAAATAATCGAATTTACATAATCCATATGCAAGATAATAATGAGAATGAAATAACTGCATGACTTGTTCTTGTTTTTATTAGTTATAACTCTAAAACATAGTGGTTAAAATGCAAATAACTGAAAAACAAAAGTATCAATTGAAGAAGTTCATAAAAAAACTGGAGAAGCATAAAGGCAGGCATACAGAGCTTGTATCAGTCTATATTCCAAAAGATTATGACATTATTAAGATCATTAATCATCTGGACCAAGAAAAGGGTACTGCTACTAATATAAAATCTACTGCGACAAGGAAGAATGTCATAGATTCCCTGGAAAAGATGACTCAGCATCTGCGCTTATATAAGAGAACCCCAGAAAATGGATTAGCAGTTTTTTCAGGAAATGTTGCAAAAAGGGAAGGCCAACAGGATTTTGAGGTGTGGAGCATTGAACCTCCGCTGCCTTTAAAAACAAGAATTTATAGATGCGATAAAGAGTTTGTTCTAGATTTATTGAGAGATATGCTTGAGATTAAAGAAGTTTATGGTCTTGTTATTGTTGATAGGAGGGATGCAAATGTAGCCTATCTTAAAGGCAAAACAATAATACCTATGGTAAAGACACACTCCGAGGTTCCTGGAAAGACAAAAGCTGGTGGCCAATCCGCAGCCAGATTTGAACGATTAAGAGAGGGTGCGAAAAAAGACCATTTTAAGAAAGTGGCTGAATACATGAAAAGTCAATTTTTGGGCAACAAAAATTTGAAAGGTATAATTGTTGGAGGTCCAGGACCAACCAAATATGATTTTATAGATTCTGGATACATAACGACAGAGGTAAAAAATAAAATTATAGCAATTAAGGATTTGAGCTATACTGGAGATTTTGGTTTGCAAGAGCTTGTAGAAAAAAGCCAGGATGTGCTTGCAAAAGAGGAAATTATTGCAGAGAAAAAAATTGTAGAAAAATTTCTTGAATTATTGTCAACCAAACCAGGCATGGCCTCTTATGGCATTGATGAGGTAATGAAGAATTTAAAGTTAGGGGCGGTTAATACATTGTTGCTATCAGAAAAACTAGATGACAAAAAGATGGAAGAATTTGAGAATGAAGCAAAGCTTGTAGGGACAAGTGTCAAAATAATTTCTACTGAAACAAGGGAAGGAGTGCAGTTAAAGGATATAGGAAAGGTTGCTGCTATTTTGAGGTATGAGGTCAATGATTCTTAGGCACAATGATTAAAATCAATAATAATTTATAATAATAAAAGATAAAATAATTTAAAAACAAAATTATTGAAAATGAAATTAACTGAAGAGGCATTTACAACTTTATTTTCAGAAAAAGACTTAGAAAATTATCAATTAAAAATAAAATACACGGATAAATTCAAGCCCTATAATGCTAATGTTAGATACACTAAAAATTCTTTTCAGTTTAATTTAAGCAAAAAATGGAGAACTGTAAGCAAAGAAATACAGATTGGACTTATACAAGGGTTAATGCTCAAGATTTTCAAGGAAAACAAGAAAACAATAAACATTGATTTATATAACAATTTCATGAAACATCTTCATATAAGCATTCCAAAAATAAGCAATGATGCAGTGCTGGAAGAATCTTTCAATAAAATTAATGAAAAATATTTTTATGGTTTGATAGAAAAACCAAATTTAACCTGGCATAATTCTATAAGACGGTTAGGGTCGTATGAGTATGGGACTGATACTATATCAATAAGCCAGGTTCTTGATAACGATAAAGAGTTGTTGGATTATGTTATGTATCATGAAGTATTGCATAAAAAACATAAATTCCATGACAGGAATGGAAGAACCTTTCACCATACAAAAGAGTTTAAGCAAATGGAAAGGAAGTTTGAGAATAGCGGAGAGATGGAAGACAGAATTAAAGGTTTGATGAGGCAGAAAAGAAGGATAAAGTTTAGGTGGTTTTGACATCCAAAACCTTTAAATATAACCCCGTGTTTACAAATATTATTTATGGGGGTGGTAAAATGAGTTCAAGTCCAAGAATTCTTCCTTTGGCAGCAATGGAAAAGATACTAAAGCAATGTGGAGCTGACAGGGTATCAGACAAAGCAAAAGTTGCTTTAAAGAATACTGTTGAGGATCTTGCAGATCAGATAGCTGCAAAAGCGGTTAGTCTTGCAAAGCATGCTGGCCGCGTGACAGTTAAGGCAAGCGATATAAAGCTGGCTGCAAAAAGTTAACATATATATTTATAAATCTTGGTCTACATCTTCTTTTGATTAACTAAAATTTGGTGAGATTATGGTAACAAAGATACAAGGTGTTGGTAGTTTACAAAAAGGCAGCTATGTTGTTTTGGAAGGCGCTGCATGCAAAGTTGCTGATATGCAGGTTTCAAGGCCTGGAAAGCATGGCCATGCAAAAGTAAGATTAACTGCTGTTGGTTTAGTAGATGAAAAAAAAAGAATTGTAGTAATGCCAGGACACGATAATGTTGATGTACCTATTGTAGAGAAAAAGTCAGCACAGGTGTTATCTATTCAGGATGATACAGCAAATGTAATGGACTCTGAAAATTATGAAACATTTGATCTAAAGATTCCAGAAGAGCTTAAAGGCCAGGTTGCTGAAGGAGCAAATGTCCTGTATTGGGTAATATTGAATGACAAGGTAATGAAGCAAGTGAAGACTCAGTGAACACCAACTTCATTAAAACAATAATTAATTAAATCCTAATAAAATCTAACAGACAAAATATAAAAAAATTATTGGTAATAAAATGGTTAAGTTCCCAGAAAGTCAGGCAAGAAAGTTTTTGAATGTGTTTGTTTGCAAGAAATGCAGCACTAAAATTAGAGCGCAGAATATGAAAATAATTAAGGGTAAGATTAAGTGCAGAAGGTGCAATGGCAAAAGATTTAGATCGGTTAGGAAAAAATGAGTTTTGTCTTAGCTATACTTGAATATAAAACTACTATATTGTTCTATTCTTTGGTTTTTCTGATTGTTTACATTAATAGAAAAAAATTCGAAGTTCATGGTAAATTAGTATATCTCTATAGGACAAAAATTGGGATCAGCCTTATGAATTTTATGGCTGAAAAAGCAAGGAGATTAGTCAAACTTTTAGGATACTTTGGCATTGTGATTGGATTTATTGGAATGATTTTGACTTTTATTCTGATTCTGTCTTTGACATATAAACTGCTTATGAATGAACCAGGAGCAGGCGGCGCAAGTCCTGTCATTCCTGGTCTACCAATTGCAGGCACTGGCTTGGTGTTTCCCTTAATAACTGGATGGATAGTTTTGTTTATAATAATCCTAGTGCATGAATTTTCCCACGGTGTTGTGGCAAGTGCATATAAGATTAGGATTAAAAACTCTGGACTGGCTTTTTTTGGCCCTATACTTGGGGCATTTGTTGAGCCCAATGAAAAGGCACTTGCAAAGCAAAAAGATGTGGTGCAGCATTCAGTATTTGCAGCAGGCCCATTTTCGAATTTTTTGACAGTAATAGTTGCTATGTTAATAATATGGGCACTTCTGAATCCTATTACAAATATTTTGTCTATTCCAACAGGCGTAATTATTTATTCTCAACCCGGATTGCCTGCAGAAAAAGCAGGCATTGAAAATGGCACAGTAATCACAAGAATTTATGGGGGAAGTGTCAATACAGTTGAAGATTTTAGGAAGGCAATGGCAAATATAGGCCCAAACAAAAATATTGAATTGAGATCTGATGATAATATATATCCGGTTACAACAACAGAAAGTCCTGATGACCCCTCCCAAGGTTACCTCGGAGTATGGATTCTGGGAGAGAAATCAGAACTAAGGAATGACAACTTTTTAAACCAAATTTTACTTAAAATCATTAATTGGTTTAAGCAGCTCTTAGGATGGTTAGCATTCCTTAGCCTTAATATAGGATTAATCAATTTATTGCCAATATTTATTACAGACGGAGCAAGAATGCTAAAGATATTTTTTGAGAGAATAATACCAAACAAGGGCAAGAGCATGTCTCTCTGGCTTTTTTTTAATTGGGCATCCTTGTTTTCCCTCCTAATATTGGTTTTCTTGCCGTTACTTAGATGGTTAGGATCAATTTTAGATGGTGTATTGATATAACCTTTATTTTTTTGGATATTCTGATAGAAATAATTTTATTTGAGCCTAGGAAGCTGGAGAAATAGTAGGGAATTTTGAGTGTATTCTCCGGTGACATGTGTCACTTGAGGTTACAATTCCAGCAAAATAACAATATTTATAAAAAATAAATAAACAAATAATAATATGGCTACGGTTTGGACAAATATTTTGGATGGCTTTAAGGAAATATTCTCCGCACCTTTCAGGGATTCTTCTATTTGGTGGGTTTTGACTCCAATAATCTTATTCTGGCTTGTTCTTGAAGTTTATTTTGGCATGTATAAAGGAGAAAAACTAGGTTGGAATACCGCTTTGGGAAATGGATTAAATTTATTTTGGGTGGTTGTAATAAGTCTTAAGGATTTGTTCACAAAAAATTTAGAATTATTTAGCATAGACAAGCTTATAGCTGTGATTGTTATTGCCGTATATTCTGGATTTATCATCTCTGTTTCATTTACCCATAAACTAAAAGAAAACATATTTTTTTTATTTGCTTCACCAACAACTATTTATTATCTTTCCGGAATAACAATCTTGTGGATACACGGTCTTATCAATATAACTCTGTGGGTGATTATTGACCTAATTATATTTTACACAGTGATCGTGATATTTGAAATAATTATGAGAAAACTGATTCCCCCTGCTTCTAAAGATTCTGGAATGGAAGATGCCGGAATAGGAGATACAGGACTTGGAGATGCTGGAATGGGAGGTACAGGAATGGGGAATATTGGAAAAGGATTTGGAAAAATTTAGAATTATTTCTTTTTATCAAAATATTCTTTAACCTTCTCATTACTTGTAGGTTTTGCACTATCCCCCAAACTATAATAGATTTTTTCTGCTTCACCACCCCATGAATAATCTCCTTTTTCCTTTTCTATCTTACTGACCTTAAACTCATTTAGATTAACGCCTTTCCTAAGGTGATAGTAAATGCTCCTCATGGTGACTTTGGGGAATATGGCAACATAGGCCTTGTAGATTTCATAGCCATAGCCCTGCTTCATAAAAAAGAGTATCTCCACAATATTCTGCCTTATTTCAGATTTTACCGGACGACCTTTTGCCATATATATTATATCGAACAAATAGTATTTATAGTTTTCTATATGGAAAATAAATATTAATCAAAACAAATAAATTTTTAAACTCTTTAATTTCATACTTCGGATTATGGCAAAATTCAAGCATGTTTTGTTAGCAGTGGCGATTGCATTAGTTTTTGTTTTTTTTGTAGGTTTTGGGATAGCAACTTTTTATGAATCCCCTATATCTGAGGATTATTGTGGAGATAGATACTATGAGAAGCCGTATCCTGGGTCTTTGGAAGGATTTGGAGATTGCAAATATATAGAACCTGATGAGGCCTTAAAGAAAGAATGTAAGGAAAACGGAGATATATGGCCTAAATATGATCAAAATGGCTGTGTTGAGAGTTATTATTGCGAGAATTGTGACTGGGAGTTTGAAGAAGAAAATGAAAAATACAACAGAGTTGTTTTCATTGTTGCAACAATCATTGGATTAATAGCCCTAATATCCGGCATTGCGTTAAAGGTGCCAAGCGTCAGCTCGGGATTGATGGGAGGAGGCATCTTAACAATACTTTATGGCACAATGAGGTATTGGTTCGGTTTGCCTGATTTCGCAAGGTTTATACTTCTAGGGATAACATTAGGAATATTGATTTGGGTGGGATATAAGAAATTGAAGAAATAGTTATCTTTTAAGTTTTTTCTCTTCATTTACAATTGCTATTGTTGTTTTCAGAACAGTATCCGGGTTTAAAGAAATGGAGTCTATGCCGCATTTTACAAGGAATTGCGCAAAGTCAGCATGATCTGAAGGGCCTTGGCCGCAGATTCCTATCTTTATCTTATTTTTCCTGGCTTTTTTTATAACATCTGCTATTCTGTCTTTGACAGCTGGGTTTCTTTCATCATAAAGTCTGCTAATAAGCTCCGAGTCGCGGTCTAGACCAAGGATTAATTGGGTTAAATCATTGCTTCCGATGCTAAAGCCATCAAAAATCTTTGCAAAGTCATCAGCCAAAATAACATTTGATGGAATCTCACACATCATATATATTTGCAATTTATTTTTTCCTTGTATCAGCCCATATTTTCTCATCTCTTTAATGACAAGCTTTCCTTCTTCAACAGTTCTGCAGAATGGAATCATAAGCTTTATGTTTGTCAGTCCCATCTCATCCCTAGCCTTTTTCATGGCCATGCATTCTAGGCCAAAGGCTTTCCTATAATTTCCTGTATAATACCTAGAAGCGCCACGCCATCCTAGCATAGGATTGTCTTCTTTGGGCTCAAACTCAGATCCTCCAACTAGATTAGCATACTCATTTGACTTAAAATCTGACATCCTTACAATAACATCCTTTGGATAGAAAGCAGCTCCGATCATTGCAACACCTTCTGCAAGTTTCTCGATAAAGCAATCAACTTTGTTTTCATAAGCTTGAGTTGATTTTTTAATAATATTTTTTGCCTTTTTATCCTTAAGCTCGTCATAATGCAATAACGCCAATGGATGAATCTTAATGTAAGAGCTTATAATGAATTCCTCCCTTGCCAGGCCCACACCATCATTTGGTATAAAAGAGAACTCAAATGCCTGATCTGGATTTCCAACATTCATCATTATCTTTGTTTTTGGCTTTTTTATTTTTTTTAAGTTAATCTTGTTAATATTAAATTTAAGGATGTTCTTGTAAATCTTTCCTACTTCTCCTTCTGCACAGCTTATTGTTATATCCGTTCCTGTCTTTATTAATTCTGTTCCATTAGATGTTCCAACTATTGCCGGGATTCCAAGTTCGCGAGCGACAATTGCCGCATGAGCTGTACGACCGCCTCTGTTTGTAACAATTGCAGAAGCAATCTTCATTATTGGCTCCCAGTCAGGGTCTGTTTTTTCTGTTACTAATATCTGTCCAGGCTTGAAGCTTTTTATGTCACTGACATTTTTTATTACATGGGCTTTGCCAGAGGCCATCTTTGTTCCAACGCTTAGCCCTGTTACAATAACCTTCCCTTTTTCTTTTAAGGCATATTCCTCAAGAACATTAATGTCTTTTTGGCTCTGCACTGTTTCTGGCCTTGCCTGCACAATAAACAGTTGTTTTGTCCTGCCATCTTTGGCCCATTCCATATCCATTGGCTTGAACTTTTTGGCTTTCTTTGAATAATGGTCTTCTATGGCAATAGCCCATTTTGCAAGCTTTAAAATTTCGTCATTGTTTAAGCAGAAT
>Ga0208642_1000807_pt1 | contig 15697 bp, 7 predicted proteins | sample ETN02SmetaG_4_FD_185790 | JGI IMG/M metagenome (GOLD analysis project Ga0208642, IMG submission 185790) | Marine microbial and viral communities from oxygen minimum zone, Eastern Pacific Ocean - ETNP2014F10-02SV251 (SPAdes) (version 2) | ecosystem: Environmental > Aquatic > Marine > Oceanic ...
TATTCAAATTATTGTTTTGCAGAAAATGCAGGTGTTACGGAATGGACTAAAGGTAAGTGTAACTAAATAAAACGCCTCTGGGTCAATTAGCCTCCTCATGGGGGCTTTTTTGTTTATAATAGAGACACCCACATTGTAGTGTAATTATTGTGTATTTATTTTCATATAGTAAAATTACCTATTTCAAAACACAGGTATCAAGATAAAGCCACAGGAATGCCCTTTTTTGGTGAAAAATACCAACCCTTGAGGGTGTTTTTGTCAGAGATAGTTGGTATATGAACGGTAGTTGAAACAGTCTTAATTGACAATAATAAAATCTGTATCCTACCTTACATTATTTATAATTGATTCGATTCAAATAATTATTACGTCTATATATTTTTATCCATAATTTCACCATTCAGATATTTAAACTAATAGGGAGTCATTTGTTATGAATAAACTGTTAAGTGTCATATTAGCTGTATCAATTTCTTTAGGTCAATCTATAGGTGTAATCCAACCCGATATCCCTTCTCAAAATAGTATAGTAAACTCACCGTTAACTGTTACATCTATTTATGATATTCAAAATGCCTCTACTGCAGGAAGCGGAGATGATTGTTATTCATCTTCCTATGATGGCCAAACCGTTACTGTTTCTGCAACTGTAACTGGTTCTAAAGACGGTAAATACTACATTAAAGACAAAGATGGTGCGTGGAACGGAGTCTATGTCTACGATAATTCCCAGTCACCTGCCGTTGGGGACTCTGTTGAGATTACAGCTGAAGTTGATGAATACTATGGTTTAACCGAATTAAAGAATGTGTCTGCATACTCTAAAATTTCTTCAGGTGGTACAGTAACACCCACCGATATTTCTACCGGGGATTTAACCGGTGGTTGTTCTGCAACAGGTGAACAATGGGAAGGTGTTTTGGTAAAGCTTACTAATGTAACCGTAACCGCTGTCCCCGATAATAACAATCAGTGGTACGTGAATGACGGCTCTGGTGTGTGTCAAATTGATGATGGCATGTTTCAGTATACACCCACAAGCGGGCAAACATTTGATTCAATAGTTGGTATTGTAGACTATGGTTATAGTGAATATGGGGTTAATCCCAGATCGGGGGATGATATTGTTCAAAATGCAGATGCACCGATTGTAGCGGAACCAACCATCACCCCAGCGGAACCCACAAGTGATGACGCCGTTTCCATTAGTGTAAAAGTAACCTATAGTTCAGCTCTCTCATCTGTTGTATTGGATTATACCGTCAGTGACGGAACCAGTGGTCAATTATCAATGACTGCATCAGGTGATACCTATTCTGCTTCAATTTCCGCACAGGCGGCATGGACCTCTGTTAAATTTACCATTACAGCCACGGCTGGAAACGGAACAAGCACCAAATCACAGGAATATACCTATTCTGTCAGCGGAGCAAGTGTACCGGATGTGTTTATCAGCGAGTATGCGGAAGGATCCAGTAATAATAAATATCTGGAAATCTATAACGGAACTGGTGCAGCTATCGATATGAGTCTGTTTTCGTTGTCAACTTGTAGTAACGGTTGTGATGCTACCGGAGAATTTGATTATCCCAATAATGTTGAATTTGCTTCAGGTACTCAGCTTGCAAGTGGAGATGTATATATTATTCATCACGGAAGTGCAGACCAAACAATAATAGATCAAGGGGATCAAACTTTTACATACTTAAGCAATGGGGATGATATTATGGCGCTGACTCTTGCAGGAGCAACAGCCAGCAGTTATACAATTGTTGATATTATTGGAGAGATGGGGGACGACCCTGGTTCAGGCTGGGCGGTTGCCGGTGTAGATAACGCAACAAAAGATCACACTCTGGTGCGGAAATCATCTGTTACATCAGGAAATACAAACTGGGCAGCATCTGCTGGTACAAGTGCCGATGATTCTGAATGGTTAGTTTATGATAAAGATACATGGGATTATATTGGTAGTCACAGCCAGAATGTAAATGCATTTTCGGTATCAGTTACAACTGTTAGCCCCGATTTCATTGCAGACAATACAGAAATAGAGATAAAAGCAGAATTGGTCCCGAACACAGGATCTATTGCAAGTGCCACAATTCATTATGGAACGGGCACTACTATGTTAAATACAACTGCAATGTATTTGGAATCAGGGGATACCTGGATTGGAACCATCCCAGCTCAAGATGGAAATTCCGTGCTTCAATTTAAAGTGGCTGCCAAAGATGACTCTGGGAATGAAAGTTCATCTACGGCCCAGAGTGTCTTAGTTGCAAGCTCAACCCCTAATGATATAAGTGATATTCATTCGAACTTGGAGGAGGGAAAGATTGTGACAATTCAGGGAATAGTTACAATTGGTTCTGGACTGCTTACCACTTCAACGACAAAAGCCTATATACAAGACGGATCCGGTAGAGGGCTGAATTTGTTTGACTCGGCTCTAATTGATCTGAAAAGGGGGGACGAATTACGGGTTGTGGGATACGTAGAAAAATATTATTCTACGGTAGAAGTGATAGATTTTTCCTTTGAAACCCTTTCTACAGGTAAGACCTTACCCACCCCAATGCAAGTAACCACATCTGGCGCAAATTCCTCTGATTGGGAAGGAACCCTCATTTCTTTACGTGGCTATATTTCGGCGATCGACAGTATAAGCACTACTGGTGCAAAACTAACGATTGATGATAATAGCGGCCCGACCTATGTGATGATCTGGAACTCTACCGGATTAAACGGATTTGACTATTCTGTGGGAAAAAATATGAAATTTACAGGTGTGGGAAGCCAGTATGGTGAAAACTATCAGTTGTTAGTGGCATACGAGGATGATGTTGTATTAAGTATTCATGATACGGGAACAATACCAAATCAGTTTATTCTCCACCCGGCATATCCGAATCCCTTTAATCCCACTACTACTATTTCTTACTCAATGGATACAGCAGGAATGGTTGATTTGGAGGTGCATGATGTCAGTGGAAGGATTGTCTTCTCAATTAAACAGAACTTCGTTCCGGCAGGAACTCATCAGACCGTTTGGAATGCTTCCTCATTGGCATCCGGGATTTATTTCATTCGTCTTAGGCATAATGCGAATTATGCTATTCAAAAGGTGATGCTGCTTAAATAATAACCGAAAGCTCTACGTTAAATGAATTATTTAAAGGGGCTCATTTATTTGAGCCCTATCTTCTTATTGGCTGAATTAGATCATCTGGTCTTATCGGAAATTGTTTTAACACCCAATGACGGCGAATATGTTGTACTAACAAATCCCACCAATAATGATGTGGATTTGTCAAATTATTATTTAACAGATGGTACAGATATTTCAAACGGGAAGGCCTACTATAAGCTCCCCGGAGGTGCGGATTATTGGAGTGGTGCGGGTACAGATTTTATTTGTCGGTTCCCAAATGAATACATCCTTAAGTCCGGCTTATCTATAACGATTTCTTTACGAGACAGTCTCAGGTTTACCCAGACCTATGGTACCATTGCTGACCTAACCTTGAATGAGAATATGCTGAATGTGTTTGACGGAGTGGATTCAAAAGGAAATGATGGCGCACCCAAGTTAGATAATACAAGTGAAACGCTGATCCTTTTTTATTGGGATGGTACAACTTCGGTTATAAAGGATGTTGATTACTTGCTTTGGGGCGGAAATTCTTATGCTTTAGATAAATCAAGTGTCAATGGTTATTCGTCAGATACTCCTGTATCAAACCAATCGTTCTTTCAAGCCCACCTCGCTGATGAAAAACTGGTTCGAACTAATGGTGAAGGGTCTGAAACACAGTCTGGTGGAAACGGAATAACCGGTCATGATGAAACCAGTGAACCTCTTTCAGATACTTGGAAAATAGTTCCTGCCATCTCTTCTAAACCAATAATTTCAAATATCACCGTTACACCTCCTGTACCAGACACTGAAAGTAAAATGACATTTACGGCAACAGTGACTGACGAAGACGGTTTGGCAAAGGTGAGGTTAATTACTATTTTTAAAACCGATTCTACCCGACACACGATGAATTCCGTAAACGGGACGGAATATACTTTTAATTTGTCAGCAACCGGAGAGGTAGGTACACTGTATTATTATGTTTATGCAGAGGATAATAAGGGGGTGGCTGATTCTACAAACTATAGTTCTTTATCTATCTCCCAACCTACCGTGGAATTATCCATTAAAGCCTTATTAGATGACTTGGACAATTATGTAGGGAAAACAATTGAAATAGATGGCGTTATCACTATAGCGGCAGGAAAGCTCCGGACGAATTTTACCGAAGCCTACCTTCAGGATGAATCAGAGCGTGGAATTATTTTGTATAGCTCGTCTCTGGATACTTCATTTAAGCGGGCAGATTCAGTACGGGTTACGGCAGAAGTGGACGAATTCAATGGTAAACCTGAATTGATATACAGCAATATTACGGTATTGAAAGAAAATGCTGTGATTCCTGTTGTAGAGTTGTCTATTGCCGATTTCAACTCTTTGGAGTACACATACACATTTGTTAAGGTGTGGGGGAAAATCATCTCACGTTCAGAACCAGCAGGGACAAATACGGGAGCAAATATCAGTTTACAGGATGCTTCGGGAGAGGTGACAACAGTGCGGATCTGGAACTCAACCAATATATTATATAACGATAACTTTGAGATTGTAAACCCAGCGCTGGATTCTCTCCTGCAGGTTGGGGCTATTGTAGAAGTGGCCGGCGTTGGAGGAGAATACAGCGGCACGACCCAGTTATCGGTGGCATACCGAGAAGATATTAATGAAAAATTGGAGGGAGAAACTGGTGATTTTAAAGCAATCCTGAATGTGGCACCTTATCCATTCGTACCGCAACTAGGTGAAGTTATTGCTTATTCGTATAGTTTTCCGGCAAACGGACGTATCAAACTAAGAGTCTTTGATTTAGCAGGCCGGTTGATTACCACCTTGTATGATGAATATAGGGGTATTTCTTTTTCTAAGGAAGCCACTTGGTCAGGTCGGGACCATTTAAACCGTCTGGTTGCTCCCGGTACATATATTATGCATCTTGATGTTAAAGATTCAGTTACTGGAAAACAATACCATGATATGGCACCTGTAGTTATAGGTGTTTACGGGAATTAAGATAATGAAAAAGATTCTTTATTTACTATTTTCAATTTCAATCGCATCCAGTCAGGTAACAACAGAACACCTGCTTTCAGGGTCCCCATCCCTGTCTCTGGCTGGTAGCGATATTGCCAGGCCTGCGAATGCGTGGTCCTTGTTTGTGAACCCTGCGGGTCTGGCAGAAAAGCATAAAAAGAGTGCAGTTATAGGAACAGAATCCTTATACGGTATGCCTTACTTCACTTATATGCTGGCTGGGATTCAGTTTGATCTACCGCGAATGCGAAACTTAGGCCTGTCTATGGAAAACCTTTCCACAGACTATGAGGGGAATTCCCTCTCCCGGGAAATTGCCGTGGGATTTAGTCAGGGATTAACCCTTCAGGCGGATCGGAACAGCACACTCTTATTCGGTTATAGTATAAAAGCCTATTCTGTAGGTTATGGACAATCAGCCGGGATAAGCGGTGACGGATCAGACGGCCGATCCCTTGGAAACCACAATACCATCGGTCTAGATGTGGGCGTTTTGGCCACCTTAAGGGAACGCATTCGGTTTGGCGCAAAGGTCACTAATATCAATCATCCTCAAATGGGGAAAGCGAATACAGCAGTTTATTTGCCAAGACGGCTACAGATGGGCTTAGCGTACTCACCCTATGATCTTGTATGGACCACTGCAGCATTAACGCATTCGGCGGGACACAATACGCAAATTAATGCAGGTCTAACTTATGAAATATTACGGGGGGTGATTCTTAGTTCCGGTGTACAAAGCGATCCTAACCGGTTTGCTACAGGCTTTAGTTACACATGGGAATTTATGAGCTTTACTTACGGGCTAATTACCCATCCTGTTCTTCCCGTATCCCATCAGGTATCTATTGAAATTAGACGTCGATGAAATACTTTTTTCTCCTAATTAGCTTTCCCTTACTTTTTGGCCAGAAACTGTCCGTCAATACGGCAACACTTGAAGATATTCACTCCCTTCCTCTTTCCGTTGACCAAGCTGATAACCTTTATGAATATGTGACTTTTCAGGGCCCGGTAAAATCAATCTATGACTTAACAAATGCCAAAGGCATTACAGCTGAAACAATTCAAAAACTCCGTCCATTGATTACCCTTGAGGCAGATGAATCAGGACCGATGAATTTCAATCTCGATAGACAGTCCCGAAAGCTTGAGAACTGGACGGCAGAGGAGGGGGCAAATGAAGCATTAGTAGAGATGTGGTTGGACCGCCTGGCTGAACCAAAAAACATCAATTCAGCTTCCTGGAATGATTTAATGGCCCTACAAAATGTTAGTCCGGTGGATGCGGTAGCGGTTTTAAAACGCCTCGATGAGGGGCTCATTACTTATCCAACGGCGCTCCGTGGATCTATTGGATTAAGTTATTGGGGATATAAAAATATAGTAGACTTCTTCACCTATAAAGAAATTAATGATAATTCCCGAGCACACTTTTGGTACAACTCAACCTATAAAACATTGTCTTCGACCACATCATTCGATGAGGAAGTGGGTACAACAACCCCCCTGAGCCGGCATCCAGGTGATATGCACCATAAACTTATTGCCCGGTTTGGAGAAAATTGGAAAATGTCCTATGCAGTTCACCGCCAGATGGGGGAAACACTCCCCGTAAAGGCCATAGGAGGCGTAGAGGTTCCTGATGGGAAATGGTCTCTGACCTATCGAAACTTAAATATTGCTGGTCTACATTTTGACCGGATTGTTCTGGGGAATTTTTCCGCTACCATGGGTCAGGGTGTCGTATTTGAAAACACAGATTTCTTTTCTCCTCGCCGATCCGGTTATAGTTGGAGCCGTCGTGTACATGGCATTTTCCCAGATATATCCAGGACACGGCAATATGCATTGCGGGGATTGGCATTTCAAGGCGGAACAGAATCAATAGATATAATAGGATTTATCTCAAAGAACTCCCGTGATGCCATCCTGAACAGTACTGACAGTTCATTTGCCACTTTAATTACACTATACCCAAGAACCAACATAGGATTTAACGGGGAACTACCTATGCCAGTTCTGAATACGGTTGAGGAAATGACCTTAGGGGGGAATGTAAGATATATTCTACGGCCCGGGACATATATAGGCCTTTCGGCCTATGAAAGCCTTTATGATAGGCCATTAAGACCCGATATTGCCACAACAGTAATTTCAGATGCCAATGAGGGTAAATATTTAACTTCAATAGGAAATATGGCAGATACAGAAATTGAGGCCATGTATTCTTCCTCTGGCGAATCCTTTCTTTGGAATAAGACTCAGTCATTCCGCCGTGTATTCGGTATGGATTTTTCCGCTGTAATCAGCAACATTGCGATTCAGGGCGAATACGGTATTTTAGATAAGAACGGCAATATGTCATTGAATAAATCCGATCCCAGAGCTTTTTTTATCAGTGGTTATGTTCAATTTAACAGTCTGAATATGTTAGTGGTATATCGGGATTATGATTTGGAATATGATAACCCTTATCAAAGATCTTTTTCCAATTATCAGCGGTATAAAGGGAGCATTTTTGAAGACACTTTCTACTTAGAAGACCCCGTTTACGGTTTTTTATATTCCGGACAGGCGCAGCCCCAGTCTGAAAAAGGGATATATGTTTTTACCCGGTACCAAGCCAATAAATCTCTGGTGTTGACAGCAGATTTTGATACTTGGACACGAAATGCAGATAATGCTAGATATTACCGAACTGTGATGCGGGCACAATTTCGTCCCGTGTTCAATTTTCGAGTTAATATCCGCCACAAGTGGCAGAAGAGAGGAGGGTTGAATGTACTGGATCCTTCAGCCTTTTATTCGCAGGAAACCATTTTACGGTCCCAGCTGCGTCTTTCCCGGTATAATCAGCTTGAACTAATATGGATCAAATCATGGGTTGATTTTACCAGCCGGCGACGGTTGTCTCTTGACTTTGCAACCGGTGGAGAAGATCCATCCATGGTAGGTAGCGCCGGTACAGGCAGTGAAGGATTGGGGTTTAAGCTAACCCATAATTTTAATACCCGCCTAAAAGTGATGGGTCAGGTAATGCTCTATAAGGGATTCATATGGAATTTCGAAGATACGGATTTCCGTGTATTCGATAGCCAGACGGATGCTTTACGCTATTGGGTATCTATTTTCTCTAGACTAAATAATTCTTGGGCGATTCGCTTGAAATGGACAATAGACACAGGATTGCCAATTACAAACTATACCTTTGAACCCGAAGACCCCGGTAATCAATATCCCAACCAAAGGATTAGCTGGGCATCTATTACGGGACTACACTCAACATCAGATATTAGATTACAATTAGACTATGCGTTTTAAAATACAAATAACCCTCAGGATGTTAATGGGACTTATTGCCTTGCAGAGCATGGGTTTCGGACAGCATTATTTTTCGTCTGTTTTACCAATTAATATTCAACATGAGGATGCAAGATCCATGGGAATGGGACAGGGAATGCAACCACTGATACTACCCTCTTCAAATCATCCATTTAATCTTCGGATAGATTTTGATATGCAATCTGTTACAGAAACACGTTCTGTCCCTATTATTGATATGTTTGATGATACAGTGACAGAAAATGTATATGTGGTGAACAGACCAAAGGTTTATTTCATTCCTTGGTCATTGAAATATGACGCCAAAAGATGGATCAACATACCCGCAACTGTTTCCTTATCCCGATCAGTTTTCTGGGATTTTAGGTATGATTATTCAGAAGAGGTAAGAGCCAGTTTAGGACCGGGTGTTTATAACCGAGATCCGGTGGCAGGATATCATATTTTCCAAAGGAGTGGCATGATTCATTCCACTCGATTTTCTGTAGCGGTACAGCCTTTATTATCTTTAAATATCGGTCTGAGTTTTGAAGCTCTATCCGGTCAGGATATAACACAGGAATATGGCGTTCATGTATTACAGGTAGATGAGGCTCTGGCGGCAGATACCACAGATGTAGCAAATTATAATATTACAGCAGACAGAATAAGTCGTTGGGCAATAGATATGGACTATATCATGAACAAATCCCTGACCCTGAGTCTGTCTATGAAGCCCCCCATAACATTCACTTTTAAAACCGATGGTTTTATCCCGTCGAAAAATGAAAGAACACAATTACCCGAACTTATAAAAGCAGATTCACTTTCTGAGTACAGTATTCCAATCCCGAGTGAATACAGTCTGGGATTTACTGCCCAGTTGGTGAATAAAATAAAGACCATTGCAAATGGGCATATTACTTATTCAGACTGGTCAAAAAATGATCAAATTATGTTTAAGAACGCTGTATTTGATACTGTGAGCTACAACTATAAACCGACTTGGTCCTTCCACATGGGTGTGGAACACTGGATATTAGATCAGACACCTTTTAGGTTTGGGTTTTCCTATATAGGATCTCCACTAGGAGAGGAATTTGAACAGACCCGAATTACGCTGGGGACAGGGTGGTCTTTTGAACAATTTATCTTAGACGTAGGAACCACGTTCGGGCGCACAGAATATCGATATACGGATTTATTTATTCCGATAGGGCAGGAAGCAATTCATTTGGAAGAAGTAAGGGAAGCCACATTCTCTCTAAAAGCATCCTTAACATATTTATTTTAAAAAATGCAAGCGGGCAGGAAAACAAGGTTTCTCATTCTCCCCCTTTTCCTCTGGTGTTTTACCCAGGGAAAAACCACCCGGCTTCATCTTCTCTTTACCAATGATATTCATGGAGCTATTCATGAACTGCCTGCTCGGTTTATTAACCCTGAATTTGCCCCGGAATTAACGGGGGGAGCTGGAGCATTTACCTACCTATCTTCTGTCCGAGAGGATGCTGAAAAGAATGGTGAATATGTCCTGCTGACTGATGGGGGTAATATTTTTCAGGGAACGCCACTGGGAACTCGTGATGGCGGTGCGACAATCATTCGCTGGATGAACTGGATGGAATACGATGTTTTGGCACCGGGTATTAAAGACTTTGATCAGGGAAAGGGAAATATCACCCGCTTGGCAAGTCAGGCAGAATTCCCTTTTTTGTCTGCAAACCTAAAAGGAGTTGATGGTCCTTTACCATACATTATTAAGGAGTATGAGGGAATTTCCATCGGGATTATCGGGTTAATGACCCCGGAATTACCGGAAGGAACCCTACCAGAAAATATAGAAGGTGTCCAAGTTACTCCGCCCCTTGAAACTCTTAATGCCATCATACCGGAGGTTCGGGAAAAAGGAGCTGATTTAATTTTTGTTCTGGCACATATGGGATTGCCTTATGATCGGGAGGATGAATATGCACTCATGATGGAAGAAATTCAGGCCGGGAATCCAATCCAGATTAATACCGCTTTGGAACTGGCACATTTTACCGAAGGGGTGGATGTGATTATTGCTGGAGGTATCAGTAAAGGGTATAACACCCCATGGCAGGACCCATCCACGCATACACTTGTCCTTCAGAATTATGGAAATTTATCAGGCATAGGCCATTTAATATTTAATATAGATGTAGATAAAAAAACCATCGAAGGGTATTCATATCCCACGGATGACAGCATGCTGCTGACCCTGTTCAAAGACGATATCTGGCCAGACCCGGAGATGGCGGATTCGATCCGGAATTGGGTAAGTACCGTTAAAAGCAAAATGGTATATGAACCGGTAGAAAGATTGAAAAAGATTCGGGAAACATCGTCGATTGAGTGTCCGGAACCTTTAAAAAATGAGTATAACCGGTATGCGGTTCCCGCTTTAGGCAAGGCAGATCGTCTGGAAGTAATGACCTGGAATATGGAATATTTTCCAACGGCCAATGATACCACCTTGAAAGCAGTGGCTGAAATTATTCGAGATTTAAATGTGGATATTATTGGCATTCAGGAGATTAAATCTATTGGGCAGTTTGCGGAAATGATGTCCTGGCTTCCGGACTATGACTTTGTTTTAAGTAGAGAATCCTCTTTTATGGACCAGGCAATAGTTTATAGAAGCGGTGCTTTAACTGTTTTAAACCGGCAGGAACCCTTTACTTTTGATGATTATTATTTTGCCGGCCGGCCGCCCCTCGTAGTTGATCTCTTATACCGGTGTGGACAGGTAGATATGGAGGTAACGGTGGTTAACTTCCACTTAAAATGCTGTGGAGACGGCTTATACCGTCGTCAACAGTCTATGAAGCAGATGCATGCCTTTTTAAGGGAAAGAATAGATAGAGGACTGGACAATATTATTGTTATAGGTGATTGGAACGATCAGATTCAAGACAAGGGCTTATATCAGTCCTTCAGACCATTTATTCAGGATCGGGAACATTTCCGTTTTGTAACAGAATTAATTGCAGATGACCCTGAACAACAATCTTACCCTACATGGCCAAGCTTTTTGGATCATATTCTCATCAGCCACCGCTTTTTTGACGCCTTTAATAATGATGGAGTTATTCGGTCCGTAAACATAGATGAATGGATTGGGGGCTGGGAAATTTACGAATCCACGATTTCCGACCATCGACCGATTTTATTAACCCTGCCCTTAAACTGAGTTTTGCATGAAACGAACGCTTCTTTTTTCATCTATTATTATTCTGCTTTCTTGTGCGAGGCCGATTGAACAAGAGGACGGAACCGATAGCCCATATGCAAATCTTCCCGATTTGAACTGGGAAAAAGGTATCGAAATTGTTACCTGGAATATTGAAGTGTTTCCTAAATCTGGACAGATCACGACAGATAAGGTGGCCATGATCATCAAGACTTTGAATGCTGACATTTTCTGTCTTCAGGAAATGAGCAGTGAATCGGCCTTTAATCGTTTAGCTGAACAATTAGAGGATTATACTGCTGTATATTCAACGGCTACCCGTTATTCCAACTTAGCCATTTTGTATAAAAAAGACAGCTTCAGTGTAAATAAACAATCCAATGTCCTGTCAAATCATACCTATGAATTTGCATCACGCCCTCCTTTAAGATTGGATATGACTTTTACCGATGGCCAAGAAACTGATTTTACCTTGATAAATGTACACTTAAAATGCTGTGGTAGTGGATTCTCTAGGCGTAAAGCATCTGCTGAGCTTTTGCACCAATATTTAACCGAGCTAAAAGAAGATGGCACTTCTAATCAAATCGTTGCTGGAGACTGGAATGATGATATTTCAGATAGTCCAAGTGTAAATTCATTCAATATGTTCATTGAAGATACTAATAATTTCAATTTTGTAACTTGGGACCTAGCAAATGCAGCCTCAAACATTAATGATTCATATCCCAGTTACCCCAGTTTTATTGATCATATTCTAATATCAAATGGATTTTTTGATGAGGCTAATTTGGGAGAAGTTCAAACACTACGGTTAGGGGATTATATAACCCAATATGATGCGACGATTTCTGACCATCGACCTGTTTTATTTAGGTTCATTCCCTAATAATAGATATTAATTATTGAGAAAACTTAGCAGTTATTTCACGGGGCAAAATAAATAATGATTGATTTAATTAAAGTTGGTAGAGGGGCAGTTCTTCTAACGGGATTACTTGCTTTTCTATCAGGTCAAATACCATCTGGCTATTATGATAATGCGAGTGGATTAGATGATAATGCCTTAAAATCAGCATTAAATAACATAATAGATGGCCATACTGAATTTACCTATACCATTTCCTCCAATAGTGGAACAGATGTATGGGACATATTAAAAATCAGTGATCGTGATCCAAACAACTCAAGTAATGTTATTACCGTATATACGCAATACTCCATGGATGCTGTTGCTGAGTATGCTAGTGGAAGCGGTTGGAATAGAGAACATGTATGGGCAAAAAGCCATGGAGATTTTGGAACATCTACTGGGACAGGAACAGACATTCACAATTTAAAACCTGCTGATGTGTCTATTAATTCCGCTAAAAGTAACCTCGATTTTGCGGGTGGGGGTACTGTTGTTACTGATAATTCACCCCCTTCGGGGTATAGCGGAACCACCAGCTGTAAATCCACATCCAATTCCTGGGAACCGCCAGATGGGGTTAAGGGAGATGTTGCCCGGATTATGTTTTATATGGAAACCCGGTACGAAGGGGAAAACGGTGAGGTGGATCTTGAACTTGTCAATACATATTATACAGGAAACAATGAGGCCACCCATGGGATTCTTGACACTTTATATGCTTGGCATTTACGAGATCCTGTAGACTCATTTGAAACAAACCGGAACGATGTTATTTACAGTTATCAGGCAAATAGAAACCCATTTATTGACCATCCTGAATACGCAAATTATATCTGGGGAGGAGAATCTCCCTCAAGTATTGCAAATCCGACTACCGTATCGGCAACAGCAAATAGCAGCTCAGAGATTGGCCTTACCTGGACGGACAATTCCAACAGCAATAATGTTCTGTTGGCCTGGAACAGTGCCAATACCTTTGGTACACCGACCAATGGCTCAACCTATGCTGCCGGGAACAGTATTACTGGAGGCGGAACGGTATTGCAGTACAGCGGGACTGATTCCTATACCCATTCAAGTTTGACATCCAACACAGCTTATTATTATAAAGTTTGGTCATATGATGGATCGAATTATTCATCGGGCGTTACGGCAAATGCCACCACATCTGCTACAGGAACTCAAACATTAACCTACGGTTGGGAAGATGGGGGAACAAATATGGGGACTTACGGTAATGTGAGTGCAAGTTCCGCCATATCTACAAGTGAAAAGAACGCAGGATCGAATGGATATAATTTAATCGAAAGCCCCCTCAGCGGTACCCCTCAAATTTATGTTGCTTATATTACCGGGTTAAGCGCCAATGATCAGGTGACGGCTTCAGTATATATTAAAGGGGAAACCAGTGGCTCAGATCAGGCAAAGGGCAGACTTTGGGGACATTATACGGACGGCACGGGTGCTGTTGCCTCATACGATGCATCTGCCAGTGGCCCAAGCGGGTACATTGGCAATGAGGGAACCTGGGAACAAGGGAGCCATACCTGGACAATTGGGTCTGGTAAAACCGATCTGGTGATTCAGGTAAGGATTTATTCCTATAACAATGCTGATAATATCTGGATCGATGACTTATCAGTAACCGCACCCTCTTCCGCTAAAATCACCTTTCCGGGACATGCTCACATTTATAAGGCGGGATTTCATTTGTTATCCTCACCTGTTGCCGGGACCTATGTAGACGATTTGCTATCAAATGCCTGGACGCAGGGAATGACGGGCGGGGATATTACAGGGGGTTCGGCGAATGTTTGGACGTATGGTAGTGGCAGTTTTTCAGCTATTTCGGACATTTCATCCCTGTCCCTTAGCGCGGGAAATAGTGTGTTGGCATACCTTTTTGCAGATAAGAATAATGATGGAGGTAGTGACTTGCCTTTCAGCTTATCTGTCCCTTCCGGTACGATTAATACGGGGAGTGTTGCCGCCCTTTCGGGACTTGCAAACGAGGATTGGGCCTTACTGGGAAACCCTTATATGGAGTCGGTTGACTGGGATGACTTAACCACTTCCGGTCTTACCGGAACTGTCTATGTTTATGATAATAATAAAAGTGGCGGAGCCGGTTACATTGAATGGAATGGAACAGCTGGAAGTCTCACGGGGGGGATCATTGCTCCATATCAGGGCTTTTGGGTCAGAGGATCAGGCGGTAGTGGTTCCTTAACATTTGAAACAGCAGATCAAGAAAATATAGGAGGCCATTTCTATAAGGAAAAAACAGGTCAATTCATGTCTTTCAAGGTGGAAGGTGAATCCTTTATGGACGAATCTTTTATAACATTTCAAAAGGATGCTTCTCCATCCATAGACCGCTTCGATGCCTTAAAACTTCTTCCCTTAGACAAAACGGACAGATTAGTATCAATCCAGTATTCTGACAGTCTTGCTTTAAGTATAAATAATGTTCCTATAGAAAACGCTATTCCACTATCATATCCGTTTGACATTATGTACTTGAGGTCAGGAAAAAAAGGATACACCCCTATTGAGGGGGAAGCGGTTCTTTCCTGGGATATCACACATTTGCCCCAAGGCGTAACGGTAAGATTAAAAGACAATCACAGTGGTGAATCATTTATTTTGAATGAGGAGGAAACTTATTCATTTCAGACCAGTCTGAAAAACGCCTTTGACACTCAGAATAATGAGCGTGTTTTGGTGTATCCAAAATCGGGAGAAAGCCGGTTTATGGTTACTCTTGTATATAATTCACTTGGGACAGAAAGGGCTTCTTCTATTCCCCCGATGGGATTTACCCTTCACCCTGTGTATCCGAACCCGTTCAACCCAGCCACAAGGATTTTGTTTGATATATATGAAAGTTCTGAAGTGAATATCATGATTTATGATCTTGCCGGTAAACGTGTTGATACCCTGCAAAAAGGTTATTTGGGAATGGGACATTATTCTTATTATTGGAAACCAGTTAACCTTTCATCTGGGATTTATTTTCTTTACTTTGAAGCTAACGGGCATAGGATTCATCAGAAACTGACATTAA
>Ga0208642_1000814_pt1 | contig 15595 bp, 10 predicted proteins | sample ETN02SmetaG_4_FD_185790 | JGI IMG/M metagenome (GOLD analysis project Ga0208642, IMG submission 185790) | Marine microbial and viral communities from oxygen minimum zone, Eastern Pacific Ocean - ETNP2014F10-02SV251 (SPAdes) (version 2) | ecosystem: Environmental > Aquatic > Marine > Oceanic ...
TAATGCGTTATTAGTTGTTTCACTAATGTTGCTATTTCCAAATACTGTAGTCAATGCTACTACTTCCAATAATTGTGATCTAACAGCATATGCAATAGCTAAAGCATCATCTACTCCCGGATCTGTATCTATTATTACTTTTTTTCTTTCTGATTTCATTTTTTCCTCCATTAGCTTTTTTTTAGAGCTCCAGCTAATTAAGAGCTTAATTTTTATAGATTAAAATAAGACCAAGTAAGTCTTATTTTTTATTATTCAGAATTGGATTATAGTTTATGGGATAGCGCAGAAGCTACCCATGAAATTTGTTTGAAAAAATTATAAAGTTAAAACTATAAGAACTAAATTCTCCGACAGTGAAAACAATCAACTCGTGTCATTTGTATCAATTTAACAGTATAGTATAACTACTATATAAACTTTTCTGTTGTTACTTATAAATGGTGTTTCAAACCAATTCCAACAAATCACTTAACTTATCAATAACCAAATCACCATCCGTATTCAACCCAACAACAAATGCACCAGCAGCTTTCCCGGCTTTATAATCATATTTGGTGTCTCCTACATATATTATTTCGTCTGGTTCCACTTTCAAACTTTCACAGGCTTTTAGGATGGGGTCAGGATAAGGCTTTGCTTTAATTACATCATCACCAGCTATAATTACATCAAAGAATCTACTGACATTAAGAGCTTTTGTATCATTGTCTAACCTTCCTCTTAAGGCATTGCTCACTAGAGCCATTTTAATTTTTTTCTCTTTTATTTTTTTAAGTATTTTATCTGCACCATCCATAATTTTCAATTTTTTTGTAAATTCAACAGACAATCTATGGTATTCTTTCTGCACATCATCAAACACATGTTCTTTAAAATAATTTTGGGATGTCTTCCTCACTGAATTTCCCCAAATTTTTTCCTTAAATTCGTCTTTGCTTAAGTCCCTTTTACTAAATTTTTTGGCTAATTCATGAAAAACTGCATATTGTCTCTCAAAGGAATCTGCAATTACACCATCAAAGTCAAAAACTATAGCTTTTAGCTCTGTTTTTCTTTTAGGCATAAACGTCTCATTATGCTTCCTCTGTCCATAAAATATCCAGTACAAAGCAAGAAAAGCAGTACCGACAATTATCGCTCCAAGAACCAAGCTCATTTTTTTCCCTTATACCTGCCTCTTTTTTCAACTACTTTAATTCTCTTCAACACATCCCTGCCATTAACAGCTTTTTTCACATAACCATTCAAAGCAGCCTTATAGCTTTTCTCCCATATTCCTGAATGTTTTGATTCCAAAGCTTCTTTCAATAAATGCAAATCCACTGCTTTGTCCTCTATTTTTCTTGAAAAGAAACTTAGACCGAAGTCAATAAAGTAAATTTCTTTATTAAAGACCATATTCGATGTTGTTAGGTCTCCATGAATTATATTGTTATTATGCAATATTGCAACTTTATCTCCAATTTCCTTGCTTAATTTTATACAATTATTATTATTTAATAGATTTTTCAATAGTTTTCCTTTAATATAATTTATTTCTAATGTATCTTTCTCATTGTTGCTTATTAATTTTGGAACTGGAAAGTTTATTTTTTGTAATTTATCAAGAACTTTTGCCTCTCTTTTTGTCCTTGTCTTCCTTAATCTATCATCTATTTCTTTGATTCTATATTTCTTCCTAAATCTATCTTTAACTACATTATTCTCTACTAAAAATAGTTTTGATTCCGCTCCTTGTGCTATTAGTTTCATATTAAAACTAGCCCCGCCAGGATTCGAACCTGGGTCGCAACCTCCAGAGGGTCGCATCATTGACCACTAGACCACGGGGCTATACAATAAAGAAAAATACTATCACTTTTAATATGTTTTGTTAGAAATTAAGATGATTGTTCTGATTTCTGTTCTTTCTCTGCTGTATCTTTAGCTTCTGTTTTCTGTGTATCTTTGCTTTCTTTAACTGTTTCCTTGTTCTCTTTAACTTCGCTCTTTTCTTCTTTTGCTTTTGATTCTTTCTTCTCTGCTGCTTTGCTTTCTGCCTTTTTGGCATGTTTTTCCTTTTTAGCAGCTTTTGCCTGATTCTGGGCTTCTTTCTTTTTTTCTAAATCCACTATTTCCATAGACCTTATCTCACATATTCTCAATGGATGTATCTTATTAAGGTCTTTTTTTAAAAAAGCCTGTAATTTATGGGTTATCATATCATTAACAAGGTTATCATAACTAACAGAGTTTATGTATTTTACAATAAAATCCTGGGCATTCTTCCTCATTTTTGTTGCGACAGAACCAGTTGTTGCTGACCTTGCTATTAAAAGAGGCTTAATTTGTAGATTTTTATTATCAGAAGTCTTGCACAAGAAGGACATGTTAATTTTCTCAATATTTCTCCTAATCAGTCTTCTGATAGATGACTGCGCCATATAATAACCAATAACGTCTGCAAAAGCTTTGCCATTTTGGACATTAGCAACCTTAAATTTGACGTTAATGTTCTGCCTCTTTACATCATTTGTCAGATTCATAAGATTTTGGATTATGCTTTTTCCAATCATTTGCTCCGGCTCATACACATAAGTTTCGCCTAAAACAGTGTTCTGGAATATTTTCGGAGCTAGTATAGGACACCATTCCTTCCTGATTACTTTTGCTTTTACCATGGTTTAAGAGAAAATACAGTTGATTTAAAAAGATTTTGTATTATTTGTATTTTAATTTTAATAATAGTATTATAAGTGATAAAATAAGAGTAAAAAAATTCGCGACAATAATGGGCAAAGAATTAATCAAAATCCCATATGCAAGCCACAGAACAACCCCTATTGTCAGTGTCACAACCCACACTAATGAAACATCTCTTGTCAGTTTAGTTTTCCATGCCTTCAAAACTTGAGGCACGAGACATACAGTTGTTAACGTTCCTGCCGCAAATCCTATAATTTCTATATAAACCATCTTTTATCAGTATATTGTTTAAATGTCTAAATTGGCAACTTCCTTTGCATGCTGTTGTATGAAATCTCTTCTAGGCGCTACTTGATCTCCCATCAAGATTGTAAATATCTTATCTGCTTCAACTGCATCTTCCAGGCTTACCTGCAGTAAAGTCCTATGTTCTGGATCCATAGTTGTTTCCCATAATTGCTGGGGATTCATCTCACCAAGACCCTTGTATCTTTGCAGAGATGCACTCTCTCTTCCTATCTTCTTAAATAATTTCTCAAGTTCTTCATCAGAGTATACATAATGCACTTTCTTGTTTTTGACAACCTTATATAATGGGGGCTGTGCTATGTAAACATTGCCTGCTGCAATCAATGGGTTAATATGCCTGTAAAAGAAAGTTAATAGTAAAGTCCTTATATGGGCTCCATCCACATCAGCGTCTGTCATAATTATGACCTTATGATACCTTAATTTATTTACATCAAATTCCTCACTCACGCCCGTACCTAAGGCAGCAATCATAGTAGTTATTTCGTTATTCTCGAAGATTTTATTCAATCTTGCTTTTTCTACATTAAGGATTTTTCCTCTTAAGGGCAATATTGCTTGAAAATTTCTATTCCTTCCTTGCTTTGCTGAACCACCAGCACTATCTCCTTCCACAATATAAAGCTCACATTTCGTAGGATCCTTCTCTGAGCAATCAGCTAATTTCCCAGGCAAAGAATGTGAGTTTAAAGCACCTTTTCTTCTCGTTAATTCGCGAGCTTTTGCAGCAGCTTCTCTTGCCTTAGCTGAATTAATGCACTTCCCCACAACCAGTTTAGCAATACTAGGATTTTCTTCCAGAAATATTCCTAAATTCTCATTAACCAAGCTTTCAACAATGCCCTTAACTTCAGAGTTTCCAAGCTTTGTTTTTGTCTGGCCCTCAAACTGCGGTTCCTGCAGCTGAACAGAAATTACAACACTCAAACCTTCCCTTACATCATCGCTGGAAAGCTTTGCATCATCAAGCTTCAATTTTTCTGCATAGCTGTTCATTGTTCTTGTCAAAGCTGTTTTAAAGCCTATCAAATGAGAACCTCCTTCTTGAGTATTTATGTTATTCGCAAAAGTAAAAATATTTTCCTGGTAGCCCATATTGTACTGAATAGCAATCTCCATCTTGATTCCATTTTTTTCTTTTTCAAAATATATCACTTTATGCAGAGGATTTTTGTTTTTATTCAGGAGTTCAACGAAGCTTACAATACCCCCTTCATATTGGAATTCCTGCTTTTTGTTTGTTCTTTCATCAAATAAGGTGATATGAATCCCTTTGTTTAAGAAAGCAAGCTCTCTTAATCTGCTGGCTAATGTCTCAAAATGAAATTCTGTTTGAGGAAAAATTTCTGGATCAGGCAAAAATGTTACATTTGTCCCTTTATCATTACACTCCCCAACAATCTTAAGTTCTGTTATTGGAGTCCCTTGTGCATATTTTTGCTGGTATATTTTTCCATTTCTCCTCACCTCTACGCTTAATTCTTTAGATAAGGCATTTGTTACAGAAATACCAACACCGTGTAAGCCACCAGAAACCTTGTATGTTCTTTTATCAAACTTACCACCTGCATGTAGCTTAGTCATTACAATTTCCACAGCTGGTTTGTTGAATTTTGGATGTATATCTACAGGTATGCCGCGCCCATTATCTATAACTGTTACAGAATTATTCTTATGGATTATTACAACAATCTTGCTGCAAAAACCAGCTAAAGCCTCATCTATGCTGTTATCCACAGCCTCAAAAACTAAGTGGTGTAAACCTCTCAAAGATGTGTCTCCTATGTACATCGAGGGTCTTTTTCTTACTGCACTTAAACCGGTTAAAACCTGGATGTCTTTTGCTCCATATTCATCCTTATTTTCTTCCATTTTGCATATATTTTACTTTAGTTTTTTGACTAAATCTTGGTTGTTTTAAATGAAAAATTTATGCCAGATTTAGGCCTCCAACGATATAAGAATCATGGTTGATATTATTTAAATGTTTCGCTTGATTTTACCGTCGAGAAAATGGATTTTATTGGTGATTTTTGGCTATTTAATTTCAATATTGAAAATAAATATAAAAAATAATTGTTTTCTGAACCTTTTTAAACACCAAAATTTTCTATTTCTTTATGCAAAAATACAAGTTTTTAGAGCACACTGCAGATGCCAAATTCCAGGCTTATGGAAATAATATGGGAGAGGCTTTTAGTAATGCAGCTCTAGCTATGTTTTCAGTAATCACAGATACAAAAAAAATTAAGAAAAAGATTAAAAAAGAAATTAAAGTTAAAGGAACAGATTTAAAATCATTGCTGTATAATTTCTTAGAAGAATTGTTGTTTTTATTAGATACTAATAGCTTTTTATTAAACAAAATTGAAAAAATATCAATAAAAAAAATGAAGGGAAAATATAGTTTAAATGCTACTGTTGTAGGAGATAAAGCAGATAACTATGAAACAAGTGGAGATATAAAGGCTGTAACGTATAATGAAATGGAAATAAAAGAAAATGATAAAGTAATGGTGCAGGTTGTGCTGGATTTGTGATTGTACGTCTAAGATGAAAAATAAAATGGCAAATTCTAATAATAACAGAATAATAACTGAGGCTATTAATAATTATAACAGATACAGAAAGCCAGAAGCAGTTGCAGAATTAATCAGTTTTAAAGATAATAAATCGATAATAAAATTCTCAGGACATTTCAGACATACTTGTTGCGTAAATGATTATTTTGATGATTTTGTTGTTGAATGTAATAATAAGGTTAAAATTAAGGAAATAAAAGAAAAAAAAGAGTTTTATTTGGTTGAATTTAGTCCTATTGATAAGTAAGTTATTTAAAGAAGGAAAAATTCTTTTATTTGAAAATGGAACTTAAGAAAATAAACGAATTTACATGGCAGATAGATAAACAAGATTCTATGAAAGTGCCTACTATAATCTATGCTTCTGAGAAACTCTTGGAAAAAATAAAGCAGGACAAAACACTAGAGCAAGCAAAAAATGTTGCGTGTCTTAAGGGAATACAAAAAGCTTCCTATGCTATGCCTGATGCACATCAGGGATATGGATTTAGTATAGGCGGAGTTGCAGCATTTGACATGGATGAAGGCATTATTTCTCCAGGGGGTGTTGGTTATGATATTAATTGTGGTGTAAGGTTACTAAGGACCGACCTAAAGGCAGATGATGCCTTATCAAAAAGAAAACAGTTCTTAGATGAAATTCACAAAGAAGTTCCTGCCGGAGTAGGCAAAGGTGGAATTACAAAAGTTACTAAAGATGTTTTAATGGAAGTTTTAAGCAAAGGGGCAAAATGGGCAGTTGAACAGGGTTATGGAACTGCTGATGACCTGCAGAAAACAGAAGAATATGGAAACATGAAAGCCGATACAAATGCAGTTTCTGAAAGGGCCCTGCAACGTGGCATACCCCAATTAGGAACTTTAGGAGCTGGAAACCATTTTCTTGAAATGCAGAAAGTTGACCAGATTTTTGATAAGGAAATTGCAAAAAGTTTTGGTATCGATGAAGCAGGGCAGATTATGGTTATGATTCATTGCGGCAGTAGAGGACTAGGACATCAGGTTGCTTCTGATTATATCAAAAAAATGGAAGATAAATATGGTACTCAGGGTTTGCCAGATAGAGAGTTAATAAACGCTCCAATAAGCTCAGAACTAGGCCAGAAATATTACAATGCAATGTGTGCTGCTGTAAATTTTGCATTTGTCAACAGGCAGATGATCACGCACTGGACAAGGGATGTTTTCAAAAAAGTTTTTGGAAGCTCTGAAGGAATGAATCAGGTTTATGATGTTTGCCACAATTTAGCAAAATTTGAAAAGCATGAAATTGATGGTCAAAAGAAAGAAGTTTGTGTTCATAGAAAAGGCGCTACTAGAAGCTTTGGCCCTGGACGTGTTGAAGTACCAGAGGTTTACAGGAATATAGGACAGCCAGTTATTATTCCTGGAAGCATGGGAACTGCTTCTTATCTAATGGTTGGAACAAAAAAAGCTGAAGAGATTTCATTTGGAAGCACAGCTCATGGCGCAGGAAGAGTAATGTCAAGACATGAAGCAATAAGAAACTATAGAGGAGAGCAGGTTAAAAAAGATTTAGAGACAAAAGGCATTATTGTTAAAGGCCCATGGAAAGGCCTGGCTGAAGAGACATGGCAAGCTTACAAAGACATTGATGAAGTTGTAAAAACAAGCCATAAGCTCGGAATAGGTAATTTAGTTGCCAGATTAGTGCCTTTGGCTGTTATGAAAGGATAGAGAATTCTTCCAAATCAGTTTTTTTACAGGTAGAGTAATCTCTCTAGTTCTTTGCAAAAGCCTCTTTCTTATAGCTAATTCTCCAAAAGCTTTATATATAATAACATTCAAATATGGTACTAATAACAGTCAAATATGGTACAAATGACCAAAAGGATTCAAGTAAATCTAGATTCTGAGCTTCTTGACATAATTAGGAGTATGAAAGGTCTTGGTAAAAGAGATGCTGAGAGATTGAAGAATATCATAATTGCATATCTGTCAGAAAAAGGTAAGCTAGGGTGAAGATGACCAAAAGAGTCCAAGTAAATGTTGATGATGAACTGATTGAGATAGTCAGGGGAATGAAAGGTCTTGGTAAAAGAGATGCTGAGAGATTGAAGAATATCATAATTGCATATCTGTCAGAAAAAGGTAAGTTGGGATGAATAAATGAAACTATTAAACAATAAATTAAGCAGGGCATTGATTAAGATAGCTCCAGTGCTTATTTTATTAGTCTTAATTATCCATTTCTCATTAGTTTATGCAAATACTTCTGAAATTAATGAGTCTATTGTTCCAATCAAAATCATATTAGATTATGGTGATAATGAGTTTTATGATGCAAATAATGATGGAGTAGAAACATTAGAAGGTATTGTTGATTTCACTGTTGATGCAAAATTCAACATAAACTTAAGTGAAGAAAATCTATGTACAAGATGGAATATATTCTCAAATGATACAGAAGAATTAACAGCAGTATGTTATGGTGCTGAAAAATCCTGTAATTTTGTAGATTTAGATCCTATAAGAAATAGTTGGAATGAAGAATTCTACATTTCTTATGGTCAGTATGGAACAACATACAAAAACACAATAGATGCTCAGATAATTTATGTTGATTACAATACAAGCATTGAAGACCCTTACGCTGAGATTTATTATTCTGAGATTGCTAGTTTAACTGCAGAATTTACTGAATTAGAAATAGAGGTATTAGAAAATGAAACAAATGCTACTATCAATGTTTTAGAAACAACTCAAGGAGCTGCTGAGATAGGCAAGCCAGTTGAATGGACACAAAAGATTGAGGTTATCAATAATGCAACTGAATCTAAAGAGATAGAAATCAATGTTACTATACCTAAAGAAGCAGAAGATATTATTATCGTAGACAAGAAAGAGAATGAAATTATTGAACCTGAAACCAAAATCAGTGCTTTAGAAAATAAAACAATTGAATTTACAGATGATTTAGAAGCAGAAGAAGAAAAAGAATTTGAAGTCAAGTATGAAACACCTGCTCCTGAAAAAATAGAAACAGATGAAATAATTTCAAATGAAAAAATAACAAAGAACATTACAATAAAATCTGAAGCATCTGTGCATTATGAAGATGTCTTATCCTATGCCAATATACCTGAAGTTAAAGAAGAACAAGTCCATCTCTACTGGATTGTTGATGGAGGCAAAGTAGATGTTGTTGATGACCCAAGATTTAATGTCAAATTCCATGATACAAATGACAATGGGTTAATTGATAGAATTTCCTGGATAGTTCCACAGTTAAGTGAGCAGCAATTTGTTATTGAAATTATTTTGATAACAAAAGCAATGCATCTAGATTATAACAAACAATTTATTGCAGATATTTATGATTATGTAAAGGCAAAAGATGACTATTGGACTTATGCAATAAATACTTCTGAATATGTAAGAGTTACATTTGAACAAGCACTTGACAATACAAAAGACATAACAATCTACGCAAGAGGAAATGGAAGTATTTCGGTATACGAATATGAAGGAAATGAAACAGTTGCTTTCTTTGACAGCATTTCTGAAGAAAAAGAATACAAAGTTTACCTAAAAGATTTGATTGGAACTCAAGATACTTTTGATTTGAAAATTGTTGGTTCAATAGAGTTTGACTATATTGTTGATCCAGACCCACAAGCACTTTCTTCTGATTCAACAACCTCTGATGAATGGAGGATGTTTGGCAGACACCTAAATCACTCCCACTATACCAGCTCTTATGCCCCAACAAATATATCAGAAGCGTCTACAATAACATACACAGGTCTCTCATTATATTCATATTCAACTCCTGCAGTAGCTAATGGTATTCTTTATATTGCAGAAGTGGATAATTTTTTCCATGCACTTAATGCCACTAATATTAGCCAGGTAATAAATAAGCCTTCAATTTATTATAGCAGTGATGTCCCAGCTATTGCTGGAGATTATGTTTATTATAATGCTCGCTGGAGTCATGGCACCTCAAACGGTTATCTTTATCAACTTAATGCATCTAATATAAGCGAAACAATTGCATCATATTATCTGTCAGACACAAATAATGTATTCCTTGGAAGCCCTGCTGTTTCTAATGGATCTGTTTATATTGGAACATATGCTGATTATGTTTTTTACCAATTAAATGCTTCTGATGTAAGCAAAAGTATCGGTATAGCTGATCTGGGTTGGGGTGTGAATTGTTATTCTTCACCAGCAGTTGCCAATGGATTTGTTTATGTTGGATGTAATGATGATAAGTTATACCAATTAAATGCAACTGATATTACCAATATTATTGATTCTTATACTACTGGAGGTGATGTGGATAGTTCTCCTGCTGTTACTGCTGAATATGTATATGTAGGCAGCGATGATGATAAAGTTTACCAATTAAATGCTTCCAATGTCAGCCAGCTGATTGCATCCTATACCACTGGAGGCGATGTCAGTGCTTCACCAGGAGTAGCTCATGGTTATGTTTATATTGGCAGTACTGATAATAACTTTTATCAGTTGAATGCCACCAATATTAGCCAGCAAATTGCTAATTATACTGGAACTGCTGATTTCAATACTCCTGCTATTAATGATCTCTATGTTTTTGTAGGAAGTGGCACTAGTTTATACCAATTTGATGTAAATGATGTTAGCATTTTGATTGGTCAAGTTGGTGGTGTGCAAAGCTCTAGTGTTGAGGGTCCAATTATTGCTGGAGGTTATGTTTATTTAGCAGGGGGCACAGGTTCAAAACTTACACAATTTGGAACTGTTAATCCAACTACAACCTTAAATGACCCCATAGACGATTATCATTTTGGACTGTCACTAGTAAACATTACTTTCAATTGTTCTGCATCTGATAGTGCAGGACTAGCAAATATCAGCTTGTATATAACAAATAGCACTAATGAAAGATTTAGCTTAAATCAAACAACAAATATAAGTGGAACAAGTAGCTCAGCTAATTGGACTTTAGAGCTCGCAGAAGGCGACTATATTTGGAATTGTCTATCATATGATACTGATGGAAATTCTGATTGGGCAGCAAATAGGAGTATGACTAATGATACAACAGCGCCAACAATAACTATAACAACACCAAGTAACAATGCATTTACACCAGACACAGAATTAGATGTAAATTACACTGTTAGTGATCAAAATACAGAATCCTGTTGGTACAGTAATGACTCGATGAGTTTCAATACAAGTCTTACTAATTGTAGCACCGACATAACAGATGTTACATGGACAGAAGGACAGCACAATGTAACAATCTGGGCTAATGATACTCGGAATAACGTGGGCAATTCTTCTGTTACTTTCACTATAGATCTGACTAATCCTATTTTTACAAATATTTCAAATCAAACAATAGAATATGCAACTGCCTTAGGCCATAATATTAATGCAAGTGATACAAATTTAGATTGTTTTTCAGTTAATGATTCGACAAATTTCCAAATTAATTGTTCTGGTTATTTAGAGAATAATACTTTATTGGGTATTAATTTATACTACCTGAATATTACTATTAACGACTCTGCTGGAAATCTAAATTCAAGTTTAATGTGGGTAAATGTTTCAGATACAACAGCGCCAACCTTTACAACTATAGCAAACCAGTCAATATATGATTTAGATGCATTAGGTTATGACATAGAAGCAACAGATGCCCATAATGTTAGTTGTTTTGCAGTGAATGATAGTTCATTTAAAATTAACTGTTCAGGTTACTTGGAGAATAATACGGGGTTAAATGTTAGCCAATACTGGTTGAACATTACTATAAATGACTCTACTGGAAACAAGAATTATGATTTGATGTGGATTAATGTCTCTGTCAAACCCTTTATTGGCCTAGATTTAATTTATCCAACAACAACAGATATTAATGTAACACAAAATGAGTTATTTAATGTTTCAGTAAACGTAAGCTGCAACAGGGCTGATTGTGGGGAGGTTAATGTCAGTCTATATGGTGTTTATGAGAACACTAGTGATGTTAGGGTTGCCTTTGTTTGTTATAATAGTGGATGTAGTGATGCTGATGATCTCAGTGATTATTTAATTGATCAGGGATTTCAGGTAACTCAAAATGTCTACACTTCATGGACTGATGCAAGTCTAAACAACAGTGCTTTTGATGTTATTGTTGTTGGAGGAAATTATCTTGTTGGTTATTATGCTTTTGATAGTGCTGCTGATCCTGCTAGAGATGCATTTGAAGATGAAGCTATTCCAACCGTGGTGGCATTAGATTATGGTTACACTCCCGATAGGCTAGGGATAACCAGCACTACTTGCACTACAGATGGTTCTGATAATCACATTATTGATATCCAAAGCCATGATATAATGACTGGATTTTCAGGAACTGTAGGAGTAGATACTACTGGTGATGATATTTGTTACTTTACAGCTGCTCAGATGACCGACCCTTATACAAAATTATTTGCCCCAGAAGATGCTGGAAGTGGTAATATAGCTGGTTTTGTCTTGAATGCAGGTCAGGCAACAACAGGTACAGATCCTGGGAAGTTTGTTTATTTAGGCTTTGATACAGCTGACACATATCCTAGTGCGAATGGAAATGATTCTTTAATAATTAAACAAGCAACCTGCTGGGCAGCTACTGGAAGCTATGATTGTGCTCCTACAAAATTGATTAATGTATCAACTGGAACAACACCTTTTTACACAAATGTAACAAATCCTTACAATGTTACACTGGATAACAGCACATCCGCAACAATAACTTGGTGGGTAAATGCTACAGGAAATACTAACAAGATTGGCGAGTTTTTTGTCTATGCCAATAAAACTTCTGACTTATCAATAAGCAACTTTACAACAAAATGGAATGCTACAATAACAGCAGGGGGGGACACAACACCTCCAACAGTAACTATAAGTTATCCAATAAATGGTTCAAGTATCTCATCAAATTTAATTGATTTGAACGCTACTGTTACTGATGACCTTAATACATCCACAATGTCATATTATTGGTTTATTAATGGAACTATAAATACTACTACAGTTGATGCTAACACAACATTCAATGCTTCTGATGGCTACTATAACTTAACATTACTTGTCTCAGACAATATACAAAATGGTTCAGATACTTCGTTATTTTGGCTTGACACAATTGTACCATCATGGACCGGCAATCAAACAAATGCTTCCTCAATGAAGATTAATGGGAATGCTACTTTTAATATCACTGTAAGTGATAGTGGCAGTGGTTTAAGCTACTATATATTCTCATGGAATGGTACTGGTACAGGATGGCTTAATGATACTAATGGAAGTATTTCGGGAGGCAGTGTTAAATTAACCATTAATAAGAGCACTAATCTAAGTTATGGAAATGCTATCGGATATGTATGGTATGCTAATGATTCTGCTGGTAATTGGAACAATAGTTTGTTGAGAACATTTGCAGTACAAAGTACAGCCCCAACTACGCCTAATGTTACTTATCCAATAAACAACAACCAATATGCAAATATCCCTCATATCAATTACACTTCAACAGATGCGGACTCAGATACAATAACATATTACATCTATATTAATGGAACTTTTAACATATCTACTACAGAAAATGTAACACAGTGGAATGCTTCAGGTGGTTATTATAACCTAACTGTATCAGCATATGATGGTGCCGCTAGCTCGGCAAACTCATCATCAATATTCTTTACTTTAGACTCAACCCCACCAGCAATTAGCTTTGTAAACCAAACACCATCCAACGGAACATCACAATCAACAACTTATGTCGAAGTAAATGTTTCAATAACAGAATCTAATTTAAGTTCTGTTGTTTATGATTGGAATGGAACAAATTATACAATATATAATGATTCTTTGATTTTGATGATGAATTTTGATAATGTTAGTGCTTTAGGAGAAAGTGACACTAGTATTGTTGATTTATCTGGTGGAGATGATAATGGTGCAGTTAGTGGTGCAACGTGGACCAGTGCAGGTAGACATAATGGTGCATATAACTTTGATGGTAATGATTTCATAACTATCAACGATAATGAGAGATTAGATCTGATTGACAATTTTACAATAAGCTTATGGTTCAATGCAAATGATGCCAGCGCACTCGGAAGGTTACTCAACAAAGAGGCAACCTCTAATGGTATTTCTGATTATTTAATTTATGTGAATAGTAATCTTTGGTATTTTGCAAGCAACACTCCTTCATTAAGATCGGGTACAGGCTCTACTTCCCTCATTAATGGGGCCTGGTACCATGCCGCTGTAACAATGAATTCAACAGAAGTAACAATGTACCTAAATGGTGCTGTTGATAACAAAACCAGTTTCTCGACTCCTCTAGGAACTTCATCTCAGCCTATTTTCCTTGGAAGGTTTGATGCAGAATGGGGTCAATACTTCAATGGAGAAATCGATGAATTAAGAATCTGGAACAGAAGCTTAACAGCAGATGAAGTATATCAACAATATGTTTCAAATCTAAAGAAAATAGATGCAGATAGCTGGGAACTTTATGTAAACCAAAGCTATAACGCTACCACTGGATTAACTAATGGGTCTTACACTTATCAGGCATTTGCCTCAGATGCATTATTCAATTGGAACAATACAGAACACAGAACAGTAATAGTAGATACACTTGCACCAAATGTAACAATAACCTACCCAGCAAATAATTCAAACATATCTTCAAATTCAATTGACTTGAATGCTTCTGCAACAGATAATTTAGCATCCTCATTAACCTTTTATTGGGTTATAAACGGAACAACAAACACAACAACCATGGATGATAATAGCACCTTTGCTGCTGCTGATGGCGATTATAATCTGACTTTGTTTGTTTATGATGGTGTGCAGAATGGTTCTGACACAATATTCTTCACTTTAGACACAAGTACACCTACAATAAACACAGTAACAGTAACACCCGCAACAGGAACAGTAGGAGATGCCTTCAATATTACAGCTAACGTAACCTATGATAAGACTATTGATATTGTAATTGCTTATATTCAAAAACCAGATGAAAATAATACAGCCAACATTACATTAAGCCTAACAAATGGATTATACAATGGAACATGGAACTCATCTGGAAAAGCAGATGGAACCTATGTAATTGATATTGTAGCTAATAATACATTAGGTAATGAAAAAGAAAAAGAAAATACAGCTGCAATTGCACTGGCTTCTTATTCTATAAATGTTTCTGTCAATTCTTCTGTCGAAATAACCGAAAATGAATCTGTGATAATTAATGCTACAAAGGAGGTAGACACATGGTTGAACATAACCACAAGTGCAGATGTAAATGCTTCTATTGCAATTGCAAAGTATTCTGACAACATAGTATCAGTAGATCCAACAACAGTTACAGAATTAAGTAAATATATTGATATAATTGTTGATAATGTTACAAACAACAATATTTCTTTTGCAGAAATGAGGATTTATTATACAGATGCTGAAGTTACTACTGCTAACTTAGTAGAATCGACATTAAGGTTGTATAAATACAATGGTAGCTCTACTGTATGGGATTTAATAAGTCCTGGTGGTGTTGACACCACACTCAACTATGTATGGGGCAATGTAAGTGGATTTAGCACATTCGGAATATTTGGGAATGTTGTTAGTACACCTTCTACTGACACAACTACAGCTGATGAAGGTAGTGGAGGTGGAGGGAGTGGTGCAGGTGGAGGAGGAGTTGCATTAGAAGTTCTTAAAGAAGGTTCTATGACTTTAAATTTGGAATACGGAGATAACTTTATTTTCTATATCAAAGAGTATAAACACAATGCAGTGATAATCAATGTAGATACAAATGCAGTAAAAATTAGAATATTGGGTATGCCAACAGATATTTCATTAAACTTAGGGCAAACAATAGATTTGGATTTAGATAAAAATGGCCTATATGATTTTAGAGTTACCTTAAATAACATAACTGAATTAGGAGGCTTATTTACTTTCACTATTCTAGAAGAAAGCAGAAAGGAAGAGCC
>Ga0208642_1000815_pt1 | contig 15592 bp, 14 predicted proteins | sample ETN02SmetaG_4_FD_185790 | JGI IMG/M metagenome (GOLD analysis project Ga0208642, IMG submission 185790) | Marine microbial and viral communities from oxygen minimum zone, Eastern Pacific Ocean - ETNP2014F10-02SV251 (SPAdes) (version 2) | ecosystem: Environmental > Aquatic > Marine > Oceanic ...
ATGAAAGAGCAAAATATAAATGCTCTTTTAATGTTTAAGCAAGAGTCTATGTATTGGTTAACGGGCTACGACTCATTTGGTTTTGTTTTTTTTCAGACTTTAATATTGAATGATGATGGTGAAATAATTCTATTAACGAGAGCACCAGACCTAAGACAAGCTCAAAACACATCAAATATAAAAAATATAATAATTTGGGAAGATAAAGAAAGATCCAAACCTACAGATATATTAAAAAACATATTAAATGATCTAAAACTTAATGGAAAAAATATTGGTATTGAATATGATTCGTATGGTTTGACTGGCCGAAACACTATGAATCTGAATAATTCACTAAAAAACTTTGGAACTCTGAAAGATAAATCTGAATTAATTTCTAACTTAAGAGTCATTAAATCTAATGAAGAAATTGTTTATATTAAAAAAGCAGCAGAACTTGCTGATAATGCTCTTGATATAGTTTGGAAAACAGTCAAAGCTGGAGTAGATGAAGGAAAAATTTTAGCAGAGATGCAAAAAGTTATTTTTGCTGGTGGTGGGGATTATCCAGGAAATGAATTTGTAATAGGCTCGGGTCATAATTCGCTACTTTGTAGATATCAGGCAGAAAAAAGAATTTTATCAAGTGTAGATCAATTAACTATAGAATGGGCCGGAACTTATAAGCATTATCATTCAGCATTAATGAGAACTATCCCTATAGGGAAAGCTGATCAAAAACATTACAAAATGCATGATGCTTGTGTTGATGCATTAAGTAATTGTGAAAAAATACTTATACCTGGAAACAAAGTTGGCGAAGTGTTTGATGCTCATGCAAAAATATTTGATTCCCATGGTTACAATAAATCACGAATGAATGCTTGTGGTTATTCATTAGGTGCAACTTTTGCCCCAACCTGGATGGACTGGCCAATGCTTTACACAGGTAATCCGTATGTCATTCAACCTGGTAATGTCTTCTTTATGCACATGATACTTATGGATTCAGTCAATGAATTAGCCATGAATTTAGGAGAAACGTATTTAGTTACAGAAAATGGAAACGAAAGGTTAGGCAAACAAAAACTAGATTTGGTTGTTCTTTAATTAAGACTTTTTTTAATATCTTCTTCACATTTTTTCTTTGCTAAGTCTTTATCAAAATTAGCTGAAGTTTGTTTTTGAGCTAAAATGCAAGCAGATATTGCTTTATTAATATTGAATTCTTTATAATTATTTCTAGCAAAATATAATAGAATTGATGCAATAATTATAAATAATAGGTAGTTTAGTAATTTTTTATTCATCTTAAAATTTATACCTATATTATATACTATTAATTGTGTATTGAATAATTATGAACAGTAATGAAGATATTGTAATAATTACTTTAGCTGTTCTTAGGGAAGCTAGAATTGATGAAAATAGAACACCTTTTTCTCCCTCTCAAGTATCAATAATATTAAATAAATTTTCTAATATAAAAATAATAGTTCAACCATCAAATAGAAGATGTTTTAAAGATGAAGATTATCAAAAAGCTGGAGCTCAGATAACAGATGATTTAAGTTCCGCTAATATCATTTTTGGAGTAAAAGAAGTTGATATATCGGCTCTTATCGAAGGTAAAACTTATTTATTTTTTTCACACACAAGTAAAGTTAGTCAATATATTGGTCAAACTCTAAAAGACGATGCCATTATATATAAAAAAGAACTTTTAAAAGAAGTTATAAAAAAAAAAATAACTTTAATTGATTATGAAAATATAAGAGAAATTTCTGGAGAAGGATATAGATATCTAGGATTTGGTAGGTTTGCAGGTATTATTGGTACTTACAACACATTAAATCTTTATTTAAAATTATTCAATAAGAAGTCGCTACCAAGAGCTTTTGAAATCAATAACTATAAAGAAATTAAAAAACTAATTAGTAAACAAAATTTTAATAAAATAAAAATATTACTTACTGGAAGCGGACGTGCTTCTAAAGGTTCTATAGAATTGTTAAAACAGGCAAATATTAAACAAGTTTCAATTAATGATTATTTAAACAATAAATACGACAAAGCAGTTTTTTGTAAAATTTCAGCAAAAGAACATGTTGAAAAAAAAGATGGCAAAGAAATATCAAAAGTAAAAAATTATCTATTTGAAACTGACATGTTTATAGCTTGTCATTATTGGGAACCAAAATTTCCAAAATTTTTTTATTCAAATCAAATTAATAAATTTAAAAATTTAAAAATTATAGGTGATATAACTTGCGATATTAATGGAGCGATACCAACTACTATTAGATCCACATCAATCGCAAAACCTTATTATTCAATTGATATTAATACAATGAAAGAAATTGACCTTAGTGATAAAGGTATCGCAGTTATGGCTGTTGATAATTTACCTTCAGAGTTGCCACGTGATGCTAGTGAGGAATTTGGAAGTGGTGTTATATCAGAAGTTTTACCTAGTTTAATAAATAAAGATGATGGTCGAATAAATAGAGCTACTACAGCTTCAAATGGTAAATTTTTTAAAAACTTTGCTTACTTAAATGATTTTATAAATTAAGAAAAACTAATTTAAAGATTTTTGAGGTTTCATATCAATTTTGTTTATCCCTGCAACTTTAACTGGTTTTTTCATAGCATCTCTTCTAAATGGTTCGCCTAGTTCTTGGTTTAAAATTACTTCAATAAACGTTGTAATTCCTTTTTTTTGATCCTCACATGACTGTTTAATAGCTTTTGTTGTTTCTTCCATTGTTTTAACAGCAACACCTTTTAATCCGCAAGCATTAGCAATTTTTGCATAACTTAGCTCTGGATCAAGCTCAGTTCCAACAAAGTTGTCATCATACCAAAGAATTGAATTTCTTTTTTCTGCACCCCATTGATAATTTCTAAAAATAACCATTGTAATATTTGGCCATTCTTTTCTTGCACAAGAGCTCATTTCATTCATGCTAATTCCAAATGCTCCATCTCCTGCAAACCCTATAACTGGAGTATCTGGACATCCTATTTTTGCACCTAGTATTGAAGGAAAACCGTAGCCACATGGACCAAATAAACCTGGAGCTAAATATTTTCTTCCTTTTTCAAATGTAGGATAAGCATTTCCAATAGCGCAGTTATTACCTATATCGGATGAAATTATTACATCTTCAGGCATACCAGCTTGTATTGCTCTCCATGCTTGTCTTGGAGACATTCTATCATTGTCTCTTTCTCTTGCTTCTTTGTTCCAGACTGTCCCAGGATCATCTTCTTCATGGTCTAAACTTGTTAATGTTTGCAACCAAGCTGACTTGGTTTGATGTATTAAATTTTTTCTTTCTTCTCTTCCGTTATCACCAGCATTAGAAGATAGTTTTTCCAAAATTTGTTGGGAAACTAATTTTGTATCACCACATATTCCAACTGTGACTTTTTTTGTTAATCCAATTCTATCTGAGTTCATATCTACTTGAATTATTTTTGCTTCTTTGGGCCAATAATCTAAACCATAACCAGGTAATGTAGAAAAAGGATTTAATCTTGTACCAAGCGCAAGAACAACATCTGCTTTAGAAATTAATTGCATAGCTGCCTTTGAACCATTGTATCCTAAAGGGCCAGCAGCCAAAGGGTGACTTCCAGGAAAACTATCATTGTGTTGATAACCGCTGCAAACAGGAGAATCTAGTTTTTCTGCAAGTTTTTTGCAATCTCCAATAGCTCCCCCAATAACAACTCCAGCCCCAGATAAAATTACAGGAAATTTAGCTTCTGATAGTAATTTTGCTGCTTTGCTTATTGAATCAGATCCTCCTCCTTGTTTTTCTAATCTTACAATTGGTGGAAGTTCAATATCAACAACTTGAGTCCAATAGTCTCTTGGAACGTTAATTTGTGCTGGTGCCGATCCTCTAATCGCTTTTTCAATTACTCTATTTAAAACTTCAGCCATTCTCGAAGGATCTCTTACTTCTTCTTGGTAACAAACCATATCTTTAAATAAATTCATTTGTTCAACTTCTTGGAATCCACCTTGTCCCATAGTTTTATTTGCTGCTTGAGGGGTTACCAAAAGTAATGGTGTATGGTTCCAATAAGCTGTTTTGATAGGTGTTACAAGTCCAGTTATCCCTGGACCATTTTGTGCAATGACCATAGACATTTTACCAGTAGCTCTAGTATAACCATCAGCAATTAAACCACCGTTAGTTTCGTGAGCTACATCCCAAAAAGTAATACCAGCTTTAGGAAATAAATCAGAAATAGGCATAAACGCTGAACCAATTATTCCAAAGGCATGTTCTATACCGTGCATTTGAAGAACTTTTACAAATGCTTCTTCTGTATTCATTTTTGTCATCTTAAAATCTTTCTAAATAAAAATTTTTATTTGTTTAAGGCCATGATTAATATATAAGATCAAAGAAATTTCAAACAAAGAAATCGTCACGATGGCTAATACAGATATAATTATTCATGATGAAAAAGACAATGTAGGTGTTGTAGTTATTGAAAAAATAACCCCTAATCAGGACTGTAATTGCTGGATTATGGAGAATGACAAATCTGTTACAATTAAGTCTAAAAATGAAATCCCTTTAGGACACAAAATTGCAATGGTTGATCTTAATGAAGGAGATACAGTTTTAAAATATGGTCATGATATTGGAAAAGTTGTTAAAAAAATTAAAAAAGGTGAACATGTTCACGTTCATAATGTAAAAACTAAGAAGTGGTAATATAATGGAAATCTCAAAAAGTTTTTTAGGTTATAAAAGAGAGAACGGAAGAGTTGGTACAAGAAACCACGTTGTAATTCTTCCTGTTGATGACATTTCAAATGCTTGTGCTGAATCTGTTGCTAATAATATAAAAGGTACGTTTGCTATTCCTCATGCTTATGGGAGACTACAATTTGGTGCGGATCTAGAATTATTTTTTGACACAATGATAGGAACTGGAAAAAATCCAAATGTTGCAGCGTGTGTTGTGATTGGTATTGAACCTAAATGGACAAAAAGAATTGTTGATGCAATAGTAACAACCGGAAAACCCGTAGAGGGTTTTAGTATTGAAGGAGCTGGTGATATTAAAACAATAATGAAAGCTTCTCAAAAAGCTCAAGAATTTTCACAGTGGGCTTCAGAAAAGCAGAGAGAAGAATGTCCTTTAAGTGATTTATGGATTTCAGTTAAATGTGGGGAATCTGATACAACTTCAGGAATGGCTGCTAACCCAGCAGTTGGAAATTTAATGGACAAATTAGAGCCATTAGGAGTTCATCTTTGTTTTGGTGAAACTTCAGAATTAACTGGAGCTGAAAAAGTTTGTGCTACTAGAGGTGCTACTCCAGAAGCTCAAGAGAAATTTACAAAAACTTGGAGTGATTATAACGATTTTATTCTTAAAGAAGCTACAAATGATCTTTCAGAAAGCCAACCAACTGCAGGAAATATTGCTGGAGGCTTAACAACAATTGAAGAAAAAGCATTTGGCAATTTTCAAAAAATTGGATCAAGAAAATTCATCGATGTATTAACTCCAGCTGAAGAGCCTAAAAAGGGTCCTGGACTATATTTTATGGACACCTCTTCTGCTGCTGGAGAATGTTTAACTTTACAAGCTGCGGCTGGTTTTAACATTCATTTATTTCCAACTGGACAAGGAAATATTATTGGAAATGCTATTGAGCCTGTAGTTAAATTAACAGGAAACCCTAGTACCGCTATTAATATGAAGGAACACATTGATTTGGATGTTTCAAAAATTTTAAAGAGAGAAATGAACATGGATGAAGCAGGTGATGAGCTGATAAAAACAACAATAAGAACTGCTAGCGGTCGTTTAACATGTGCTGAAGTGCTTGGTCATAAAGAGTTTATTATGACTAAACTATACAGAAGTGCTTAAAAAATAATTATTTACTTTTAGCAGCTTGCATATTTTTTCTTAGATTAGAAAAAAATTTTCTTATTATTGCAGCACCAACACCTAAAGCAAGTGCTAAAATAATAGAAATCATTCCGTAAATAATTGGGACGTTAATAGAAATATCTTTGATAAATTTTGCAAATGAACTTAATGACTCAGTTCCATTGTTATCACTAACCAATCTAATAGATTTCTCAGTAAAAAACGCATCATAAGCAACTGCTATACCTACTAATAATAATAGAACTGCTAAAATAGTTTTAAATTGAGCGCTATCGACTTTTTCACTTAACTTTTGTCCTATCTGTACACCTAAAATAGAACCTAAAATTAGTATCATTACAAGCATAAGATCAATTGATCCATAATTAAAAGCATGAAGTATAGTTACAATTGCGCTAATAAAAATTGTTACAAACAATGATGTTCCAGGAATTAGTTTTGTTGGCATTCCTATTATATAAATCATTGCAGGAACTAAAATAAATGCTCCACCGACCCCCATTATTGCAGCTATAAATCCCACAAGAAGTCCAATTATAATTGGAGTAAAAGCACTTTCGTATAATTGAGATTTTTTAAATCTCATTCTAAATGGTAGTCCATGTATCCAATAATGAGAATGAATTTTTTTTCTTATAATAATTTTTCTTCTTGCTCTATCTATCTCAGTAACACCTTGAACTAACATTATTGTTCCAATAATTGCCAAGATGTACATATAAGATAATGAAATAACGATATTAATTTTTCCAATATCTTTGAAATAAGTGAATGTTATAATTCCTAAAATTGTTCCAGCGACTCCACCTATAACAATCATTAAACCCATTTTATAATCTAAAGTTCCTTTTAGATAATGAGTGGTTGAACCAGATATTGATGTACCTAAAATATTATTTGCTTCATTTGGAACGGCGTAAGCTGGTGGTACGCCTAAAAAAATTAAAAAAGGAGTCATTAAAAAACCTCCACCAACACCAAACAAACCTGAAAGAACTCCAACTACTAAACTAAGAATAAATAATAAAGGAAGATTTACATAAACTTCTGCTATTGGGAGAAAATACTCCATAACATCTAACTATTCTTCTAAAATATTAATGTCAACTATTTGATTAAATATTAAATAATGTTCCAAAAAGAATAACAACCCAGTAAGTAGCTAAGCCAAAATAAAGGGCTGATTTTGCATTAATAAATGATTCGAAACTTGGGATTTGCTTAACATAGGTTTTGATATTTTTTTGAAAATTGTTAAGCATACTTGGCAAGTACACCCAGTTTTAATATTTTGCAAGCAAATTTTAAAAAATTTTAAAAAAATTTTTTAAAAGATTGTAGCTCCAAAGACTTTAACCAAACCATCTTCCTCTCCTAAAACGAGTCGACCCAAGAACTCTCCTGGTATCTTTGTGCTAGTCTGTTTAAACAATATCGTGACATACTGGTCCCTCCTGAGGCAACCAAAGGCTTTGCAGTCTTCTGCTAATGTGGATATGAGTTCATTACTAGCCCATTGCTTACCGAGCTCAACCTCATTGGCCCCATAGAGCATATGAGATGAGAAATCTTTAGTAAAACCCCCATAGTCTTTTATATTTGATGATTTTACCAAGTTAGCCCATATGGGTTCGGCGATTTTTATTATTTCTTCGTCAGACTTGTCTAGAAGACTCATTTAATCTCTTTACGAAGCTTCTTTTTTCTCTTTTTCATCAACTATATGATAGACAGGTGCCTTTTCCATAGTAAATTTTCCAGTCTTAGGATCACGTCTTGATAATGTTAAGCAATGCCAGTTTTCATCATCTAATTTCATGTAGTCTCCTCTATAGTAATAGCCTGGCCAACGTGTTTCTTGTCTAAAAAGAGTATGTTCAGTTACACACTGAGATGTAAGAGTTCTATGTTTAAGTTCCCATGCTCTCATAAGCTGGTGATAATCTTCAGCGCCTACTTTTTCAAGGTCTTCCTGTAGCCATTCTAGCAACTCTAGTCCTCTTTTTAGAGTATTTTCATTAGTCATATAATTATACGATATTCCTCCAACATACTCGTCCATGATCTTCTGTAGACGTTGAAGACCTTGGATTGGCGATATATAGCTTGGAGAAACAGTTCCACCAGTAATTTCGTTTCTTCCAACTGTGTAATTTTCCAAAGGTTTAAATATAATTTCTTTAAACTCTTCACATTGTTTATCACTTACATTTATATCGTTAGCTTTTTCTTCTTCAATATACTTAACAGCCGCTTTTGCAGCTAATCGACCTTCTGTAAATGATCCTGATGAAAATTTATGAGCGCTTCCTCCAACTGTATCGCCAGCACCAAATAAGCCTTCTACAGTTGTCATTCTATTATAACCCCAAAAATACTCTGCTGGTGCAATGTCTTCTGGTCCACTAACCCAGGCTCCTGAACAAGTTGCATGTGAGCCCATTACATATGGTTCAGATGTAGTTAGTTCTGGATTTGTATATTTTGGATCAATGTTTTGTGATGCCCAAACAACAGCCTGACCAACAGTCATTCCTAGGAAATTTTCCCAACCAACTGTTTCTAAATGTGGATCTTGAAAAGCTTCTTTTGTAACCATATGAATTGGTCCACCGCCTGCCATGATTTCTTGTATAAAAGCATGATTACGCAAACATGTTGGTGTTGGGTGGTGATCTATATATTCTCCAACCAATTCTTTAGTTTTATCGTACCATTTTTTCTCATAATTTTCGCCGTTAGCATTTTCGGTATAAGTTTTTAAATGTAAAAAGTAAGCTCCAACTGGACCATAACCATCTTTAAACCTACATAACACAATTCTATTTTCCATTTGTGTCATTTTAGCTCCAACAGCAATTGGAAGCGCATAGGCTGAACCGTTACTCCAAGGCGCATACCAAGTTCTTCCCATTCCTTCACCAACAGCTCTTGGTTTAAAAATGTGAGAAGCTCCACCAGCAGCAACTATTACAGTTTTTGCTCTAAAAACATAATAGTCTCCTGTTCTCATGTTAAATCCAACTGCGCCACCTACTCTATTTTCTTTTGTTTCATCCATAAGAAGATGTGTAATCATTATTCTGTTGTAAATTTTATCTGCAGATTTTCTTGCTGCTTCAGCAACGATTGGTTTGTAACTTTCACCGTGAATCATTATTTGCCATTTGCCTTCACGTTGGTAACGACCCGTTTCTTTATTTCTCATCATAGGTAGTCCCCATTCATCAAACATATGAACAGTTGCGTCTACATGTCGAGCCATATCATAACCAAGATCTTCTCTAACCAATCCCATTAAATCGTTTCGCGCATAACGAACATGATCTTCAGGCTGGTTTTCACCCCATTGCATTCCCATATAACAGTTGATTGCATATAAACCTTGAGCGACAGCTCCACTTCTGTCTATATTTGCTTTTTCTACACAAATAATTTTTAAATCTCTGCCCCAGTGCCTAGCTTCAAAAGCAGCACCAGTTCCCGCCATGCCTCCTCCCACAACAAGAATATCACAATCTTCAAAAATAGTTTTTTTAGCCATTAATAATAAACTCCTTTTTTAAATGCACTTTTTTCAACTTTAGGAAGTTCTTTATTTGTATTTAAACCTTCAGGTTCCAAATAAAGAATTTGAGAATTTATCTCACCTTCTTTTGGTTTGTCACCTTCAGCAAGTTTTGGAATAAATTTTCCCCATGGTTTTGTTGTAATTGGAGAAACAAAATCTTTTACTGTTCCATTTCTAAATTTAATTTTCCAAGATATTGTACCCTTTTCTTCTTCTCTTCTAACTCTTACGCTATGTCCCATTGGTGCAAAATCAGCATAACCACGAACATCAATTGCATGATTTGGGCATGCTTTAACACATGAAAAACATTCCCAACAAAAATTTGGTTCGATATTTTTTGCACGTCTAATAGTTTCATCTATATGCATAATATCAGAGGGACAAATATCTACGCAATGACCACAACCATCGCAACGCGTCATATATACAAAAGTTGACATAATTTTATTTTTTTTCTTTCCGTATCATATTAATAATGTTTTGGTTCTTCTCTTTTTATACCTAATCCAAATTGTTTAGGTGCATCGGCTTCAGGCGGTAAATTATCTCTTGAACCATCAGCTTCTGCTAAATTTTTTTGTATTGCAGCACCAGGTTTGTAAAACATGTGCGCAAATTTTGACCAATATACTCCTCCAAATAAAACAAGGTTTGATACAATAAATAATACTAAAAATACTTTATCATTCCATCTATCATTTAAATTTAAAGATTGTAAATATGACCAAACTAAACCAGTTAAAGAAGATGCAACAAGGGCAAGTACAAATAAATCTGCTTTTATGATTCTGTACCAGGGTTGAGCTTCTGAATAAACGTCTACTCTTAAAAAAAACCAAAACCAACCTCCGCCTATAACTGTCATAATGGCACCAACATGCCAAATAATAGGCCAAAAAGATGGTGTGTCCAAAGATAGACTAGAGTAACAAAAAATCATTATTGCTGATCCAAACCAGAATAAAACAGTTCCATACATTCCAAGTAAATGAGCTATTCTTCTTTTTCCAGCGCCTAACTCTGATGTTGTGGCAATATCAGAAACAATAGTTTTAGAAATTACAGATATTTTTTCGCCAGTAGTTAAGGTTTTTGTAGCAGATAACTTTGCTTTTTTTGCATTTTCAAAAAAATATTTAACATTTTTTTTATGAATAATATCTAAAAGGGTTCCAACAATAATCAGTACTACCATTAAAATCACAAAAGATTGCATATAAATAGGAGACACAGATTGAGCCAGAACTGCAAACGGATTAACAGTTAACATTGTGATTTTCTCCCTTTCAAAACGTATTTAGTATAGTTAACAAAATAGATCAACTATAAAAAATTTCATTATTATAAATTTCAATTAACCTATTATAAATTTCTAAGCTTTTTCTTTTCCAGATTGTATTTTTAATTTCTGAAACAGAAACTACTCCTTTTCCAGACCCTACAAGGATAATTTCATTATAATTATTAAGGTCTTTCACAAATATGTCTTTAGAATTTATTTTCATCTTTTTGCTAAAAAAATTAAAGGTTATACCCTTATAAATGTCTCTCTTTGGTGAATAAATTTTATTATTGCTTACAAATAAAAGGTTTGATGTACCTGTTTCTAATAATTTTTTATTTTTATAAAGAGCAATATCAAATTTTGCTGTGTCTAATTTACTTAATATTTTCAAAATTTTTTTATATTTCAGATTTTTGTATTTTGCCTGTACTCTTTTATAGTTAATCATTTTAAGTTTGAAATTTTTCTTGGGTACTGGCCTTTTACGTAAAGAGATAGAAATAATTTTATTGTTTGAAGCAACTCTTAATAAATGATCGTAGTTTTTATTTTTTTTTAGATTTATCCTGATTAACTTAATAATATTTTTTTTTAAGTTTTTTTTATAAATTTTATATATTTTTAATGATCTTATTAAATTATCAATATGAGCTTTATAAAATAAAATTTTTGCAGATTTTCCTATAACTCTCATGGTTGTAAAAACTCCATAAGCATTCCAAAGATCATTAAATTTAATTTCTTTTAGATCTTTATGACGATAAGATTTTTTTAATAATAAAGTGACCATTTTCTGTTAAAAAAGATTCTGGATGAAATTGAAAACCATATACATTATTTTTTTTATCCTCAAAGGCCATTGGAATATTTGATTTTGCACATCTCATCGTTATTTTTATATTATTTGACTTATAAGGTTCATATAACTTTAAAGAATGATATCTGCCAACTTTAAAAATTTTATTTTTTTTATATAATTTACTTTCTTTGGTAACCTTAACCTTTGATTGATAACCATGAAAAATATTTTTTTGTTGGACTATTTTGCCTTTTTCATTAAATAAAATTTGTTGATAACCTAGACATATTCCTATTATTTTCTTTTTTCCTTTATATTTTTTATAAATTTTCGAAGTTAATGGGTAATCTTTTGGAGAACCTGGACCAGGTGATAAAACAATTACATTAGACTGATCTAGTTTTTTTTTATTAATATCAAAATAATTAGCGCAATATACTTTATCAAACTTTGAAAATTGATGAACAATATTCCAAGTAAAAGAGTCCTGATGATCAATAATATATATCATTTGTATAACTCCAATAAAGATTTAGCTTTAATAAAATTTTCATTAAATTCTTTTTTAGCTGAACTTTCTAATACTACTCCAGATGCAGCTGATATTTCTGACATACTTTTATAATTTAATATTGATCTTATAATTATATTAAATCTCATATCCTCATTAAATTTTATATAACCAAAACTTCCAGTAAAAATATTTCTATCTTCTTTTTCTTGTTTATTTAAAAGTTCTAGAGTTCTAATCTTTGGACAGCCAATAACAGAGCCACCGGGCATCATGGATTTTACTATATCTTTTAAGTTTACATTATTTATTAATCTTCCTTGAATTGTTGTTACGTAGTGAAAAAGATGTTTGTACTCTTCTACATATTTTTTTTTTAAAATTCTTACTGAATTTGGAATGCAAATCCTTGAAAGATCACTTCTTTCCATATCAACAATCATATTATGTTCTTTTGTTTCTTTGTCGTTATACCTAAAGAATTTAAGGGCTTTATTTTTGTTTAATTTTTTATTTTTCCTTAAAGTGCCTGCTATAGGTTTGGTTATTATAGTTTTACCTCTTTTGTCTATTAAAGTTTCAGGAGAACAGCTAACAATTGAAAAATCTTTATCTCTAATCATAAACGATTCTGGTGATGAATTAATTTTCATCAATTTCCAGAAAAAATTAACTGGGTTAATTATTGATTTATTTTTATATTTTGTGCAAATTTTGATTTGGTAAGTTTCTCCTTGTTTAATTTTTTTTGAAAAGAGTTCAAATATTTTTTTATATTTTGGATAATGTATGTTTAATTTAAATCGACTTAAAATTTTTGTCTGATTAAAATGTTCTTTAAATTTTGTGTTTTTAATCGTTGAAAAAACTCTTATATCTTTTCTTATCTTAATCAATGTTTCAGGTTTATAAAATATACCTTTGTAAAATTTTAATTTTTTTTGACTAACTAATTTAATATTTAAAAGATTACATAAAATTTCATACCCAAAAAAACCAATATAAAGATCAGTCTCTTTTTTAAATTTTTTATTTTTAAATAAATAAAAAAATTTATTTATATTTTTTTTTGTTAATATGATTTTTTTTGAAAAATCTGTATATAAATTATACCCATCTTTTACTTTATAAATTATTAAAGACTTATTAGAATGATATAGTTTTTCTAAATAAGGATTAAATTTCAGATTGTGCGAGTTGTTGTCTTTCAATTGCTTTCTCTTTTATAGGTAAATGTATCAAGCCTGCAAATAAAGATAAAGCGATAGAAATGTACCAAGCATAATCAAGGGAACCATATAAATCATGAAATAATCCACCAAGATAAGCTCCAAGAAATGATCCAACTTGGTGGCTCAAAAAAACAAATCCATAAAGCAAAGTAATATATTTTGTTCCAAATATATGGCCAACTATTCCATTTGTTGGAGGAACTGTAGCTAACCAAAGATAACCAAAAGTTATTCCAAAAATTAGTGAATTAATTATGCTTGCTGGCATAAAAACAAAATAAATCAACGAAACACCTCTTAATAAATAAATTGCACTTAATAGTTTTTTCTTACTAATTCTTGTAGACAAATATCCACTACTTAAAGTTCCAAAAATATTAAATAATCCAATTAATGCTAAAATTGCTGTTGCTGTCCAATCCTCTAAGCCATTGTCTCTTATGTGCATGGGTATATGCGTTGCAACAAGAGCTATGTGCCAACCACAAACAAAAAAACCCAATGTTAAATAATTAAAACTTTTATTTGAAAAAGCTTCTTTTATAGCTTGCTTAGCTGTTTGATTATTTTCATTTTCTTTTTTAAATTCTTGCATTGGAGTTGATATAAAAAATGCAATAAACAAACCAAGAATAATCATTATTCCAAAAATAACTAATGTTGTGTTCCAACCAAATTCTAACAAAGTGTATCTTGTGTACATTGGAGAAATAAAATAACCAAAAGAACCTGCCGCAGTGACAATTCCAGTTGCCATAGTTCTGGTATTTAAAGGAAAATGTTTTGCTACAATTGAAACAGGAATACTGATTGCGGTAGCTCCTAAGCCTATTCCAACAAGTATTCCAATATCAAATATAAACCAAGGACCAGTATTAGGTCCATAATTTAAAAAATAGATGCCGGCTAAATAAAATAAAAATCCAATAATTACAGCTATCCTTCCGCCATATTTATCAGTAATTATTCCAAAAACAGGACCTAACAAACCCCAAAACAATAATTGAATACCCATTGCAAATCCAAATTCAGTTTGAGTACAACCAAGATCAATTTCAAAATCAAAAAAGAAAAGACCAAAGGTCTGTCTAATACCTAATGAAATGATAACTACTAAGCATGCGGCTATTAATGTTATTAAAGCTGTTTTGTTTGGGATAAAATTTTTTTGCATCACTTAATAAACTTCAAGCATCTTTTTAAATCTTGAATTAAATCTTTTGGATCTTCAAGACCTATATGAAGTCTTACTAAATGTTCATCTTTTTGCAAATTTAAAAATCTTCTATTTCCCTGTTCTCTTGCATCTTGATATAAAGCGAGACTTTCAAAACCTCCCCAACTATAACCATATCCAAATAATTTTAGAGAATTAATAAACTTAATAACAGATCTTTTGTTTTTTGATTTAATTTTCAAACCAAGCAGACCTGAGGATCCAGAATAATATTTTTTCCACATTTTATATCTTTTTGTATTTTTTTTGACTGGATATAAAACTTCTAATATTTTTTTATTTTTTATTAAAAAAGAAACTATCTTGTTGGTATTCTCTTGGTGTTTATCCAGTCTAACATCTAAAGTTCGAAGTCCTCTAGTAATCAAATATGCATCGTCAGGAGATAATCTTAGGCCTGTAACTTTATTTGCTTTTTCTACATATTTAAAAACTCTTTTATTAACTGCTAAACTGCCACCCATAACATCAGAGTGGCCAGAATAATATTTGGTTGCGGCTACTATAGACATATCAAATCCTAATTTAATTGGTTTAATAAAATAAGGAGTTCCCCAAGTGTTGTCCATTGCAGTAAAAATATTATTTTTTTTTGCTAATGAGATAATTTTATATAAATCTTGAAACTCAAATGTATTACTTCCAGGGTTTTCAACGAAAATAAGTTTTGTTTTTTTTGATATTTTATTTTTTAAATCGTTAATATTGCTTGGATCATAAAAAACTGTTTTTATATTAAATTCTTCTAAAAAATTTTCTGTAAATGCTCTTGTTGGTGAATAAACTGGATCTGAAACAATAATTTCATCTCCAGGTCTAACTACACTAAAAATTGCTAAAAATACCGATCCAAAACCTGTTGGTGTTAAAAAAACTTGGTAACTTTCTTCCAAAGTTCTCAAAATTTTCTGTAAAGCAAATATTGTTGAACTGCCTTCTCTACCATAAGTAAAATGTCCTCCTATAGGATCTTTCGATGCTTTATTTCGCGTTTTTTTTATTTCGTCAATGGACTTAAAAATTAGAGTTGAAGCT
>Ga0208642_1000833_pt1 | contig 15410 bp, 20 predicted proteins | sample ETN02SmetaG_4_FD_185790 | JGI IMG/M metagenome (GOLD analysis project Ga0208642, IMG submission 185790) | Marine microbial and viral communities from oxygen minimum zone, Eastern Pacific Ocean - ETNP2014F10-02SV251 (SPAdes) (version 2) | ecosystem: Environmental > Aquatic > Marine > Oceanic ...
CCTTAAATCTAGCCGAGAAAGGCAAGGGTTGTGTAAGCCCAAATCCTCTTGTTGGCTGCATTATTGTAAAAAGAGGCAATATTGTAGGCCGCGGTTATCACAAAAAATATGGGGAAAGCCATGCGGAAATAAATGCGTTAAAGGCTGCTGGTAAAAAGGCAAACAATGCAACCATGTATGTCAATATTGAACCGTGTTCTCATTGGGGAAAAACCAGTCCATGCACAGAAAAAATTGTTGAAGCCGGTATTAGAGAAGTTGTTGTCGGAATGGAAGATCCTAACTCTTTGGTGGATGGTTATAAGGAATTAAAGTTCCGCGGCTTAAAGACAAGAATTGGGATTTTAAGGGACAAGGCAAAAAAACTGAATGAAAATTACATCAAATATATGAAAACAAAAAAGCCCTTCATAATCCTGAAATTGGCTATGAGCCTTGACGGGAAAATAGCAACTTCTAGCGGCGATTCAAAATATATAACAAGCAGGGCAGCAAGAAAATGTGTCCATCAGCTTAGAAATGATGTTGATGCTGTTATGGTTGGCATAAATACAATCACACGCGATAACCCAATACTGGATTCGAGACTTGTTAAAGGAAAAAATCCTAAGAAGATAATAGTAGATTCAAGCTTAAAAATATCAGAAAGTTCAAAAATTCTTAAAGATCCAAGCAAGGTCATAATTGCAACAACAAAAAAAGCATCCAGAAAAAAGATTGATAAATTACAGCATAAAGGTGTTAGAATATTAATATTAAAACCAAAAAAAGGACTTGTTGATTTAAAAGAACTGGTAAAGGAACTTGGAAAATCTGAAATAGCATCTGTCATTATAGAAGGCGGTGCAGAGCTAAGCGGAAATGCAATCAAAGAAGAGATTGTAGACAAGCTTTTGATATTTACTGCGCCAAAGATAATAGGAAATGGCCTCAATCCAATAAAGAATCTAGGCATTAAGAAGGTCAACAAAGCCATAAAGCTAAAGAATATTTCGACAAAAAATATAGGAAAGGACTTTCTAGTGGAAGGATACCTATAACCAAAAAAAACCGTGGAAACACGGTTTCTTGGGTTTTTGTAACCACAAACTATAAAAACTCTTTATTTTAACTGGACAATAATGGAATTCAGCAAAATAGAAGACGCTATTAACGATGTTAAAAGAGGAAAGTTTGTCATTGTAGTAGATGATGAAAACAGGGAGAATGAAGGTGACCTAGTTCTTGCTGCTGAAAAGGCAACAGCGGATAAGATAAATTACATGATAAAGAATGCGCGCGGCTTAGTGTGCATGCCTATCATAAGGGAAAGATTGGAGCAATTAAACATTCCTCCAATGGTCGATCATAAAGAAGTCAATAGATGCATGTTTAGTATTCCTGTTGATTACAGAAACGGAACAACAACAGGAATTTCTCCAGCTGATAGAGCAGCCACAATAATTGCTTTGACAGACAATAATCTCAAAACCCAAGACTTTGCCATGCCCGGGCATTTATTTCCAATACTGTATAAAAAAGGAGGTGTTTTAGTCCGCGAAGGACATACAGAAGCATCTGTTGATTTGGCAAAGCTTGCTGGCATGTATCCTGCAGCTGTAATATGTGAAATAATAAATGATGACGGAAGCATGGCAAAGCTGCCTGATATCATAGAGTTTTCAAAAAAGCATAATAATATGAAGATTGTTACTATTAAGGATTTGATTGATTATATAAAGAAAAATCCTGATGCTAATAAAGTTGAGGAAAAAAGTGTAGTTTTAGACGCACAAAACCAATAACCTTTATAAATCGATATTCTTTACCACCACTGCATGAGAGTTAAATTAATATTATTCGTAATTTCACTATTCTTTTTAGCTAGCTGTACGTATGGGCAACCAAAAAACAATGATTCAGGAGAAGCATTAATTTTTATTGTTAATGAGAATAATGTTGAACCACAGACAATGACTTTTGTTGTTGAAGAAAAAAATCCCTTATCATGGATTGATGAAACAAAACAACAGAGATACCAGCAGAATTTAAGAAGGAATCTTAAAGAATATCATGACAATCAAGAAGAAATTGCTTTTAGGCAGAAATTTGCAAACGTAAGAAGAATTATTGATAATGATCTTGGTGAAAGTGAATTAATCATAGGATATGATAAAGGGCTGGATAATCCTAATTTTAAGGAAGTTGATTATTGATATTAGCATCAATTAAATCAATAAATTTATATTATACCGCTCTCTTAATTCTGCTATGGACAAATTCAGGGAAGAAATAATAAAATCACTAAAAAAAGAGGTAAAAACAGATATAGAGTTAGAAGTTCCTCCAAAACCAGATATGGGTGACTATGCCTTTCCTTGCTTTTCTTTAGCTAAAATTTACAAGAAAAATCCTAATGAAATAGCTAATGAACTATCAACAAAGATAAAGACAAATAAATTTATAACAGAAATAAAAGCTATTGGACCTTATCTTAATTTTTTTGTTAATAAAGATTCATTAACAGAAGGAACATTAATCAAAATATTGAAAGAAAAAGACAAATACGGCTCATCAAATATTGGAAAAAATAAAAAAATTATTCTTGAGCATACATCCATTAATCCTAATGCAAGCCCCCATGTAGGTAGGGCAAGAAATGCATTGATTGGGGATGCATTAGCAAGAGTCCTAAGATTTCAAAAATATAAAGTCGAAGTCCATTATTACGTCAATGATATTGGCAAGCAGATAGCAATGTTAGTTTTAGCATCTAAAAATAAAAAAAATATTAAATTTAATGATTTATTAAAAATTTATATTAATATTGCTAAAAAAGTTGAGACTAATAAGGATTTGGAAAAAAATGTATTGAATTTATTGTACAAACTTGAGAATGGAGATAAAAAAATAATTAATGAATTCAAAAAAATTGTAAATATTTCTGTTAAAGGCCAGATTAAAATTTTATCTGGGTTAGGCATTAAATACGATAAATTTGATTACGAATCCAGCTATTTGTGGAGCAAAAAAACCCACGAAGCGTTAAAATTATTGGAAAAAACCGGGAAATTTTTCTTTGACAAAGACAACAGGTTTGTTTTGGATGAAAAAGGCTTTGAATTGGGGATGAAAGTTCCTGTTTTGGTTTTAACAAGGGGAGATGGTACTTCCTTGTACCCATTAAGGGATATTGCTTATGCACTAGATGTTGCTCAAAAGCAGAAATACATAGTGGTTTTAGGGGAAGACCAAAAATTGTATAATGAACAGATTAATGCTGCTTTAAAAATATTGGAAAAAAGGACTAGAAAAGCAATTTATTATTCTTTTGTTTTATTGGATGAAGGGAAGATGTCTACAAGAAAGGGAAATATAGTTTTGCTGGAAGACTTTATGTTAGAGGCATTAAAAAAAGCAGGAAACGAATTAAAACAGAGATACAAAAAAATCGACAGCAAAGCAGCAAAAATAATCGGTTACGGAGCATTAAAATATGCAATCCTGAAAGTAAGCCCTGAGAAAAATGTTACCTTTAACTGGCAGCAAGCCTTAAACTTTGAAGGAGAGACAGCTCCTTATATACAGTATGCTTATGCAAGAATAAGCAGCATAATTAAGAAATACAAAAAGCAATTGCCAAAAAAAGCTGATTTCTCATTATTAAATTCAAAAGAAGAGATAGGGTTAATAAAAAAATTATCTGCTTTTCCTCAAATTGTTGAGAAAACAGGCAATGAGTCAAGGCCAAATATTGTTGCAAATTATGCTTACGAGCTTGCAAAACAATTTAATGAATTCTACCACATTCATAATATCTTAAAGGAAAAACAAGATATAAAAAATGCAAGATTATTGTTAGCAAGCTGTGTAAGGCAGACACTAAAGAATAGTTTGAATTTGCTTGGGATAGAAGTTCTTGATAGGATGTAAATACTCCTTTTTAACCATTAAACCAAACATTTATATAGTAATAAGCCCAATAAAAGGATATAACATTAAAAAACTATATGGAGGAACCAAAATGAAAGGCGGAGACGGATGCTGTTAATTCAGCTAAATAATTAAAAATTTTATTTTTTTATTTTTATTTTTTAAAAACTAAATTCTTCTAACAAAACTAACAAATCCAGAATGCCCTATTTGCTGGCTCCTGGGTCTGACTTTCCTATCATCAATTTCCCATTCCCTTTCAATAATCTCAGAAGTCTTTACATGGACAAAATCTTTATCATTATTTATCTTGTTTACAAAATCAGCGGTTTGTGGAATACAGGGGCTGTAGGAAACCAGAAAACCGCCAAACTTTAATGCTTTTTTAGCAGAATCTATTGCTTTCCAAGGTTCCGGTAAATCTAAAACAATTAAATCAACATTTTTTTCATCAACCCCATCATAAATATCCTTATTTTTTATTTTAACATTTTTTAATCCCAAATAATCAATATTCTTCTTTACTATTTCAATAAAATCTTTCCTTATCTCATAAGTTGTAACTTCTTTTACAATATTAGCTAAAAAACAGCACAAAGCTCCTGAACCACTCCCTGCATCCACCACTTTTGATTTATTATCAATCCCAGTCTCTGCTACAATTAGACCAACATCTTTCAAAGGGATTATCTGAGCATTCCTTTTTATTTTTCTATAAAAGTCAATAAAATAAGGATTAAATATTGAGAATTTTTTATTGGTGTTCGTGTTTATTGTACTATTATTTTTCTTTAAATCTTCTTTCTTAAAAAAGCCGTATTTTGTATGATAATCCTTAGAAGTGTCTTTAACCAAAAACTTGTCATTTTTATTCATTAATACTTTCGCCATTTGAATTTGGAATATACCTCAATTTAAAAACATTTTTATATGATAAAGTAAATGGAAAGAAGTAGGTGATATTCATGCCAAAAAAAGCTAAAAAAAGCAAAAAATCAGTTAAAAAATTAAAATCTACTAAAGTAAAAGCTAAAAAACCCAATGTATGTGAGTTTTGCTAAAAAGGGGTGTAAAAAATGAAAAAAGAGGGTAAAAATCAAAGTAATACTGTGCTTTTAGCAATAGTTGTAGGAGTTTTGGCTGGAGGCGTAACAGCCTATCTTGTTGTAAATTCTCAGCTTAATCAACCAAAAACACAGGATGAATTGATCAAAGAATTCTATGATGTTGAAACAGCAGTTCATGTAAGCCCACATGGCATGAGAAAGCATTTGGGGGAAAACCCTAATCAGGTTATTGTTGATTTAAGAAGCCAAGAAGAATATCAGACAGCTCATATTACTACTGCCATAAGTATACCTGCTTATGCAACGCCAGATAAATCTGATTATGGGGCTGTTGCTAGGATTGTTGGCGGATTTGAAAAAATATTAGAAGAAAACCCTAAAGCAGATATTATTGTTTATTGCTACTCTGGACCTTGTATGACTGGAAGAAAGATTGGTCATATGCTTGCAGACCATGGAATCTATGTAAGACATCTTGGCATTGGCTGGAGTGAATGGAAATATTATTGGAATATGTGGAACCATGATGGAGAAACACAAGTTAACCCAGAGGAATTTATAACAAGCGGACCTGAACCCGGAACTTTGAGTGATGATTTATTAGGAACAGGTTGCCCTATAGGGGGGGAATTTGGATGCTGAGGATTATGCAGAAACTATTTTTAATATTTTTTTTATCAATTGCACTTCTTTTAGTTAGTTGTGCGCCTCAACAGGAAGCCCCTGAAGTACAAGAAGCTGCAGGTCCTTCGGAACTGGATGGTTTTGCTAAATGTGTGTATGAAACTGGAGCTAGGATGTACGGCCAATATACTTGTGGTGTATGCAAGAAGCAAAGAGAGTTGTTTGGCCCTTCATTCCAGTATATCCAGGAGATAGAATGTCATCCTCGTGGAGAAAATCCTCAAACGCAAAGATGTTTGGAGAGGGATATTGAAAAGACTCCAACATGGATTCTTGAAAAAAATGGAATCGAATCAGACAGGCTTACAGGATTCCAGACTTTAGAACTTTTATCTGAATTTTCAGGTTGTCCATTAGAGCAATAAAATGGTTGAACAGCTTACTTTGGGCATAGTAATTGCAGCAGCTCTCGCAGACAGCATCAATCCATGTGTTTTTGGCGTTCTAATATTTCTACTGGCTTATATGGTTACTGTTTTCAAAAATAAATTAAAAATGCTTCTTGCTGGTTTGATTTATACAACTGTAGTTTATGTTACATATTTATTAATTGGAATTGGCATATTTGCATTTACGCAATCAACAGGAGTTGTCAAGCCATTTTACTGGGTTGCAGGAAGCATCGCCATAATCGCAGGCCTTCTTGAAGTCAAAGATTACTTTTGGTATGGCCGCGGCTTTTCATTGCAGATGATTCCAGGTGGAGCAGAAAAAATAAAGAAATTATCTAAGATTATGAAAGAGCTGGAAACTGAGCACCCATTTCTTAGCTTAGGTGTAGCAGCTTTACTTGGATTTGTCGTGGTGCTTTTCGAATTTCCATGTACTGGCGCGCCATACTTAGCAATACTAGCGTTGTTGTCAGCAGGAGATTACTCATCAGGAATACCCATGCTGCTGCTTTATAATCTAATATTTATACTTCCATTATTTGTTATTATTGCTTTAGTCTATTTGGGTCATACATCCCATAAGCTTGAAAAATGGAGAAAAGAACATAGAGGATTGATGAGATTAGGAATTGGATTGTTTTTATTGGCATTTGGAGCTTATCTGATAAATTTAGCTTTGCATTTGTAGGTGAAAAACAATGGAAAAAGAAGGACAAATATGTAAAAAGTGTATTGTAAAAACAAAAGGCCATACAGAAGAGTTTGATGAGAAAAAGGTATATGGATCAGTTTATGCTGCTTGTGCAAGCGCGCATTATGGTAAGGAAGAATGTGAGAAAACAGCCAATAATGTAACAGTTAAGATTAAAAAATTTGTAAAGAATAAAAAAAGAATTGATTCTTCAGAAATCCGCAAAAAAATAGAGGATGAAGTGAAAAAGAAAGATGAAGAACTAGCATTCTTTTACGAACAGCATTTGCCTAATCTTAAGAAACTCTAGTGAAGGGATATTTTATTTATCTTATTTTTAAGTTTGTCGTCCAAGCCTTCTTTTTTATGGTGTGACTGCTCTTTAAGGAATGCATATTGTATTGCCATAGCAATTCTGCCTACAAAAAACCCCATTAGGAAAAATAAAAAATATTTTATATGCACTAACTCAATCAAAAGTCATCACAAAACATAGTAATGAATAGTATTAAATAAACCTCATCCATGTATTAAATATAGAGTATTTGTACATTTTTTCTATAATATATTTAGAATAAATTTTTTCCATAGACTAAATAGAAAAAACTAAAAGAAAAAAACGGGCCAGCGAAGATTCGAACTCCGGACTTACAGCTTGCTTCTAATAATAGAAGGCTGTCACTCTATTTGGCTGCGCCAAATCCTTGCATGCGCAAGTATCCAAGCTGAGTTACTGGCCCATAACAGTATTCTCAAATAAGTTTTATTATTTGTTTATAAATGTTTATTTAAATCTATGCTGCAGGAAGAAATTCATGGCAAAAAAGAAAGCTAATGTCAAGCCCATTAGAAATACTAATGCCCAAACAAGCCTTTTATCATTGCTAAATCCAAAAGGAATAAAACCTATAAAACCACCGACAGCTATTTTTGTGTCTTTGCTGTTTAAATTTGTTAATGCGCCTAGAAAAACCAGAACAAAGCCTATTAGAATGATTAAAATCCCTATTGATATTAAGTTATAGGCCATTTTGTTGTGTTTTGACTTTGAATGATATTTAATGTTTTTGTTAGATTTTATTGCTTTTAACATATATTCTTCAGAATATAATCAATCCGAAACCTTTATATATAGGCAATATACAGATTAGTATACTAGTTTAGCAATGAGTTTATGTCAAAAGGAGCATAAATGATATCGTAAGTGAGGACAAAAAGATTTTATCAATTTGACCAATTGCTTCGATACCAAGCTCCTTTTGTCATTTTAATAAAAATGGAACCAGAACTAAAAAATTTTACAGATAATGTAGATGCTTGGATTAAGCAGATAAGGAAGGAATTTACAAAAATTTCTGACTTGCCTAGTGTCGTGACTGAGAATATCGACAATACACAGCATAATTATGAGTTAATCTATGAATTGAAGGATGAAATAGAAGAATTGAAACAGGAAATAAATGCATTAAAATTGATACAAATAATAAGCCTCAAGAAAGACAAAGAGGTCCAGCAGAAGAAAATTAACTAAGATCATTCACTATTTTCTTTAAGGCATTGTCTACTGCTACAAAGAGGTTTTTTTCCATGGTTTCTGAAGTAAAAGGTTTTCCATCATTAATTAGCTCTGCATGAATCTCAAACTTTTTGCTTTCTTCATCATCCACAGGCTTCATAGCAACACTTAACTTCTCAAATTTACTGGAAATATCAGACATACGCCTTCCATAGTTGCCTATTATCTTCTTCAGAACAACCATAGAAGCACCATCAATATCACCAAAACCAGAAAGCTCAATATTTCCCCCTAACTGCATAGATTCATCCATAATAGCCTCAATATGGGGCTATTTTTGGTTCTAATGTTTAAATAATTTTTGTTTTGATTGACTATGTGCAAATATAGCTGTGCCAAAGCAGACTTTAGACAAAATGTTGCATCTTGATATCATTTTTGTGCATATCGTTTAGTTATGATACACAACATTTTAATTACAGCCATTGCTTTATTTTGTCCACCCACCTACATATCATAGGCACAGCTATTGTTAATAACAAGATATAAATACAAGCTAATCGAATCTAAAATCTATGGAGCCAATACAAATTACTGGGATAAAAGACTTAGATGAGATGGAAATAGAATCTGTTAACAGGCTCGCTAACAGATATTACCCAAAAATACAAAGAGAAATTAAAAATATCACTTCCTTAACAGTGCATATAAAAAGTTATGAAAAACAAGGAAGAGAAAAAAAATATTCTGTTCACGTAAAGGTAATAGCTCCTACAAGGATTTTTGTTTCTACAAAAACATCTGATTGGGATTTGGAAAAAGCTTTACACAAGTCTTTCAGGGATGTTATAAGAGAAATGCAGCACAGCTTGCATACAGATGACCAGCACAAAAAAGGACGTTGAAAAATCAACCTTTAAATTAGATTTTTAACGATTCTTAAAATAAAATGGTAGTTTTATGCCAACTAAAAGAACTGGACTTAAGCTGTTTCGGCTGTTGCGGCAATGATTACAACCATAAAAGAAAATTAATGAAAGACATAAGAAAAAATACATGGGAATTTAATAAAAGCAAATCCATTAAATCTTTTATGACCCGGACTACAGAGCTTAAATCTTCGGGTATTTGCGCTAATGCTATTTTTAAAGATGGAAACTTTTTTTGTCCAGGCCACCCTATACTAAATCAGGGCAGGGATTATAGAGGGCTAGACAAAGATTGTGAAAAAGAGGAGTATGATGGATGTAAAACTTATATTCTGTTTCAGAAATGGAACAAAGAAAAACAAGATCAATTTCTGGATTTTATTAAGTCAAAAAAACTGGATAGTTTTGCTTATTCTATAAGGATGGATAATGATTCTTTGCTGAAAGAGTTTGAAAAGAAAAAATAGCGGAGAGTGGATTTGAACCACTGACCTGAGGGTTTCACAAATGCTTATGAGCCCTCCGGGCACTCCTGACTGCCCTACTCCGCTGTATAAAAAATAAGAATTAAAGCTTGTTTAAAAAGATTGCTGATAAAACTAACTTTATTTTTTCTCGATAATCTGGATATCTCCATTCAAGTCAACAAAAATAACCTGATCTCCTTCACTAAGCTCATTATGCAGTTCTTCAAAAGCACTTGCATCTAATGTTTCATAGCTCACATTATCCATTATCTGCACTTTATCATTAGTTTTTGAAATGACCTGGCCTGTTTTCCTTGTTATATCAACAGTTTCAACTTTATCTGTATGGTGCAGATTAATGCTTTTTTCTCCTTTCTTATTTAAACCCTGAATAAAAAGCTTTAATTTGCTGTGAGAATGAGTACCATAAACAATAACTTCTTTTCTATTAACTCTTACTGGCTCATTATTATAAATAAAGTAACTCCCTTTTTTTAGTTCTGATGCTGATGACATTTAGAATAGAGGTTTTATTTATATTATTAAAATTTTTGGAAAAAACGCCGAGGGTGAGATTTGAGTAGTTTTGTATACATTTACTTTCTTTCCTCATTTTGCTTTATCTTGTTTAATATAAATATCCAAAGAACTACCTTTATCGTATTTGGTTTTTTTGTTATAAAGAATTTTTTCAAAGTTTGCTCCCCAAAGGTCTGCATTTCTAATGTCTGCTCCTCCAAGGTTTGCTCCAGGTTTTATTTCATCTTCCATATAAAATCAACATATAGTATTCTAAAGGTATTTTTAAAGATTATTAAATAATCAAATGATTATTTATTTTAGTATTTCCCTATTAAGAAATTAATTCTAAAGATAAGGGGTTATTATTGATATTTAGGGTTATTTTCTAGATAGGATTGTTGTTCTTCAGAAATATCTGTTCGAGTATAGTGGTCTATTTTAGGCGTAGGTTCAAAAAGAATTTTTACTGTTTGCTGCAAATCTTTTGGAATTCTCATATCGTTTAATAGGGCTTCTATAGTATTTTGGATTATACTTATACCATCCTCTCTTAAATTTTGTAAGAACTCCATAATTTTTGGTAGTGGTTCTGGTTCCATTATAATAGGTTGTTTTATTCATTTAAATAGTTTTCCGTAATGTTTTTAAAATAATTAGTATTCCTGTTGTTGGGATTTGGAAGCGAGGATAATATTCTAAATAATTCCATGAATAGCCAACAACCAACCAGTGGAACCCCATATAATGGAGCAGTAATAGGGGGTATGATATCTTCTTTAAATTTAGCTCGACCTCTACAAGAAAATATGCCTGAAATTGCTAAAGAATACATAGAAGGATCTTCTAGAAGAGAAATAGCAGAACATCATGATATTTCAGAGGTATATGGTGTTAGTCCTCAAGTAGCAATTAGGGCGGTGGGACATGCAATAAGAGGTTATGAGGGAGGATTAGAAGTAAATGAATTTCCTGGTCTGATAAGAGATAAAGAAACCCTTGATGCTATATGTGAACTGCATAAATCAGATGCACTTTCTAATAACCGTGCTCAAGCGTTCAGAAATGGTATAGGCAGAATGACACATGAAGAACAGACTGAAGCTCGTAGAAAGGGTGGAAAGACATCAATAGAAAACCAAGGTTACATTCCTTGGAGCAATGATGAATGTGAGGCTGCATACGAATTATCACTTCTACCAGAATATCGAAATAGTAAGGGGGTTAACCATAATTTACTAAAAGACAGAGTAAATGAGCTTTTCCATGATGGACAACCTGTTCGAACATATAATTCCATTCGGAGTTCAGTACTATTTACCAAAAAATCAAAACAGAAATCTGTATCTGAGCAGATCAACACCCAAGTTTAAGCTTTAAAACACTTTTTGTAATATTCTCTTTCTGTTTTCAATACATATTTCCTTGTCATTAAGAAATGGACGAAGTTCTTCTATTAATGATGATTTTGCAACAGAACCATATACTCAAACAAGCCTCCATAAAGTTCAGGAAATACCAAAATGGTATCAAAGACTTGCAAAGGTTATTAAAGATAATTTAAAAATATAATTTCTATTAATTCCGATATTTTTTACATAAAAATTTAAATATTTAGGGTAATTTTTTATCCATTAGAAAACAAATTCAAAATTCTTTAAAGTTATATTATAGCTATGCAATGTTTTGCTTAATCTCGCGTCTTCTTCGATGCAATACAGGTTCTGTATAGCCGTTTAATTCTTCTTGTCCCTTGAGCACCAAATCAAGAGCTGCCTGGAACTCAACACTGTTATCATAATCAGGGCTCATAGGAGTATAATTTTCATCACCAGCATTTTGACTATCAACAACCTCTGCCATTCTCTTGAAAACAGTAATGACCTCTTCATCATTTGTTATATTATGATACAACCAGTTGGCAATATGCTGGCTGGAGATGCGCAGTGTTGCGCGGTCTTCCATAAGCGCAATATTATTGATGTCCGGCACTTTGGAGCATCCTACTCCCTGGCCTACCCAGCGCGCTACATAACCTAGAATACTCTGAGCATTGTTCTCCAGCTCTTTTTGGATTTCTTTATCATTAAGGCTGCGGTCAAGTAATGGCGGAGTCAATATAGCGTCTAAACTTGCACGTTCCCTGTTGGCTAGTTCTTCTTGTCTTTCTTGTACATTTACTAAGTGATAATGCATTGCATGTAATGTTGCAGCCGTAGGAGATGGTACCCAAGCAGTATTTGCTCCTGCCATTGGATGATTAATCTTAGTTTCAACCATTGCTCTCATCTCATCAGGCATGGCCCACATCCCTTTTCCTATCTGAGCAATTCCAGGCAGTCCGGCTTCAATGCCTATGTCCACATTCCAGTCCTCATATGCTCCAATCCAAGGTTGTGTTCTTATCTCTGCCTTTGGGAGCATTGCTCCCGCCTCCATGCTCGTATGGATTTCGTCTCCGGTCCTGTCAAGGAAGCCTGTGTTTATGAAAATAACGCGATCTCTTGCCTCATATATGCATTGCTCTAGATTGACTGTTGTCCGCCTTTCCTCATCCATGATTCCTATTTTGAGCGTGTTTTTTCCAAGTCCCAATGATTGCTCTACTCTACCGAACAGTTCAACAGTTGCTGCAACTTCCTCTGGGCCGTGCAGCTTGGGTTTTACTATGTAAACGCTGCCCTGCTTGCTGTTGGTATATTTTCCGTTTCCTTTTAAGTCATGCATAGCTGCAAGAGAAGCTACCATTGCGTCAAGGAAGCCCTCCGGTATCTCCTGATTGTCTGCAGTTGTAACAGCATCTGTGTACATATGAACGCCTACATTCCTCACCAACATCAGGCTTCTGCCAGGCAGGCTAAGGCTGGATCCGTCTGGAGAGGCATAGTTTCTGTCAGGATTTAATCTTCTGGTCATCTGCTGATTGTCTTTTTCAAAGATTTCTTCAAGCGTGCCTTTCATCAATCCATTCCAATTCTTGTAAACTTGTACCTTATCACCAACATCTACAGCAGAGACCGCGTCTTCGAAATCCTGGATTGTGGTAATGGCAGATTCAAGTATGACATCCTTCACGCTTGCGTGATGGTCTTTTCCAACGTAATGATCCATATCAATCTGGATTTCGATGTGCAATCCATTGTTGCGCAGTAAAATGCTGCTCAATTTTTCATTGTCAGATTGCCTATAGCCGACAAACTGGGAAGCATCGTCTAAACCAGTCTCATACCCTCCAAGAAAGACAGTAAGCTGCATACCCTTATCAGCATCCTTGATCCCATATCTAGTTACATTCTTATGACTGCCTTCAAAGAGCGGTACAACTTCATCTAGAAACTGTTCGGAATATGAAATCACTTTCTTTCCCCTTGCAAGATTATATCTGTCACCTTTTTCTGCGCCATCAGTTTCTGGAATCATGTCTGTACCATATAGGGAGTCATATAAGCTCCACCATCTTGCATTTGCGGCGTTTGTTGCGAAGCGGGCATTGTCCACTGGAACTACAAGTTGCGGACCAGCAATTTTTGCAATCTCATCATCTACATTAGCCGGGGTAACTTTAAAATCTGGAACCTCTGGTGCAAGGTAACCAATGTCCATAAGAAAGGATTTGTATTCTTGTGTATCAATTTTTTGGCCTCTTCTCTCTGTATGCCAGGCATCAATGCGTGATTGGAGCCCATCGCGCTTGTCCAGCAATGCCTTGTTCTTTGGAGCTAGGTCATGCACGATAGAGCTTAATGAGTTCCAAAAGGCATCATGTTCAACACCAGTTCCTGGAGCTATCTCGTCTCTGACCAAATTGTACAAGGGCTCTGCGACCTTAAGGTTTCCAACTGATATGTAATTAGCGTTCATGATTTCACTGTTTTTTTAGCGTGAAATAAATTTTATATAAACTTTGTGGCAGATTATAACTAAATATAATACGCCGAGGGTGAGATTTGAACTCACGTGCCCCGAAGGACAAAGGATCTTTATGACAGTCCTTGAGGAAAAAAGCCCTAGCAATCCTTCGCAATGGCCAGGCTATGCGACCTCGGCATAACTTAATGAAAGTTTAATTTTGTTTATAAAACTTATTATAATATCAGACAAATCAATATCTTTTTAAACTAAAAAATCAAAGATAAATAAATGAAGAGGATATTTGTAGTTCTAGGAATTATGTTTCTTTTAGTTAATTATGTTTATGCACAGGAAGGCGACTGGTACTATAATTCCCAGAATATTATAATAAATATAGATGTTTCTTCAGAAGCAAAAATAAACCCAACAAAAGCTGATTACAGTGTTAAATACATTAATGTTAATTTGTCTCATTACCCATATGAGAGCTTTAATCAGGAGATAATTAACCTTGAAATTGAGCCAGAAGCAGATGTGGAGAATAATGCTATACTGTTTAGCTGGCAGGACCCAAAGAATAAGATAAGTTTTGGGTATAATACCAAGATAAAAACAAGCAATAATATTGTTAAAATAAAGGAAAAAACAAAATTCCCTATTCTTGATTTAGATGAAGAGCTTGTGCAATATACAGAACCTCAAGAAATAATTGATTCTGATGATGAAGATGTAATAGGTTTTGCTTCTGAAATTGCAGCAGGAGAAGATGATTTGTATGTTGTTGTGCATAAGGTGGCAGAGTGGACAAAAAACAATATAGAATATGATTTAAGCACCTTAACTGCAGAAGTAAGCCAAAAAGCTTCATGGGTTATAGACACCAGACAAGGTGTTTGCGATGAATTAACTTCTTTATTCATAGCAATGCTAAGGTCTTTAGGGATTCCAGGAAAATTTGTATCTGGAATTGCATATACCAATAGCGAGTTGTTTCCTGAGAATTGGGGCAGCCATGGGTGGGCTGAGATTTATTTCCCTGGCTATGGTTGGGTTCCATATGATGTAACTTACGGACAATTTGGTTATATTGATCCTACGCATGTAAAGCTAAAGGAAGCAATTGACAGCAATGAGCCTTCTGTGCAATACAGATGGGTGGCAAGTAATGTTGATTTAGAGACAGAAAAACTGGATATAGACACATCATTAGAAAAAACAATTGGAAATGTAAAAAAACCAGTTAGTTTAGAAGTTGATGTTTTAAAACCCAATATTGGTTTTGGCTCTTATAATCTTGTAGAAGTTGTTTTGGAAAACTTGGAAGATTATTATGTTTCATCGGAAGTCTATATATCCAGACCAAAAGAAGTTGAAATAACTG
>Ga0208642_1000840_pt1 | contig 15345 bp, 14 predicted proteins | sample ETN02SmetaG_4_FD_185790 | JGI IMG/M metagenome (GOLD analysis project Ga0208642, IMG submission 185790) | Marine microbial and viral communities from oxygen minimum zone, Eastern Pacific Ocean - ETNP2014F10-02SV251 (SPAdes) (version 2) | ecosystem: Environmental > Aquatic > Marine > Oceanic ...
AGTATAATTCTCTTATTGTTTATAGCAGGATGTGGTGGTGGAGAGGTTACTGGAGGAGCTCCAACAACACCATTTCTGGAAGGAACACAAGGCCTGGCTATAGGATTTTTAGAAGGCAGCCCGCCAGATGAGGTTACAGATGGCGATATTTTTCCTTTCCAAGCCATAATAAGCTTGAAAAATATGGGAGAATCTGATGTTGCAACAACAGACGCCAATGTAAGCTTAATAGGTTTCTTGCCATCTCTTTTTCAATCAGATTCTCCTGCTGATTTTGAGGATAAGGATTTGATTGCTAAACAGTCATCTGAAGAACTTAAAGCGAGGCAAAGAGATTCTGAAGGAAATATTATTGAATCTGTAGAGATGATTTTGACATTTCCAACTGACACTAAATCTTTCCAATACAAAGACGAACTGCCTGGAAACACTCCCTTTATTTTCAGAGCAGATGTCTGCTATAAATACCAGACAAAAGCAGTTTCGGAAATTTGTGTGCTAGCAAATCAGGTTGATGTGGCTGATGATGCTATATGTGCTCCTAGCGAGTCAAAAGCTGTTTTTAGCTCTGGAAGCCCAATTCGAGTTACTGGATTCAGGCAGAATGTTGTTGGGAAAGATAAGATTCAATTAAGTTTTGATGTAGCACATACTGGGTCTGGTGATGTTTTTGATCCGACAATTACTGCCGAGTGCCCAAAAACCCCAAGAGATAGGAGGACAAAAGAGGATGTTATTAATATCACTGTTGATACAGGGCTTACAACTGCTACATTAAATTGTGTTGGACTAGGTGACGTTGCTGGTGCTACTGCTAAACAAAGAGGACCTGTTAAGTTGGTTAATGGGAGAAGAACTGTAACATGCACACAAGGCCTTGATGCTGGCAGGACTGATTTCAAAAAATCTGTTGATGTGACTTTAGATTTTAACTACCTTAGCAGTGCAGACAAAGAAATTCTGGTTAAGCATGTGATTAGTTAATAATTTTCTATTTCTTTTTTGAATTATTTTAGAAAGATTTAAATAAAGATATATTAAATTAAAAATAATCTTAAGATGCTGCAAAAAAAACATATAACCTTGATTGTTTTTGGTGTAATTCTCTCGTTGTTTATAGCAGGATGTGGTGGTGGAGAAGTTACTGGAGGTGATTCAACAACACCATTTCTGGAAGGAACACAAGGTCTAGAGATAGGGTTCTTACAAGGTTCACCACCAAAAGAGATTAGTGACATCACATTCCCTTTTGATGTGGTAGTAAGCTTAAAAAATCAGGGAGAACATGATGTAGTAACAGCTGATGTTAGGGTTAACCTAATGGGCATTTTACCATCTGATTTTGGTACAGAAAACGTTGAACTAACAAATGCACACCCAGACGCTGATCTAACTTCGAGGAAAAAGGATTCTGAAGGTAATGTTATAGATGCTGTGGAAGCTTATGCTACCTTTCCAAAAGATGATACTAAGTTACAACTTCAACCGGGTGTAATTTCGGGAAATGTAAATTTTGTTTTCAGGGCTGATGTCTGCTATAAATACAAGACAAAGGCAACATCACAAATTTGCGTATTAAAGAATTTAGTTAGTGTGGCTGATGATGCTATTTGCAGCCCCACCGAATCAAAATCTATTTTTAGTTCTGGCAGCCCGATTGATATTACTTCATTCAGGCAAGGTGTTGTTGGAGAGGATAAGATACAGTTCAGCTTTGACATAGTGCATTCTGAGTCTGGTAATGTCTTTAAGCCTATGACACCCACTGATTTTGTGGGTTGCCCTAAAGACTCTAGTACTAGAAGATTGGAAGAGGATAAGGTTAAGATTACTATCAAAACAGGGATTGCAGAAACTTTGAAATGTTCTGGAATAGGTTCTACAATTGGCGGAACCTTGGCAGACAAAGAGATTAAATTGGTCAATGGAAAAAGAACCATGACCTGTACACAGGATCTTCCCGTCAGTAGTGATAGGAATGATTATGAAAAAAGTATTGATATAACTGTGGATTTTAACTACCTTGATAAGATAGATCGAACTGTCCTTGCTAAACATATAGGATAGGAAGACAATAAGTTCTTTTTGACTATTTTTTAGCCCCGTAAAGCACAAACTGGCTTAATAAAGCCTCTAATTGTATAAACTCATCAGAGCCTTCTGTCATCCTGAATTCTATTTCTCCGCATTTTTCCATCAGAAGCATTTTCTTTTCGTTATCTAGGTTTAGATTTAGAATTTCCTGTTGTATCTGCTTTATTATATCCATTCCGGAAAGGCCATAGTTAAGCATTACATCCATTAATTTGTTTCTCGCATCAATAAACTTGTTTTGCAATGCTAATTTTAAAACTTCATCAACCTCCTTTGGCTTTGCCACAGATGCCATTGAATATATAATCTCTTCTGTTATATCTTTGCTTATTGCTGCTGAACTTTGCAAGACATTATTTATTTTTCTTGCATCACCTTCGCTTATGTTGAATAATGCTTCTTTGGCTTTCTCATTGATTTTAATGTTTTCATCCTTTTCGATTTTTTCGATTACTGCAAAAATTTCTTTTTTTTCTAAGGGCTTGAAGCGAAACATTGCACATCTGCTTTGTATGGGATCAATAATCTTTGAGGAATAGTTTGCAGATAAAATAAAACGGGTTGTTTGGGTATAATTTTCCATTGTTCTTCTTAATGCCTGCTGGGCTTCTCTTGTCAGTGCATCGCATTCATCTAAATAAATAATCTTGAATGGAACATTTCCAATTGCTCTTGTCCTTGCAAAATCTTTTACCTTATTCCTTATTATGTCTATGCCTCTTTCGTCAGAAGCATTTAACTCCAAGAAATTCTGATGCCATGAATCTTTAAACAGGTTTTTTACTATGACTAATGCTAAAGTTGTTTTTCCTACTCCGGCAGGACCGGCAAACAGCAAATGGGGTATATTCTGCAGCTCAACAAATGCTTTTATTCTCCTTACTATCTCTTTCTGCCCTTTTATTTCTGAGAATTCTTTTGGCCTGTATTTTTCCGTCCAAATAGCGCTGTCCATAGTAGAGAAAGAATGAATGTCAATTTAAATAATTATTGAAAATTAAGAATGGGGTTAAATTATATCCTCTTCTGCAATAACCATAAAGTCTCCCATGGCAATTACTGCGCTGAAAGGTATCAAAATATGTCCTTCTTTGTCTTTTTCAAGCTCTAGCTTAGCTGTATAGGATGTTGGATTATGTAAAACTAAATGAATTAGCTCTCCAGAACGTGTCTCAAACACTAAATCACCTACTTCACCAAATCTTTTCCCTGTTTTGCTAACAATTGTTTTGCCAATAAGCTGTTTTGAAAATTTCTTATCTTCTTCTGCCATAATACCCCTCACGAGTAAATATTGCTAATTAAAATAACTTAAGTTATATATAAACTTTTTGATTAGAATTTATTGAAGTTCTGACAATAAAGTGCTAACTTCTGCCTCGTTATAGCACGTTTCCTTTAAACCACAAGTAGTGCATTTATTCTTGTTCTCGCAATAGCCAGGAGGTTCTTGATTTTTCAATAACTCCTTTATTTCTTTCACTAAGTTTGCGATTTCTTCCTTCATGAAAGGGTTGATTACTATGTGCCTTGTTTCTTTTGCATCAAGGTAATTGACAAACCCTTCCTTTACTTGTGTTTTGAATCTTTCTTCAAGCATCATTGCATAAGCTATGATCTGTATTCTATGCCCAGGCCATATGCCTTCTTTTGGCATTTTTCCTGTTTTAAGCTCGATAGGAACATATCCATTTTCATATACCTCTATTCTGTCTATTATGCCTCTTAATTGCAGCTCATCAGACTCAACACGCTGTTCTGAAATAATTTTTGGTGTTAATCTTTCCCATAACTCATTACCATAAAGATTATACTTTTGTATAAAATCAAAAATATTCTTTGCCCTTGTTTCTGCTTCACCCAAAATTAAGGGCCATGTTTTTTTAAACACATCTACAATATCAAGATTTACCCCCTTTATTCTCGATTTATTTTTTATTATCTTTTCCCTCAATATTCTTGAATAGAAGCCTTTGTATATGGCTATTAAATCATTGTATTGTGCTTTATCCTTAATTGATGTGACTATCTTTTCCTCTTGTTGATTTATAAAATCATAGATTTCATGCCTTAAAGAGCCTAAAACAATACTTTCCTTTGGAGGTTCTTCTAAAGCCAAAACCCGCTGCAGAAAGAGTTTTCTTGGGCAGAAAAGATAAGAGCTGAGCATAGATACAGAAATTTTCATATCGCTGTATAAACCCTATCGATTTAAAAATCTTATGCGCGAATGTCCAGTGGTACATTATATCATTATTCATTAAATATTTAAATATCAATGAAAATAATAGAAATTATGAATATTAAACAAAGATTTGATCTAATAAAAAGAAATACCCAGGAAATCCTTACAGAGGATGAATTAACCCAGTTATTGAAAGAGAAAAAGAATCCCAGAGCATATATTGGTTTAGCGACAACAGGAAAAGTTCATATTGGCTATTTTATACCTATGATTAAAGTAGGAGACTTCCTTAAGGCAGATTTTAAATTCACAATACTTTTGGCAGATATACATGCTCATTTGGATGATCAAAAAGCTCCTTTCGACCTACTAGACCGTAGAATCAAATATTATAAGGAAATTATTTCTGCTATGATAAGTGCTTTAGGGATAAACACAAAAAATCTTGATTTTAAAAGAGGAAAAGATTTTGAGCTAGACAAAAACTACACCTTAGATGTATACAGATTGGCAGCCTTAAACACATTTGACCGGTGCAAAAGAGCAGCTGCGGGTGTTGTAAGATTCGGAGAAAATCCAAAATTGAGCGGTTTTATATATCCCATATTGCAAACTTTAGATGAGCAGTATATGGATATGGATGTTCAGTATGGAGGCATAGACCAAAGAAAGATTTTAACATTTGCAAGAGAAAATCATCCAAAACTGGGTTACAAGCCAAGAGTTGATGTTATGACACCTATGCTTCCGGGGCTCCAGGGCTCTAAAATGTCATCTTCTGAAGAAGGTTCTAAAATAGATTTACTAGATTCACCAGAAATAGTAAGCAAAAAAATACAAAAAGCCCACTGCCCTATTGCTGTAGAAGACAATGGAGTATTAGCTTTCTTAAAATATGTAATTATGGTTAATAAAAAAGACAACAACGAAAAATTAAAAATAAAAAGGCCGAGTAAATTTGGAGGTAATATTACTTACAGCAATTATGAAAAACTGGAAAAAGATTATTTAAATAATAAAGTCCACCCAATGGACCTTAAAAACACTGTTTCTGAAGAAGTTAATAAATTACTAGAGCCAATTAGAAAGAAAATGGAAGGTAAGGAAGATTTAGTAGAGGAAGCTTTTCCGAAGTAGGCCATAACTATTTCTGCTCTATAACAACAAGAGTATAGTTTTTATTAAGATATTTTCTTGCAGCCCTCTTGACATCATTAATTTCAACTCTTTTTATATTTTTAATATAATTATCAGCTAATGAAGCGTTTTTTATTGTTTCCCAGAAGGCAATATTATCTGCTTTTTGAAAATTATCTTCCATACTAATGGTGTGATTGCCTTCAATATAGTTTTTTGCTTCCTCGACATCATTTTTCCTAACATTATTAAGCTTTCTGAATTGCTGCAAGATTATTCCTTTTGTTTTTTCTATATTTTTCTTATCAAGGCCAGCAAAAACAGCAAAATAGCCATAATCCCCCTCATTTTCATTCAAAACCCCAACTTGGTATGCCAAGCCGCGCTTATTTCTTATTTCGTCAAATATCCATCCAGACTGCCCTTTACCCAGGATAGCAGATATAACGTCCAAGACATAACTATCTTTATGTATCCTGGAAACCGATTTGTAACCTAATATCATATAAGAACTGACTGTTTTTCTTTTCTCAACAAATTTCTTTTTTCTTTTTTGTAATGGCTCTTTTATATTTTTTCTTAGAGCTAATTTCTTAGGTTTCAAATTATCAAAATATTTCTCTATTTTTTCTTTTACATGATTTACATTCCCAACAATAGAAATAACCATATTATTTGGAACGTAGTGCTTATTGTAGTAGCTATCTATAATTTTTCTGTCAAGACTTTTAATAGCCTCTATAGTCCCATAGGTTGGGTTTTTTGTTGGATGCTTCTCAAAAAGAGTTTTCTGAAACAAAATCCACTGATGCTGCCTTGAGTCATCAGTAACCAGGTTTATTTCTTTAAATATTACTTGCTTTTCTTTTTCGATTGTTTTTTTGTTGAAAAGAGGATTTGCAACCATGTCAGAAAGTATATCGAGGGCTTTCTCAAATCTTTTATTTATTATTTTAATGAAAAAGGCAGTTCTATCATTAGAGGTATATGCGTTAAACTCGGCCCCATATTTTTCAATCTCGCTTGCAATTTTTCTGGAATTTTTTCTTTTTTTGGTTCCCTCAAACAGCATATGCTCAAGAAAATGGGATATTCCGCTGATTTCTTTGCTTTCATCGTTAGAACCTACTTTAAATATTACCTCAACTGCGACTGATTTTGAAGAATTCTTCTCAAAAATTATTGTTGTGCCGTTTTTTAATCTGTATTTCTCCATTTTAATCAAAAGATTTATATCGTTTTAATATCTTTTCTTTTTTAATGAAAATTAAAGAACTCCAGAAGGTTTTGGAAGAAAAACAGTTTGATCTTGCATTATTCTATAATCTAGGGATGGAAACAAATCCAAATATGTTCTATTTTTCTGGTTACAATGGTTTAGGGGCTTTGGTAATACCTAAAAAACAGAGACCCTTCCTCATAGTTCCGGAAATGGAATTTCAAAAGGCAAAAAAATCAATGATAAGGAAAGTTTATTCGATGGATAAAAAGAAATTTTTTGAATCCGTGCACTCTATAATTAAAAGAAATAAAATAAAATTGGAGACGATAGCAATAGACAACAACAATTTTGCTTTAAATGCTTATAAATATTTTAAAAAGCAGTTCAAGGGATCAAAAACAAAGGATGTTTCTTTAGACTGTCTAAAACTGAGACAGATTAAGAAGGCAAAAGAGATACAAATAATTAAGAAAGCGTTTAATTATGGAGATAAAATATTGAAAAAAGCGTTAAATAACTTTAAAGATTTCGAAACTGAATCTCAAGCGGCTGCGTTTCTCGAATATGAGTCAAAAAAACTTGGATTGGGGATATCTTTTCCACCAATTGTTGCTTCAGGAAGCAATGGAAGCATGCCGCATTATGAGCCAAGGAATACAAAACTAAAAAAAGGCTTTTGTATGATAGATTTTGGTGTAAAGTATAAAGGCTATTGCACAGATATAACGAGAACAGTATACTTAGGAAGTCCATGCAATAAAGAGAAACAAGTCTACAATTTCTTACTCGATATACAAAACGGTATTATCAAAGAAATAAAAATAAATGACTCCTGCAGCAAGATATATGGGAACTGTTTAAAAAGCATGAAAAATTATTCGAAATATTTCATTCATGGGCTGGGTCATGGTATTGGGGTGGAAATCCATGAGTTGCCTAATTTAACTTTAAACTCAAAAGATAAAATAACAGAAAATATGGTTTTCACAATAGAGCCTGGAATTTACATACCAAAACTATTTGGAATAAGGATTGAGGATACAACGTTAATGAAGAAAAAACCTTTAGTTTTGACTAAAGTGACGAAAGATTTATTAATTGTTTAAAAATACATTTTTTTATGAAATACGACGAAAAGAAGTTTTATTCTTCTGTAGATGAGTATAAAAGGATTTTAGGTAATATTAAATCTAAATCTTTTTTAGTGGTTTTTGATGTAAGAAATAAAAATGCTTTTTTTTCTATTGCTCCTTTGTCCAGGGCAATACACGAATTAGGTGCTGATATGAATGTCTTAGGGATAGACAAGAAATCAGAGTCGTTAGCTGCCTTAAAGGATGTATGGAAGGTTTTCAGACAAAACAAAAATAAGAAATCAGAAGCACTTATGGATTTCATAGAGGAAACAGAAAAAAAGACAAAAGGAAAATTTATAAGTTTATTTAAAGGGCCGGATTTTACTTTGGAAGCCAAGGAATTTGGTTTTGAAGGGCATTTTACCTTGCCATTTAAGGATGGGTGGTTTAAGCAGCATAGGAGTGAAGAATTAAATGAAACTTGCAAAAAAATATGGAAAGATGTCTATAATTTAAAGAATAATGAAAAAGTTGCTGTTGGTTTTGTTTTAGTTCAAAAAGAGGATATGCTCGGGCATCCATTAGAAGATTATCTTGATTCTTATGCTATTGCGTGGCACATGAAACTTAATTGTAATGCTGCTGCTACAATGGGAGCCTACACCCAAGCAAAGTCTATGCTTCATAATAGTGAAAAAATCTCAGAGTTAAGAACTACATTGTTGGGTTGTGAGCTATGCAAAAATGTAGATGAGCCTGTTTTTAAAAAATACAAAAAATTGTCAGGATTGTTAAATTTAGGAAGAATCAAGGTTATTGATGCTTCATTTTTTGTAGTAGGGAAGGGGTATTCTGGCAAGCATATTTTTGGAGAGAGTATTGGCTACCCTTGTTTAAATAAAAAGACAAGGTGGCAGAGCCCGGGGCAGATGGTATACAAGCTTGATTTTTATCCCCAAACGGAATTAGATGATCGAGACCCATTAGCGAGAGTTGGATTTACTGAAACTCTGCCAATCAAGGTTTTCATTGAAACGTGCAATATTGACTGGGAAAAAATGAGAGAAAGAAATTATAAAATTAAAGAAATCGCCGATAAGTGTAAATCAATCAGGGTTGTTGGGGAAAATATCGATGGTTTTAAGACAAATTTTGAAGTGGGATTAGTTAAAAGAGATGGTGTTCATAGGTGGGTAAGAACCTCTGATACTGATGTCAGGGAAAAGATTAATTCTGAGTTTTTGAAAAGGACCGGGATAAAGGCAGGAACAATGGCCAATTTGCCTGGGGGAGAGGCTTTTGTAACTCCAGAATATGTCAAGGGCACTATTGTGGGAGATGTTGTCATAAGCATTGACCAAAGTTATTTGCTGTCTGATAAAGATCCTTTGGTGATAAAATCTGATGGCAAGAAGTATAAGATAATTTCTGGTCCTAAAGATATAATAAAGAAGCTACAAGAGAAAAAGAAAGAAGCCTGGGAGATGATCTTAAATCAGGAGAGGTTCAAGAGCCAGCCACAGGAAATTATTGATTTGAAAAAGAGAAACTTCAACATGATAAATGAGTTTGCAATAAATACGAATCCCAGCGCGAGGCTATGTGACTATCTTATTGTTAATGAGAAGATAGCAAGAATGATTCATATTGCGCTAGGAAGTGGTTTTGAGCCAGACAGGGCAACAGAATACCATACAGACATTGTTATTAACAGCCCTAGGCAGAAAATGGATATTCATGGTGTTGATGAAAAAGGCAACAAATATTGGATTATAAAGAAGGGGGAATTTGTTGTTTAGGCTAAAATGATCAAGTCTGTCAACATTGTTCTTAAAAAATGCCTGAATCTGAAAAAAAATGAAAAATTATTGATAGTTACGGATTCTAAGTTGTATTCTATAGCAAAGCTGTTTTTTGATGCTGCAAATAAAATTACCCCTAGTGTAAAATTGATTAAAATTCCTATCCCAAAAGTTAATGGAACTGAACCACCTAAAGAAATAGCAAAGGAGATGCTAAAATATGATGTTGAGCTTCTTATAACAACTAAATCTTTAAGCCATACAAAAGCAAGGAAAAATGCGTGTGATAACGGTGCAAGGATAGTTACAATGCCTGGGATTACAAAAGGCATTATTAGCAGAACATTGGACATAAATTACAACAAATTAGAAAAAATAAATAATAAAATTGCAAGTATAATTGATAAAGGTAAAGCTGTTAGAATAAGAACAAATTTAGGAACTGGTATTAGTTTTAGTATCGAAGGAAGGAAAGCCTTTGGGAATGATCCTGGATTGTTTAAAAAAAAAGGCTCTTTTGGAAACCTTCCTACTGGGGAGATATTTGTTGCTCCGGTTGAAGGGACTGCTGAAGGTATTTTTATTGTTGATGCTTCTTTTGCAGATATCGGCAAACTAAAGAACCCAATAAAAATTTATGTTAGGAAAGGTTGTGCTGTAAAATTTATCGGTGAAAAGGCAAAAAAGCTTTTGGATTTGCTAAATTCTGTTGGTAGAGGAGCAAGAAATATTGCAGAGTTTGGTATAGGCACTAATGAGAATGCAAGGATTGCTGGCAATATTCTGGAGGATGAAAAGGTCAAAGGAACATGCCATATTGCTCTAGGAAATAATGTTGGTTTTGGCGGTAAAGTAAATGTACATCTGCATCTTGATGGTATTATTAGGAATCCAAGCATATGGGTTGATGGAAAGAAGATTATGAAAAATGGAAGATTCCTAATTTCATAGAGATTTCGATTTTCTGACATGCCAAAAATAACTTTCTTTATTTTTTGTGTATAATCCAAAAGTTTTTAAATACGAAAAGGGGTAAATATAGTATGACCACAAAAGATAAGAATATTTTTGATAGTGTATTGTATAGCTATAGCGCAGATACAAACCAGATTAATGAAGATAACAGAATTCTTAAGGAAACTATTAATAAGTTAAATGAAGAAGTGAATATGCTCAAAACTCCTCCCCTGATGGTTGCCGAAGTCAGAAATGTTTTTGGAAAAGAAGCCATTATAAGGTTGCCAAACGGAAACCAGTTTTATGTTACTATTTCTACTGAATGTAAAAAACTCAGACCAGGAGATGTAGTTTTGACAGACCAGAAGAACCTGACAATAATCAAAAAAATACCAATCACAAGGAAGTTTGATATAGAGAGTTTTGTTATAGTGGAAAAGCCAAATGTTTCCTGGGAAGATATAGGCGGTCTAGACATTCCGGTCAGAGAAATAAAAGAAGTTGTTGAGCTTCCGTTGAAAAAGCCGGAGATGTTCAGGAAGGTTGGCATTACACCACCAAAAGGAATTTTGCTTTATGGAACACCAGGAACAGGAAAGACATTGCTGGCTAAGGCAGTCGCATCATCCACAAATTCTACATTTATCCAAATTGTTGCTTCAGAGCTTGTTCAAAAATTTATTGGGGAAGGAGCAAAACTTGTAAAGGAAATATTTGAGCTTGCAAGAAAAAAAGCTCCATCCATCATATTTATTGATGAGATTGATGCTTTGGCTGCTAAACGAATCGAAATGGGGACTAGCGGGGAAAGAGAAGTCAGCAGGACTTTCATGCAGCTTCTTGCAGAAATAGATGGTTTTAATCCTCTTGATAATGTTAAGATTATTGGTGCTACAAACAGGAAAGATATTTTAGATCCTGCTGTAATAAGGCCAGGAAGGTTGGATAGGCTTATACATATACCCTTACCAAAGATTGAAGGCAGATTAGATATTTTAAAGATACATTCCAGAAATATGGGTCTAAGTGCAGATGTTGATTTGAACAATATGGCTTTTCTGATGGAAGATTTGTGTGGGGCTGAAATAAAAGCAGTCTGCACAGAAGCAGGGTATTTTGCGATAAGAGAAAATAGAACTAAAGTAATAAAGAAGGATTTCTTAAAAGGGATAGATAAAGTGAAGCAGGAAGAGCAGACAGAAGGGCAGGATTATATGAAGATGTTCGGCTAAAGTCTAACGGTCAAAAATTTGCGATTCACTAAAAAATCGCACTACTATTTTTGTGCCCCAGAAAGAATTTGTATTTCTGCAGTCTGTGTATGTTTGGATAGTTCTTAAAAAGAAGTGTGCTCGTCAGTTACTTCCGTCAGTCATCCTTTCGTCCTAGGGTGTTCACCAACTCATCGCACACATTAGAATAATATTTATTATTTTATAAATCTTATTATTTTACTTTAAAATCAACACAAATTCTAAAAACTCTTGGCGAAAACTGGCCGCATTTTACAATATTTAGAATCTTACATTGTTTTTTGTTTTTTTTGCATTCTTTATTAATAATTTCGATTATTTTATTGTTGTCCTTTTCTTTAGAAAAAGCATAGAAATGGATTATTTTGTTTTTCTTTATTTTATTTAAGGCTAAATTAAGAAAATGTTTTGCTCCCTTAGGCAATGGCATTATTATTCTATCAAATTTTTTATTTATTTTTGGCAATATTCTTTTTACATCGCCAAAGCATAGTTTTATTTTGTCTTTAACCTTGTTTAATTTTAAATTTTCTAATGCGTATTTGTGTGCAATTGGGTTGATCTCTATTCCGTAAATTTCTTTTGCATTTGTATTTTTTGCAATAGTTATTGGATATACAGATATCCCGGAAAACATGACTAATATTTCTTCATTATTTTTTATTTGCTTGAATATTCTTTTTCTTTCCTCACTTAGTCTAGGGGAAAAATAAACTTTTTCTACATTTAATTTTAAACTTACGTTGTTTTCTTTATATTCTGTTTCTTTGTTGCTTTCTCCAGCTAATAGTTTTAGTTTTGGGGTTCTGAATTTCCCGGAATATTTTTTTGTTTTCTTAAAAACAGATTTAATGTTGTTAAAATTCTTCACTATTTCCTTTCCTATGATTTTTTCTTTTTTTGACAGTTGTTTCGGAAAGTCTGAGAAAATTATAATGCTGCCCACCATATTGTATGATGATGGGACTAAGGCTAATTCTTTTTTTGTCAGTTTTTTTCTTAGTATATCCTTCAGCTTATTTGACATTCTAGAACTCTCCTAATGACTTTTGTTGTCTTTGTGTGGATTCTCTTTTTAGCTTTTCTAGTGTATTTGTAACACGTTGACCAGAAAAATCATGCTCATCTACAAGCAAATTATTTATTTTTTCGTCATTTATATCTTCCCATTTTAATTTGTATTTGTCTGTTGTTGGTATTTTTTTTATTAGGTAGTAAACCTCTGTCCATTCAAATTCAAAGTGGTCGTTCCATTTTATTTCCTTAAACAAAGAATCAAAATCTGATTTGTGTTGTTTGACTAATTTTAAGGCATTTTTTGGACCTATACCTTTTATTCCGCCTGGATTGTAATCTGTGCCTATTATCATTGCTAATGCTATTAGCTGGTCTGTGTCTATCCCCAAGTTATTAAGGTTTTCTGAGAGATCTATTATTTCTGGTTTTATTGTATCGTATGTCGCCCCCCTGTTTTTTTTTCTTTTTCCTGATATGGATAGGTTTCTGGCTAGTTTCGTTGCTCCATGAATCAGTGAATCAAAATCTTGAGATCCTACTGCAAAGCCTTTATTTTCTTTTACCATATGGGCTGCCTGGGCTTCTCCTTCTGAAGGGGCTTGCACGACAGGAATCCCAAGCAAAGAAACAAGCTTTTTTGATTCCTCTATCATGCTCTCACTTAATCTAGAAGTCCTAGAAGCATATTTTCTCATTTCTTCCTTATCATCTTTTTTTTTGGCTTCTAAATATCTTTTCTCAGATTCTAATTTTAAAGCGTTTCTTTTTTCTTTTTCTTTTTGCTTTAAATCTGGCGGCTTTCCATCAAATACGAAGGCCAGTTTTAAGCCGCGTTGCATCAAACTTGTAGTTCTTGAAAATAGACCAACTAAATGTGAAGTTGTGTTCCCTTTTGAATCCATAAGAAGTGTTCCATCCATTCCTCTTATTGTAGTTATAAATTGGTACAACACATTATAAGCATCCAGAACTATTATTTTTTCTTTTAAGTCTTCTAATTGTATCTCTTTTGATACTATTAAGTCTTTAAATGCAACTCCCATTTTATATCTCCCTGTAAACTATATTCCTAAAATCTGTGTTTAGTTTTTCCTTTGATTTTTTAGATAATTTTCCTATAGTTAAAAATAAAAGGGGCAGTCCTTTTGATTGTGCGTTTAATAAAGCAGAACTTAAGTCTCCTTCATTGATTTTTTTCTTGTTTTTTGTTTTGCAGAAATACCTTACATTTCCTATTTGAGTTTGTAATTTTACAATAAAATCAACTTCTATATTTTTCTTTATTTCTTTTGTTAGTTCAATATTTATTCTGTTTTTATCAAAGAAATCATAGGTATTTTTCAAAAAGAGACTCTTATCTGCTGTTTTTACTGGTCTTTTAATTGTGTCTTTTTTTGATTCTATGTTTGGTTCTTTATCTGACTCCTCTTTCGGTTTGTCCAATATTTTTTTAGTTGTTGCTTCTTCTTTTAGGGGTTGTGTTTTAGCAGGTATTATATTTTCTTTTTTAGATAGTATATTGTTTATTAATGATTCTGCTTCTTTATTATTGGTTAGGTACCACTTCCAAAATATTTCTATTGTGTTCTTATAGTTTACTTGTAATGGAACTGTAAAATCTTTAATTTGTCTTAATGCTACCCTTATAGCAGGTTCCTGGGTATAATCTCTCAAAACTTTGTTTTGTAGCAGTAATCCATATGCCTTTCTCTCCATTCCATTTAAATTATCTACAAAATTTTGTAGTTTGTTTTCCTGCCCCGGGAAGTAGTATAAGGGGGAGCCTCCTACTTTAAGATTTGATATTTTTATGTATTTTGATGTTAATAATTCAGAAAGCCTTGCAGAAGTCATCAATATATTATCATTTATCTCTTTTGCGACCTGGACTGGCAAAAGCGGTCCTTTTTCTTTAACGATGCCCAATATTCTTTCATTCACTTCCATAAGAAAGAGCTAGAGTTTGTTTATTATATATTTTTTGTGTTAAGGACGCATCCACCTTACTTCCCAATAGGAAACCGAATTTTCGTCATCTACTACACCCAGAAGTAATCGCTTCCTTGTTGAGTGCGCAACCCGATTTTTAGCTGCAAACTCGTACCAAGTCAGGGTCGAACTCTCATAAACAGGGTAAACTATCCACTTTGCATGGTCTTCTCCTGGCTTTACGCCGCGGTCATATACCCTAAAGTCTGCTCCAAACTTCAATGCTGTTTTTATGATATAGCCCCTATTTCTTATATCCTTAAATACACAAAATCTCACCCAGAAGTTCGGCTCCATTTTTTTTGCTTTTTTGGAAAGTTCTTCAAAATTTATTTTTTTGTTTTTGTTTTTGTAGACTTCAATGGTATTTCTTTCCATAAGGTAAAGGGCTTCTGTAAGGGAAAGTTGCAGCCTTCCATTGTCAAGCAAGGTTCCATATCTACTTTGATCATATAATTCCTTCGAAGCATCTGAAACTTCTGTCAAAACTTTGTCTCCAATAAACTCTGATTTTATTTTTTGTTTTTTTTCTTCTTTTTCTTTGCTTTCTATTTTCTTCTCGGTTTTTGTCATTTTTATTTATTGAGTGTTTTATTGTGGTGCTTAAAAATGT
>Ga0208642_1000848_pt1 | contig 15192 bp, 10 predicted proteins | sample ETN02SmetaG_4_FD_185790 | JGI IMG/M metagenome (GOLD analysis project Ga0208642, IMG submission 185790) | Marine microbial and viral communities from oxygen minimum zone, Eastern Pacific Ocean - ETNP2014F10-02SV251 (SPAdes) (version 2) | ecosystem: Environmental > Aquatic > Marine > Oceanic ...
CTGGTGCGGGCGGAGAGACTCGAACTCCCAACATTCAGATTCGAAGTCTGACGCTCTATCCAGTTGAACTACGCCCGCAAGCAGAAAATTTAGGTAGGAAATTTTGAAAATTTGTCAGCAGAAAAAACTGGGGCGAGCGAAGGGGTTCGAACCCTCGACCACTGGAATCACAATCCAGAGCTCTACCAGCTGAGCTACGCCCGCCATTAAGGTATTAAATTTCTTCTAATGGGATTTAAGTGGCTTTGCGAAATTTCTGCAGCCTGACAAAACGAACTCAAAACGGAGATTGTGAACAACTCTGATATCACCAGTTTGTTCAACAGTTTGCAAGTCCTTGTATTATTTTTCCCATCCCATAATGATAGCCTTGAACCAGTTTATTTGCAATAAAAATAATTTTTCAGGACAAGACTTCAACCGCCATCGCGGTTGCTTCACCGCCACCGATGCAGAGACTGGCCACCCCGCGGGTTTTACCGTATTTTTGTAACGCGGAGATCAAGGTCACCAGAATCCTTGTTCCGGAAGCACCTACAGGATGTCCGAGTGCACATGCACCGCCGTGTACATTAACTTTGTCAGCAGGCAACTCGAGATCTTTCATGGCAGCCATTGTGACTACCGCGAAAGCTTCGTTGATTTCAAATAAGTCTACGTCATCCGCATTCCAGCCGAGAGTTTCGAGCAGATTCCTAATTGCGCTGACCGGTGCAGTTGTGAACCATGCAGGTTCCTGTGCAAAACTGCTTTGACCCAGAAAACGCGCGATTGGTTTTAATCCTCTTTTTTTTGCAGTCGATTCACTCATCATCACCAAAGCTGCGGCACCGTCAGAAATAGAAGAAGAATTTGCCGCAGTGACTGTCCCGTCCTTATCAAAGGCAGGCCGCAATTTTGGTATTTTTTCCAAATTTGCTGTTAGTGGTTGTTCATCCCGCTCAACTGTGACTTCTCCCTGACGATTTTTGTATGTCACCGGAGTTACTTCTGCATCGAAACTTCCGTCCTCGATTGCTTTTTTGGCACGTGTTAAAGAACGGATTGCAAATTCATCTTGAGCCTCTCTGCTAAATCCGTATTTTTTAGCGGTTCTTTCCGCGAAAACACCCATCAGTGTACCTTTATCAAAGGCATCTTCGAGTCCGTCAAGAAACATGTGGTCCATCATTTGACCATGACCAAGACGTTGACCTGAACGGGCTTTGGGCAAAATATAGGGTGCATTCGACATGCTTTCGAGTCCTCCGGCAACCATGACCTCGTTTGTTCCAGCTTTCAGCAAATCATGTGCGAGCATAGTTGTTTTCATTCCTGAACCACACATCTTGTTTACGGTGGTGCAACCTGTTGCGTCAGGAATTCCAGCTCCGAGAGAAGCTTGACGTGCAGGAGCCTGTCCCATACCTGCAGGGAGTACGCATCCCATTAGGACTTCATCAACATCTTCCGCAGGAACTTCGCCCCGCTCAAGAGCGGCACGAATGGCGAAACTTCCTAATTCAGGTGCGGAAACATCTTTTAAAACTCCTTGAAATCCGCCCATTGGAGTACGGCTCATTCCTACAATAACGATTGGATCACTTGTGCTCATTGCTTTCCTTTTTTAAAATATTAGCAAATTAAAGTTGTAAAAAGATAAAGTCTTGGTGAAAAATTTCAGCTTGTTTTGATTATAGCAGAGTTGATTATACACTAAAAAGTTAAAAACTCTGAAAAAGGTATTTTACTACCGATTAATTCAGCTTAGATATAATAATCATATAAAACAGCTCTCTGGGATAGCAATAATAGCTAATTCTAATTTTCCAACTGTAGATGTGGTAAAAATATTTGAAAGACTGCTCCAGCAGAATTACCGGAAGAGTAACGTAATAAGCCTTTATGAGCCTGAATCAGTCGGTGAGAAATTGATAAACCAAGACCGTGGCCTTTTTCCTTAGTGCTAAACAGCGGTTTAAATAATTGATTACGCAGTGCGAGAGAAACTCCTGCACCTTCATCTTCTACTGAAATCAACATATAATTCAGTTCAGGATTCAAATTCGTTCCGGCCAGTTCCCATTTCCCGCAATATCGTGTACGAACTGTAACGGTGGCAGCGGAGGGGGATGCCTCAACCGCATTTCGGATCAAATTCAAAAATACTTGATGCAGTTTGTCACAGTCAGCCTGTATGTCCGGAAGTGAGGTGTCAAAACTGCGGAGAAAACGAATATTCGAAACTGTGTTTTGCTCAAAAAGAATGACCGTGTTCAACAGTTCATGCACGTCAAATTGAGTTATCTCCAGAGGCATTGGTTGTGAGTGGAGCAACAGTTGCTTCAACAAACGCTCGACACGATCCAGTTCTGCCAGCATCATCCCGGTGGAGGTGTTTTGGATCTTTGCCTTGTTTAGATCACGTTCCAATAACTGGAGCATACCTCTTACGCCGCCGAGCGGATTTTGAATTTCATGCGCCAGTGACGCGGCCAGTGTTCCCAGGGAACGTGCCAGTTGCTCCTCCTGTTCTCTGGCTTGTGATTCTTGCAGATTGGTACTTTCCAGCAAAGTGATGACAGCCTGTTTAACGTGGCCGTATTTGTTAAGCACCGGAGCAATCACAATTTCGGCACCTCTCTCCTGTAAAGGAGGTGTCTGCAGAACATATCCTCCCATCCTGAAAACTTTACCGGTTTCTAGCGCACCGCTGATTTTTTCCTTAATCAGAGGATCCTCATGAAACAACGCACTGCTTTGTTTGCCCAGTAGCCGCACAGAATCTTTTTGCCAGAATTGCGCGGCAGAATCGTTACAATAAACGACCTCCCCCTTCTGGTCAATTACCAGTACCGCCTGCAGCAGATGGTCCGTTAATGAGCTGATGAGCGCCTTGGAAAGCATGAATGGTTGAGTTTGAAAAGTAGAAATGTGCCGGAAAAACAAGCGTCCAGCTTATGTTTAAAGCAGAAGAAGGACAAGTTTTTATCAGCTCCCGCAATTTTTGAAAAGTTGAAATGTCCAGCCGCTTAGCTTAAGATACAGAATACTATTGCTGATACTAAAATTCTAATGTCTGAAACACATAATTCTACCTCAGTTTATATTGAAAAGCAGTCTGATCTGTTCCTCGCTGAACTTGAAGGTTCGGTTCAATTGGACATTTCGGACACAGTTTTCAATGCGGACAATGACAGACTAGCGGTGATCGAGGCTTCTGCCGGAACCGGAAAGACATTTGCTCTAGTTGAACTGGTGCTAGAATTGTTGCTGGAGCAGGAAATTCCACTCAAAAGCATTCTGCTCGTTACCTTCACTGAAAAAGCCACTGCAGAATTGCGTCTGCGTCTGCGTACAAAACTTCGGGATTTATTGGCAGCTTGTGAACAAAACGACGCTCCTTTCACAACTGTTACAGGAGTACCATCTTGGGAAATTAACACTGCCCGCAAAAAACAATTAAAAGCGGCTTTGCTGGATTTTGATTCTGCGCCGGTATACACAATTCACGGGTTCTGCAAACGAATTTTACGTGAATTTGCTTTTGAAAACAGGCAATTATTTGAACAGCAATTGTGCGATACTGAGCTGCTTTTTCCGGAAGTTTTCCGCGGATATATCCGACGGAAACTACTCTCACAAAATACTCCTGTTGCCGAGCTTTTTGCACTTTACGTTAAATATGCAGAAGGAAATTTAGCATCACTGGAAAAAGACATTGTTTTTTTACTTTCTAAAGTTGGAGAATTCAGACCGAATTTGCCCGCTTTTGACGTTTTTCAAACAGAATTTTCGAGATGCTGGCAGCTTTTAGTTTCGCTGGATTTGAGTTTACGTAAGCAGAATCTTCTTCAGCATCCGCTCCGTAGTGCCTTCGAAATAACAGCGCTCAATGAAACTTCGAGCAGGAAAACGATGAGCAACCTGGATTTGCTGCTGGAAAGTTTAGCTGCCGCTCATGCAGGCTCATCCATTGTTGAAATATTACCCAACTTTTTAGCAATGGAAATTGGCGTGGTTACAACGCCAAGATGCAGAAAAAATTTAAAGTCCGGAGAACAGTGGCTCAGTACAAAAGATTTTCCGCCTGAAGAACTTGCCTGGATTGACGCAGTTTCGGAGTGTGAGAAATTGCTGCAGAATTATAATTTATCCGGAGGTTCAAATAAAATCCTGAAAGCCTGGGTCACACAGCAGGTTCTTGAAGATGTGCGTAGAGAACTAGCTCAGGCCAAACTGGAACAGGGTGCGTTTGATTTTGACGACTTGCTGCGGATTGTTGAAGAACAGGTGATTCCGCAAAACGTGGAAAATTCAATCCCTACCGCTCTCACAAAAGCGGTGCGTAAAAAATATGTCTGTGCAATCGTCGATGAGTTTCAGGATACTGACCGCAGGCAATGGAATATTTTTCAGCAGTTGTTTCTGGAAAGTCCGGAGCATCGTTTAATCGTGATTGGCGATCCAAAACAAGCTATTTATTCTTTCCGCGGCGCAGATATCTTTACCTATCTGCAGGCGCGAAAAACCTTTCAGCAAAAAACCTCCCGTTCGGCGTTTGCGTTGAAAAAGAATTTCCGTTCGTCTGAAGAAATGCTGCGAGGTCTGAATCAGATTTTCAGCGGAGGCACGTGGTTTCCGGAAAAACGTGGAATTCTCTATCAGCAGGTCGGCTGCGGGAAACCCGAACTGAAACTGAAGGACGATACCCCAAATCGAAATGCCATCCATTTGCTGGAAATGCAAGCTCAGTTTACAATTTCAGGGAAAAAAATAGCAGAGCAGAAAAAGGTAAAAAACCCAAAAATATCTTTAACTTTATTAGCAGAGTTAGCCGCTTTAAGTGGTAATAAATATTATGGAAATGAGTCCTTTTTGCAAGCTGTACAGGCAGAGTTGAGAAAGGAAATTAGTGCAGAAAATCAAAGCGCGCTGCTGAATTTATTCCTGGATGAACAGGCGGAAAACGCGACTATCCGTTTTGCGGAGGAAATTGCGCTGGAAATAAAAGCACTGCTGAGGATGGGCTCAACTGAAAATCAACGTCCTCTCTGGCAGGATGATCAAGGAGAACGTGCTTTAAAAGAACAGGATATTTGCGTACTATTTCGTAAAAGTAACGAAGGTGAAATATTGGGGAAAGCCCTGCGCCGGCACGGCATCGATTTTTCTTTTTACAAACAGAAAGGTTTGTTTGACGGACGTGAAGCTCAGGAAATACTCGATCTGTTGGAAGCAGTTGCGCATCCAGTCGATCACTCACGAACAGCTAAACTTTGGCTGACCAGATTTTTTGGCGCGAACATTAATGAACTTGCACAGGCGTCTACCTGGGATGCGGATTTTATACATCAACTTCAGGAATGGAATTCTCTGGCGGAGGCTCGACGTTTCCGCAGGCTTTTTGATCAAATTCTGCAGCGCACAAAACTGATTGAACGTGAATTGCTGCTTGGTGGAGATGAGAGAAGTGTCACCAATTATGTGCATTTGTTTGAGGTGCTTAACCGTAAAGTCATTGAACGGCATCTTGATTTGTTTGAACTGATTCAATTGTTGCGGCGTTTCATTGAGGGTAAGGAAGACCCGGGAGAAAATGAAAACTTGCTGCGTCTGGAAAGTGAACGTGATGCCGTGCAGTTGATGACAATGCATGCTGCAAAAGGCTTGGAATTTCCTGTAGTGTTTTTGTTTGGAGGACTTACAGGCAGCCTGAAAAACACGATTCAGTTTTATCATGATGCGGCAGAAAAACCGGTCATTGATCTACTCAATTCAAAAATTCCTGTGGAACACGAGTGGCAGGTGGAAGCAGAACAGCAGCGCTTGCTTTACGTTGCCATGACACGTGCCTGCGGACGTCTATACTTACCCTGCATTGGTTATTTGCAGGGAAATTCAGGAAAGCGTATCTGCAAAGTTGGCAGCGGATATTCGATGCTCAATGAACAGTTGTCAATGATCAGTGAACAAATATTTGCTGAAAAACACAATTCTACCTTCAGCAGCAGTTTAGTTGGAACTTCTACAGTAAATCTTGAGGTAATAATTAATGCAACTGAGCAGGAAAAGTTGAGAGAGTGGAAACCTACGGAACTGCCTGAAGTTCCGGAAATATTGACTGAAATAGAAAATCCAAACAAACTCTTCAGTCAACTCCGTTTTAAAAAAAGAGGTTTTGTGCTCAGTTCCTTCAGCAGGATGAACAGGAAAAATGAAGAACAAAATGCAGCCCAAAAATGGACAAATAGTAAAGAAATTGTCCCCGTTGAAATCCGGACAGCAGAGGAATTGGGTCTGCGTAGAGAAAATGATGAAGGTGAGACAACGCAGTTTGCGGAAGTCCAGAGTCTGGACTCTGCTGCGGAGTCGCAGTTTACTGTAAATAAGGTCCGGAAAGATCCGCTTCTAGGAGGTGCTCAAACCGGGAATCTACTGCATGAACTGCTGGAGCGCATTGATTTTTCTGCAATCCGGGAAAGTAAATCTGCAGAAGACTGGTTTGCACTTCCAGCTGTTAGCCGCATGATAAGCTCAATTAACGAGCGTTACGGACGTTCGCCTGAAACGGAAAGCAGAATCGCAGAAATAATTTGGAACACTTTGCGTACTCCCCTCAGGCTCGGGGAAACTCAGGATGCGCCCGTACTCGAATTGGCCGATGTAAAAAAAGATTTGCGTGAAGCTGACTTTTATTTCCCAATTCCGAATAAAGCAGGGAAAGCGGAAGTAATTAAAGAAACCAAGGACACGGACATTCCCGGCCACTATTCAGCAAGCAGCGTTGAAGGCTGGACAATTGAAAAAGGGTTTTTACGCGGTTCGATTGATTTTTTGTTTGAATATGAAGCTAAAATATATTTGCTCGACTGGAAAAGTAATTTACTGAAAAACTATGCTCCGGAATCGTTGGAACATGAAGTAATGGAAAAGTATGAACTGCAGCTGCAAATTTATACTCTTGCCACTTCTTACTGGTTTAACTTGGACAGCGAGGAAAAATATAATGAAAAATTCGGCGGGGTACTCTATCTCTTTTTACGCGGAATTGGGGAAAAATCCGCAAGCTCCGGAGACTCAGCAAATTCTGTTAACGAAGGTGTTTATTTCAAACGGCCGAGTTGGACAGAATTGAAAGCATACGAAGCCCGCCTGAGCCTCGAAAAATATTGAGCAGTTAACTGGATGTCTCTTGTTATAGTGGTAAGTGAGGAAGTCAAATGGCAACCAGACTATACAAGTCTCGAACTAAACTGCAAACTTAACCTGTTGTCAACGGCTATTTCCTTTTGTTTAAGTCAAACTGCTTTTGGACGGACAGGTCAATTGAAAAAAAGATTCGCGCGCACTGTCTATCCCAATTATTGCTACACGGTCATTTGCTTCAAAGCGAAAATTAGCATCCGGGTTCGGTTCCAACTTCTCTTTCCGAATCACTCCAACTATTGAAGTATCTGTTTTTGTCCTAATTTCAGCTTCGCCGATCGTAATACCAACCAGTTTGCTTCCTGGTTTTATCAACATCCACTGCAGGTCATATTGGTGTTCTGCAGTCTGGAGTTGTTCCATAATTTTAGTTTCCTCATTTTCATTGAAGAAAGAGGCGAACAGATCCTGCCTTAATGATTCGGTGTAATGCTGAATTTTGGCAGCCGGAATATGCAAATGGACCAAGGCTTTACGCGCCATCTCAAGTCCTGCTTCAAATTCCGGAATTACAACTTCAGAAATTTTCAGTTTTTTGAATTCTTCCAAAAACTCAACTCCCGGTGCGCGTGCCACCACTTGAATTTCGGCATTCACTTTCCGTACACGTTGAACAATCGTCTGGGCAATTACGACTTCAGGAGATGTTATAATTAACAAACGCGCCAATGATGTCGTAGCAGCTTCCAAGACTACTTCATGACAGGCATCTCCATAAATAACAGGAATATCAGCATGTTTTGCTCGGTCAACCCTGAGTTGATCCAGTTCAATTATCAACAGTGGAACATTGAGACGTTTCAGAACCTGGGCAATTCTAAAACCAACCCGTCCACCTCCTATAATGATCACATGATTTCGGAATCCCGATTTCGGAAAATTGATAGAATCCAGTGCTTCATGTTTGAACCATCGTTTACGGAGAGCATACAGACGAGCGGTTTGGCCGGAAATAAGTGGAGTTAGAAACATCGTTATAATCGCAGTAGTCAAAACTAGTGAATACACTTCATGGCTGATTGAGTTTGTCGAAACCCCGACTTGTGCGAGTACAAATGAAAATTCACCCACCTGAAAGAGTCCCAATCCAACTGCGAGCGGTACCACATTTCCATATTTGAAAATTCTGGCCAGTAACCCGAGAATAAGACCTTTACCCAGACTGACTATCAAAACAAGGATGAAAACCTGCTGCCAGTGATCCAGCAAAAAAGCGGGGTTGAGCAACATGCCTACAGAGGCGAAAAACAGCAGCCCAAAAAGGTCACGCACCGGAATGATGTCACTCAAGGCCTGATGTCCATAATCTGATTCACTCAAAACCATTCCGGCGACGAACGCTCCAAAGGCAAAAGAAAGACCTACTAAATATGTCAGATAACCAACACCTAAACCGATTGCTGTGATGGCCAGTAAAAATAATTCACGGGATCCTAAATGGGAAATGTGCCGCATAATCCATGGCAGCAAACGTGTGCCAAACAAAATCATTCCTGCCAGAAAAAGAACTGTTTTAAGAATTGCTATTTCTAGAGAAACCCAACCCAGCTCCGGATTATTTAACATGGGCAGTAGCACAATGAGAGGGACAACCGCTAAATCCTGCACGATCAATATACCTACCATGACCTTGCTGGAAAGTGTGCCGAGCCAACCCTGATTCATAAGAGTTTTGAGCAGTACCATTGTGCTGGAAAGAGAAACAAGCGCGCCAAGCCAAAGTGAGGTCTTTGCATCCCAACCCATCCACTGTCCAATACCATAGCCCATTGCAATGGTCAGTAAAATTTGAATAGGAGTACCGATCAGTGCGATTTTTTTGACAGGTTTGAGGTCTTTGAGGGAAAATTCCAGCCCCAGCGCAAACAGTAAAAGGGCTACCCCGATTTCCGCCAGCAGTTCTATTTCGTGTACACTGGTCAGCGCAAATCCGCCTGTGTAGGGGCCAAACGCGATTCCGGTCAGGATGTATCCTAAAATCAACGGTTGTCCCAGCCTCTGCATCAACAGTCCACTGAAGAAGGCGCTAACAACAAGCAGGATGAGATCTGTGGCGATGCCCATACGGTAAATGAGGGAGAGGTGCTTATTTACAAGTTTAATTATTTCTTGCTTTTATTTATGCTTATATAAACTTTTATATCAATACAAAATCATGGAAAGCAGATGAATCTTTTTGCGGAACTTGCCCTTAATCCCGAAGGTTGGGCCAAAAAGGTCAGAGTGACAGTGGATCAAATTTTGAATCGCGAATGATTTAGCTGATATTTCGCAAATATTCATCAAAGAAGTTTTTCATGCTTCAGCTTTAAAGCTCGAATCCAGGGAGGTGCTACAAAGAAAAACATTAAACCGATAATCAATTTTTAAATAAATCAAGGAAGTTTGGGTACCCCTCTTTTTCCAGATCATTTTTGGCGATAAATCTCAGTGCAGCCGAGTTAATACAGTAACGTAATCCATCTGGTTTTGGACCATCATTAAACAAGTGTCCCAGATGAGAGTCAGCATATTTGCTCCTCAGTTCAGTTCTCACCGAGAACCAGCTGTTGTCTTCTTTTTTGATCAGACTTGCTCCAGCAACAGGCTTGGTGAAACTGGGCCAGCCTGTACCGGATTTATATTTATCAACTGAGCTGAAGAGCGGTTCTCCGGAAACTATATCAACATAAATACCCTCTTTTTTGTTGTTCCAATATTTATTGTTAAAAGGCGGTTCAGTCGCATCATTCTGGGTAACGTCAAACTGTAAAGGTGTCAGTTTTTCTTCAAGTTGTCGCAAATCGGGTTTTTGATATTTTGCGGTTATTTTTAGACTTTTTTCACGAATTGTTGTTTTACCCCAAAGTTCTTTAAGCCGCTGATCACGTCCACAGCGATAGCGATAGTACTTATATTTTATTGGATTTATTTTGTAGTAATTCTGGTGATAATCCTCTGCAGGGAAAAATTCTCCTGCTTTTATAAGCGGAGTTTCAATCGGTTTCTCGAGGATTCCGGAATTTTCGAGCAGAGTTTTGGATTTCTCCGCCAGCTCTTTTTGCTCAGTTGACAGGAAAAAAACCGCAGTTGAGTACTCATGCCCTCGGTCACAAAATTGGCCATTATTGTCAAGAGGATCAATATTTACCCAAAATATTTCCAGCAGTTCCGCATAAGAAATAACAGAAGGATCATAAAATATCTGTACTGCTTCAATATGGCCGCTTTTTCCATAATTATTATAGTTCGGATTTTTTGACGTTCCGCCGATATACCCGGAAACGACTTCTTTTATACCGTTAATTTTTTCAAAATCAGCTTCCATACACCAAAAACAACCGCCCGCAAAAATTGCGCTTTCGTCTTTTCCCTCCGCAGAGGAATTAATTGCAGTCAGCCAAAAAAGTAGACAAAATGAAATAAGAAGTAGGAAATATTTTCGCATGTTACGCCCTTGTATTGCAAAAAATGGATTTGTTAAATTATGCTGCCTTCTTAAATAATCCTAAACTAATAATTTATCATCTCGATCGAAGAGAGACCTTAATTATATCAGTGCTTAACATAAAATAGTGTTCTCTCTTTGTAAGCAATGACACGTCCTCAGGACTATTTGCTGGTTTATGAATATTGATAAATTAGTAAATAGGTGTCGTTCCTTTGGGAAATATTATTTAAAGTTCCGCCGCAAGCAGCTTAGTTAATTCAGCGGCAGGAATTTCACGGCAGCCGCCGGCATTCTGTCCGCACCAGAGTGGTGAAAAATCTCCGGAACCCATAGCTTCAGCTTTTTTACGTAAACTGGTGACTGCAGCAGCAGCGAGTGGGAATTCAGGAGTGTCAGAATTGACTGGACCGATTTCGCGGATCAAACGATTAACGATTCCACGAGCTGGTCTACCGCTGAAAATGTTTGTCAGCACAGTTTTTTTTGCGGCTTCGCTTTTCAGCGTAGCCCGATGAATCTGACTGGTTTTTGTTTCCGGACAGAGCAGGTAGGCGGTTCCAAGCTGTACCGCTGAAGCCCCCATTGAGATTGCGTCTGCAACTTCTTTTGCAGAGGAAATTCCTCCTGCGGCAATTACGGGCAACTTAACTTGCTCAATAAGTCGTGTTACTAGAGCAAATCTTTCAATTTGAGTCGAGAGATCATCCGACAAAAACATGCCTCTGTGACCGCCTGCCTCAATTCCCTGTGCGATGACTGCGTCAGCTCCGTTGGCTTCCAACCATTCAGCTTCTTCAATTGTGGTTGCACTTGCTAGAATTGTCGCGTCCCATTCCCTGACTCTCGATAGCAAACTGCTTGATGGTAAACCGAAATGAAAACTCACTATTGAAGGTTTAAATTCTGCTAATATTTCAGCTGTTTCTTCACTGAAAGGTTCTCGACCTGCACCTTTTGTTATGTCAGCCGAACTTAGGCCAAATTCCTTAAAATACGGTTCGAGGATATTCAGCCATTTTTGCTCGCGTTCAGTATTCGCTTGAGGCTGGCGATGGCAGAAAAAATTTACGTTGAAGGGATTCTTGGTTTGGGATTTGATTAAAGTCAGCTCAGCCCTGAGTTTTTCTGAAGTGAGCATTGCGCAGGGCAGGGAACCCAAGCCGCCGCCATTTGAAACAGCAATTGCTAAAGCACTGTCTTGAACTCCGGCCATAGGTGCTTGAATAATTGGGAACTGTGTCCCGAGGAAATTATTATTGGCCATGATTTTAACATGTTTGAAACGTAGCTGGAATGTCCTGAAACCGTGTTATTTGCGAGAAACAAGAAATCTTGTGTTAGCGGCCTCCCTGAAAAACCCGGAATTTCTTTTTTTGTTTGAATTGTGTATTTTCTGCTTTATAATTCGCGAGGTACGCACCGATTCCCCAGCCGATAAATCCGTAAATAAAAGCATTTGTCCCTGCCTCACCGTGCAAAATTTCCGGACTCCAAAAACCAACTAGCGCACCTGTCAAGGTGCCTAGTCGGACATAATTGTCCTGAAATAAAGTCAATATCAAAACCAGTAAATTTCGAGTCATTTGCTGAAGACGTACTAATAATGTCGGCTAAAAAATAGCTCTTAAGGTTTGAAATAATTCCAAAAATACTCTGGAAGAAAAATATACAACAAATACTCCTCCGATAAACAAATCACCTTCCCCTTGAAGAGGATTAAAAAACATTACAAAATTTGAGGGAGGATCCAGTTTTTCGTCAGGTGGTTTCTTCATGCGGAACACAATCACCACCACGAGAGTTGCTACTGTTAAAAAAAGCCAGTTACCCATATTTTAATAACTGTTGTAGAATTATTTTAAGAAAATATTGAATTTGCAATCTGTACTAACAGTTGAGTTAGTTTATAGAAGATAAACTCAAGTGGCAACGCAAAATCTGTGCAATCATCCAACAAAAATGGTTACGATTCGCAACTGACAACTAATGAATGATCTCGTCTTTCCGGGAGGACTCTTCAGTTTAAAACCGCATTGCGTCTTCTGCAGACAAACGATATTATAGAATAACTTTAATGAAGGAGATTTTATGGAAGTACCAGCAATGTTTGATCTGGGTTCTAAAGTGGCTTTAGTTTCCGGTGCGAGTCGTGGGATTGGAGCCGAAACTGCAGAAATTTTGGCTGAGTTTGGTGCGCATGTAATCCTGACCAGCCGCAAGGCAGAAAATTTAGAGGAAGTCCAGGCACACATTAAAAATGCGGGCAATCAGGCCTCCTCGATGGTTTGTCATAATGGTGATCTTGCACAGATTGAATTACTGTTTGAAAAAATTCATGAGAAACACGGCCGACTTGATATTCTGGTGAATAACGCGGCAACCAATCCATTTTACGGTTCAGTCCTCGAGGCGGATGAACAGGCGTGGGATAAAACACTTGCTGTGAATTTGAAGGGGCCGTTTTTTATGAGTCAGCACGCAGCTGGTTTAATGAGAAAAAACGGTGGTGGAAGTATAGTGAATGTTTCTTCGATCAATGGTCGTATTCCGATGTTAAACCAAAGCATTTATTCCATCACCAAAGCGGCGCTTATTTCGATGACACAAGCTTTTGCTAAAGAGTTGGGGCCGGACACTATTCGGGTCAACGCGCTGCTGCCGGGATTGACTGATACGAAATTCGCTTCTGCCCTGACGCAAAATGATGAATTGATGCAGCAAGTTCTTCAGCAAATTCCGCTGGGCCGGATTGCTCAGCCGAGTGAGATGTCAGGGATGGTGCTTTTTCTGGTTTCTGCTGCGGCCTCATACATTACAGGCAGCACCTTCACAGTAGACGGTGGTATGCTGGCCTGAAATCAATGCATTGAGACCGTCATTTATGAATTTTGCATTTGTCATTCCCGCGAAAACGGGAATCCAGCGGTGTACTTACAATGAGAGAATATTACATTTATTTCCTGATGACTTAGTAAAAACTCCTAAACTAATTATTTGTCATCTCGATCGAAGAGAGAGATCTTAATAATATTAGCGCTTAAGATAAAATAGATTTCTCACTTTGTAAGCTATGACATAATTTGTATTTTAGACTTTCTACAAATGCATCATATCCTGACAGAAAAATGAAATACGGCAAAACGGATTGATATAAAAACTAAAAATTAAATTCTACTAACATACTAATATAAGGAATAAAATGAGTAATGAATATCGTATTGAAAAAGATTCTATGGGTGAAGTCAAGGTTCCGCAGGCAGCGCTTTACGGTGCGCAAACTCAGCGTGCTGTTGACAATTTTCCTGTTAGCGGAATCTGCATCAGCCGTCCGTTGATACACGCACTGGGTTTGATCAAACAGGGGGCGGCTAAAGTTAATGCAGAACTTGAGAACATTCCAAAAGATGTAGCACACGCAATTCAACTGGCAGCTCAGGAAGTAATTGACGGCAAGCTGGATGAGCATTTTCCGATCGACATTTATCAAACTGGTTCCGGAACTTCGAGTAACATGAACGCGAACGAGGTGATTGCGCACCGTGCGATGGAACTCGTTCCGGACTTGTCGGTAAAGGTGCATCCGAATGATCACATCAATTTTGGTCAGAGTTCAAATGACACTTTCCCGACTGCGATCAGAATTGCTGGTTACCTTGAGGCAAAAAACACGTTGATCCCGTCACTTAAATTTTTACGTGAAACTTTGCTGAAAAAAGGGGCCGAATATTCCCATGTAGTCAAGACCGGCCGGACACATCTGATGGATGCTATGCCTGTTACTTTTGAACAGGAATTCGGTGGTTATGCACGGCAAATTGAGATTGGAATTCAGCGCATAGAATCAGCATTGGAACAGATGGCGGAGTTGCCGATGGGCGGAACAGCGGTTGGTACCGGAATTAATACTGATGCGCAATTTCCGCCTAAATTTGCGGCAGAGATGTCAAAACTTAGCGGCGAGTCTTTCCGTGAAGCGGAGAATCATTTTGAAGCACAGTCAACGGTGGACGCGCCGGTTGCTTTAGGAGCCCAATTAAAAACTCTGGCAGTCAGTCTGCTGAAAATTGTCAATGATTTGCGCTGGATGAATTCCGGGCCAAACGGCGGTCTCGGAGAAATTCAACTGGCGGCACTTCAACCGGGATCATCGATTATGCCCGGAAAGGTGAATCCGGTGATTGAAGAATCAACGGCGATGGTCTGCGCGCAGGTAATCGGTTATGATGCGTCGATCAGTGTTGGTGGTTTGTCCGGAAATTTTGAGTTGAATGTGATGCTGCCGATGGTAGGGCACAGTCTGCTGGAATCAATCCGTCTGCTGGCTAATGCTTCACGTAATCTGGCGGAACGCTCGGTATCACGCCTGGTAGTACGTGAAGATCACATCAAGGCTCTTGTCGGTAAAAATCCGATTCTGGTCACAACACTCAATCCTCTGATCGGCTATGATCTGGCAGCAAAAATTGCCAAAAAAGCCTTTGCGGAGAATCGTGCTCTCAAGGAGGTTGCATTGGAAATGTGTGATTTGTCTGAAGCAGAACTGGACAGTGCGCTTGATCCGGCCAAGATGACCA
>Ga0208642_1000852_pt1 | contig 15114 bp, 20 predicted proteins | sample ETN02SmetaG_4_FD_185790 | JGI IMG/M metagenome (GOLD analysis project Ga0208642, IMG submission 185790) | Marine microbial and viral communities from oxygen minimum zone, Eastern Pacific Ocean - ETNP2014F10-02SV251 (SPAdes) (version 2) | ecosystem: Environmental > Aquatic > Marine > Oceanic ...
TATCACCTGATAGCAAATTTGGTTTTTTTTTAGGTATAATCAAATCATCAGAAAAAGCCAATCCAAAGCTTAATAGAAAGAATATTGATGCTAATATATATTTTAATGATTTAAGTAGCATTTTTTTTTAAATAAACGACAACTTATGTTATAAATATTTATGTTTAAAGGTTCAAATGTTGCTTTAGTAACACCTTTCAAGGATAGTAAACTTGATGCAGAAACTTATATAAAGCTTATTAATTTTCATCTAGAAAATGGCACTAATGGTCTCGTGCCAGCAGGAACGACCGGAGAATCTCCAACCTTATCACATAAAGAACATGAAAAAGTAATTGAGTTATGTATTAATGAAGCTAAGGGAAGAATACCCGTTATAGCTGGCACAGGTTCTAATTCCACAGACGAGGCTGTTTCATTAACTAAACATGCTGAAAAAGCTGGAGCTGATGGGGTATTAATTGTTACCCCATATTATAACAAGCCTACCCAAGAAGGTTTGTATCAACATTATAAAACTATAAATGATAATACAAATCTTCCTATTATAATTTATAATATTCCAGGTAGATGTGTAATTGATATGTCAGTTGACACTATGGCAAGGTTATTCGAACTTAAAAATATTACTGGTGTTAAAGATGCTACTGGTGACTTGAATAGACTTGACCAAACGATAAAAAAGTTAGGTCCTGAATTTATACAGCTCACTGGTGAAGATGGACTTGCATTTGAATTTAATAAAAGAGGCGGTGTAGGAATCATTTCAGTTACAGCAAATATTGCACCTAAATTATGCTCAGATATGCAAAAATTCTCTAAGTCTAATAGTGACAATATAATAAAAGAAGCTGAAAGAATTGATACTTTACTTCAACCTGTTCATAAGGCATTATTTATTGAAAGTAATCCATCTCCAGTTAAATATGCAGCAAAATTACTTGGTTTGTGCGATGATGCTGTAAGGTTGCCATTAGTTAAAATTATGGATGAAACAAAATTGAAAGTGAAAAATTCTCTTGTTTCTGCAAAATTATTAAATGAATAAAAAACCCACCGGTGGTTTAAAAATTATTACTATCAATAGAAAAGCTTCTTTTAATTATTTTTTTAAAGATATAATCGAAGCAGGTATTGTTTTAAGAGGATCTGAAATTAAATCTGTTAGATCTGGAAAGATCAATATCGCTGAATCTTATGCAGTTGAAAAAAATGGAGAAATTTTTTTAGTTAATTCACATATACCATTATACAAACAAGCAAGTTATTCAAATCACAATCCTTATTCCGAGAGAAAATTATTATTTAAAAAAAAAGAAATTCATAAGTTAGTAGGCAAAATAAACGAAGATGGTTTTTCATTAATTCCAACAAAAATGTATTTTAAGAAAGGCAAGGCTAAAATAGAAATAGCTGTTGCTAAAGGTAAAAAACAATATGATAAACGTCATTCAAAAAAAACAAAAGATTGGAATCGTGAAAAAGCAAGATATTTTAGGAAATCAAGTTAATTATGCTTATTTAGCCCTAGGATCAAACTTGGGTAAAAAAATAAAAAACCTTGAATGTGCTAAATATAATTTGTCTAAAATTGGTGTTAACATTATTAAAATTTCTCGTTTTTATTGCACTAAATCTTGGCCTAATTCGAAATTTCCTGAATTTATAAATGCAGTTTTATTAGTGAAAACAAAATTATCATTACATGAATTATTTAAACAAATTAAATTAATTGAAAAATCACTTGGAAGATCAAAAGTTCCAAAAAATTATCCAAGAATATGCGATATAGACATAATTGATTTTAATGGCGAATGTATATTTACTAAATTTAACCATCAAAAAATTGAAGTTCCCCATATAAATATGCATAAAAGGAACTTTGTTTTATTACCCTTATATGAGTTAAACCAAAATTGGTTTCATCCAAAGATCAAAAAAAATATAGTAAAATTACTTTCATCTTTGCCCAGTAATGATTTAAAAAGCATTAAATTTAGTTAATTTAATGATATAATACATTCAATGTTAAATTCGAGCGAATTAATAGATAAAGTAAAATCATATAATAAATTTCTTAACCCAGAAACGTTAACCAAAGCTTATGATTTTGCATTAAAGGCTCATCAAAATCAAAAAAGAATGTCTGGCGACCCTTATCTTATTCATCCTGTAGCTGTAGCCGACATACTCACAGATTTAAAATTAGATAGTGCTACAATCGCTACAGGTCTATTACACGATACAATCGAAGATACACACGCAACTTATAAAACTATTAAAAAAGAATTTGGCAAAGAAGTTGCTGATTTAGTTGAAGGAGTAACAAAAATTTCAGAATTTGAAAATCAAGCTATTTATAATTCAAAAGCCGAAAATTTTAGAAAATTAATTCTAGCAACATCAAGAGATATTAGAGTCTTGTTGGTAAAATTGGCCGATAGACTTCATAACATGAGAACTTTAAAATCTATTGAAGAAAAACAAAAGAGAGAAAGAATAGCAAGAGAAACTATGGAGATTTATTCACCACTAGCGGATAGAATGGGCATGAATAGAATTCGTGATGAATTAGAAGATTTATCTTTTGAAATATTAAACCCTGATGCCAGAAAATTAATTAAAAATAGATTGGATCAAATTAAAGATAATAATTTAATTAATTATAATTCAGTTTTAAATGAATTTGAAAATCTTTTAAAAAAAAATAATATTGATTTTGAAATTTTCAGTAGAGAAAAAACGCCTTTTTCTATTTGGCGAAAAATTCAAAAGAAACGTACATCATTAGAGCAAATTACTGATATTATAGGTTTTAGAATTATATTAAAAAATATTGAGAATTGTTACAAAACTTTAGGTTTTTTTCACAGCAAGTGGAACTGTATACCCGGAAAATTTAAAGATTATATTTCTTCACCTAAAATTAATAAATACAAATCGATACACACAGCAATTATAGGACCTAATAAAAGACCTATTGAAATTCAACTAAGAACAAAACAAATGCATGAATTTGCCCAAAGAGGTATAGCCTCACATTGGAATTATAAATCTTCTGAAAAGTTTAACTCACTAACTTGGAAAGAATATGATTGGTTGGCTGATCTAGTTGAAATTATTGATAAAAATGAAAATCCTGAAGACTATTATGAATACACTAAATTACAAATGTTCCAGGAAAATGTTTTTTGTTTTACTCCAAAAGGTTCTGTAATTAAACTTCCTAAAGAAGCAACACCAATAGACTTTGCTTATGCTGTTCATACTCAGGTTGGCGATACAGCTATAGGATGTGATATAAATGGAAAAGAAAGTGCTTTACAATCAACTTTAATGAATGGAGATGTTGTAAAAATAATAACTTCAAAAAAAGTCTCTCCATCTTTACACTGGTTAACTAGCACAAAAACCGGAAAGGCTAGAGCTGCTATTAGAAGATATTGGCAATATAGAGAAAATACAAAGCCTACAAAGATAAAAAAATACAATACAACTTTATGGATTTCGCTTCCTGATGAGCCTGGAAAATTAGGTGATGTAACGACAATGATTGGTACAAATAATGTAAATATTTCTAGTGTAGAAATGCTTGAAAAAACCAAAAATTCAATAAATTTTAGATTCAATCTGATTATTCATGATTTGAAAAACTTTACAAAATTAATTAGTGAACTAAAACAAAAAGAATATAATTTCAAAATTATTAGACATAAAAATAAAAAATATGCTTTCTTTAAAAGACTCTTTGGTGGTTTTAAAAAAAACTAAAGCCCTTCTAGAAGGTCATTTCGTTTTATCTTCTGGTCTGCACTCACCTCAATATGTTCAATGTGCAAAATTATTAAGTTTCCCCAATATTTCAAGTAAATTTAATTTGTCATTAAGTAAAAAAATACAAAAAAATTTTAATAAAATTGATCTAATATTATCTCCGGCAATAGGTGGAATAGTTATAGGTTACGAGATAGGAAGATTATTAAAGATAGAAACAATTTTTTGCGAAAGAGTAAAGGGAAATTTTAAATTGCGAAGAGGTTTTTCAATTAAAAGAAATTCTAGAGTTCTAATTGTAGAAGACGTAATAACAACAGGAAAATCAAGTTTAGAATGTGAAAAATTGATAAAAAAATCTAAAGCCAAACTACTAGGATATGCTTGTTTAATTGATAGATCTTCAAGAATTGCTTTAAAAATAAAAAATAAAAAAATTATTTCACAAATTAAATTAAATGTACCAACTTTTAATAAAAAAAATATACCAACTGAGTTGAAAAATATACCTATAACAAAACCTGGTAGCAGGTTTTTAAAATGACCATTAGATTAGGTGTTAATATAGATCACGTGGCAACAATTAGAAAAGCAAGAGGCGAGAAACATCCAGAACCTTATATAACTGCTAAAAAAGCTCTTGAATATGGAGCGGACTCTATAACCATTCATTTAAGAGAAGATAGAAGACATATTAATGACAATGATTTAAAATTAATCTCATCAATAAAATCTATTCCTCTTAATTTAGAAATGGCTTCAAATTCTGAAATGTTGAAGATAGCAATCAAACACAAGCCTGATTTTGTTTGTATTGTACCTGAAAAAAGAAATGAAGTTACCACTGAAGGCGGACTGAATTTAAAAAGGTATAAAAATAAATTAAAATCAACAATAAATACTTTAAATAAATATAAAATTAGATCTAGTTTATTTATTAACCCAACAATTTCTGATGTAATTATTTCAAAATCACTTAATGCTAAATGTATAGAACTTCATACAGGAAAAATTTCTAACCAAATTAAAAAAAATAAAAAATTTGCCAATCATCTTAAAAAAATCAAAAATTGTGCAAAACTTGCAAAATCTTTAGGTTTAGAAGTTCATGTTGGACACGGCATTGATTATAAAACTGCTAAGATTTTATCTAATGTAAAAGAAATAGAAGAGTTTAATATTGGTCATTTTATAATTGGTGAGTCAATTATATTCGGTCTAAAAAAAACAATTAGTAGATTTAAAAAAATATTAAAATAATGGACATTATAGGTAATGGCGTTGATATTGTAGAAAATAAGAGAATAAAAAATTCATTAAAAATTAAAGGCTTTGTCAATAGAGTTTTTACTCAAAATGAAATTTATAAATCAAAAAATTTAAATAATAAGACCAATTATTTTGCAAAAAGATTTGCAGCCAAAGAAGCTTTTGTAAAGGCCTTAGGCGAAGGATTTAGAAACAATATTAATTTTAAAGATATAGATATAACGAAAGATAAAAAAGGTAGGCCATTTATAAATATATCTAATAACATTAAAAAATTTCTTAAAAAAAAACTTAAACTGAACAAGTATAAAATATTTCTTTCTTTATCTGATGAAAAAAAACATTCAATAGCATATGTAATAATTAATAAAAAAAATGACTAAAAAATTTATAGTAGAAAATATTAAGACACTTTTATATGCTCTAATAATAGCAATTTTTATTCGTTCAATTCTTATACAGCCTTTTTATATTCCTTCGTCATCAATGGAATCAACTTTACTTGTTGGCGACAGACTGTTTGTTACAAAATTTTCATATGGGTATAGCAAACATTCATTTCCTTTTAGTCCGGCAATTTTTGATGGAAGAATTTTGTACAAATTACCCAAAAGAGGTGACATTGTTGTATTTAAAACGCCAGCTGACAATAGAACAGATTATATAAAAAGATTGATAGGTTTGCCCGGAGATATAATTCAATTTATTGATGGTAATTTATATTTAAATGGAAATCAAATTCTAAAAACCATTAAATCAAAAAATGAAATATTATACTGTGGGAATTCAAAAATTAAAGTTACAACATTTATAGAAAAATTACCTGGTGGAAAAATTTACACAGCCTCATATAGAAATGATTATAGTTATAAAAACTCTGATAAATTTATTGTTCCTGATGAGCACTTCTTTTTTTTAGGAGATAATAGAGATTGTTCAAAAGATAGTCGCTTCTTATCTGAAGTAGGTTATGTACATAAAGATAATCTTGTTGGAAAAGCTCAAATATTATTTTTTTCTTCTGATGCAAAAATTGGAAGTATTTTTAAAATTTGGCAATGGGATAAAATCATGAGATTTAAAAGGTTTTTTAAAAAAATATAATAATGGAAAATAAAATTAAAGAACTTCAAAAAATTTTAAATATAAAATTTAATGATGCAGATATATTAATCCAGGCAATAACTCATAAAAGTTATAATTCAAAAATAAATTATGAAACTTTAGAATTTTTAGGTGATAGAGTTTTAGGACTGACAATATCAAATATATTAATATCAATGTATCCTAATGAGAAAGTCGGAATATTAGATAAAAAATTTTCAAATCTTGTAAATAAAAAAACATGTTATGAAATAGGAATAAAATTAAAACTTAATGAGTTTGTATTAGTTGGAAATTCTAAAAAGAAAATACTAAAAATTGAAAATAAAATTATTTCTGATATTTGTGAATCTATAATTGGAGCAATATATCTTGATAAAGGTCTTAAAATTGCTAATGAATTTATTTTAAAGGTTTGGAAAGATTATTTAAAGATTTCTATTGAAGCCATAATTGATGCCAAAACTAAATTACAAGAATTCTCTCTAAAAAAATTTAAATCTCTTCCAGAATACAAAGTTGTATCTAATACAGGACCTAGACATAAACCTAACTTCAAAGTCGGTGTAAAAATTAAAAATATAAAATTTACATATTCAAGTGGTACATCTAAAAAAAATGCAGAACAGTCAGCTGCGAGTTTACTTTTAAACAAACTAGATCTATCATGAGATGGCAGGATAAAGGATACTTACTAACATTAAATAAATACAATGAAAATTCTGCAATAGCCGAATTTTTTACAGAAAATAATGGTAAAGTAAGTGGAGTTATATTTGGTGCCACTTCTAAAAAAATCAAAAATTATCTTTTAATAGGTAATAAATTTCATTTAAATTTTAATTTCAAACAAGATGCCAAACTTGGTTACTTTAAAGTTGAGATAGATGAAGCAAACACGCCTATATATTTGGACAACAAAAAAAAATTGTATTGTATAATTTACACCATGAATATTGTTAAAATTTTAACTGTTGAGAATCAGGAAAATAAAACTATTTATCAATTATTAAGTAATTTTTTTGTACTCCTGGATAATGATAATTGGTTAACAAACTTTATACTTTGGGAACTTAATTTTTTTAAAAGTATAGGATATGATATTGATTTTAAAAACTATGTAAAAAATATAATAGTTGATGGAGATGAAAAATTTATAGTTGAATCTACTAATAAAATAATTCCTAATTTTTTGATTAATAATAATATTAATCCAAATAATGAAAAAGACATTATTAATGGTTTTAAAATTGTTGGAGAATTTTTAGACAAATCAATACTTAAGCCTAACAGCATAAATTTTCCTTTGTCTCGTTTAGAGTTAGGAAATTTAATTAAACAAATCTAAATTAATTGTATCAGCAAAGTAAGTTATTATAGCGTTAGCTCCGGCTCTTTTAAATGACATTAATGATTCGATTATAGATTTTTCGTTAATAATTTTTTTTTGTATTCCATTTTTTATTAAACTGTATTCACCTGATACTTGATAGGCTATTACAGGTATTTTAAAGTTATCTTTTACACTTCTAATAATATCTAAATATGGCATTCCAGGTTTAACAATAACCATGTCGGCACCTTCTTTTATATCCAATGAAACTTCTCTAAGAGATTCATTACAATTTCTGAAATCCATTTGATAAGTTTTTTTGTCACCTTTTAAGACATTATTAGAGCCGACAGCCTCTCTAAAAGGTCCATAAAAATTCGAAGCATATTTAGCCGCGTAAGAAATAATTTGAACATCTTTTAGGTTTTCTTTATCGAGTCTTTGCCTAATTCTTTTAATTCTTCCATCCATCATGTCAGAAGGAGCAATTACATCGCAACCCATTTTGGCTTGCAGTAACGCTTGTTCAACTAATATATCTATAGTTTCATCATTTAAAATTTTTCTTTTTTTTAAAATACCATCATGACCATGTGAAGTATATGGGTCTAAGGCCACATCACACATTATTCCTATTTCATTCTTATATCTTTTTTTAATATATCTAATTGCACGACAAACCAAATTATTTTCATTTAATGCTTCACTGCCAAGCACATCTTTTATATTTGGATTAGTATAAGGAAATAGCGCAACCATTGGAATTTTTCTTCTAATAGCTCTGTCGAGAATTCCTAACAACTTATTTATTGAATATCTATAAATACCAGGCATTGACTTAATTGGAATTTTTTTATTAATTCCTTCTGTTAAAAAAATAGGCAATATAAGGTCATTGACAGTTAGATTTGTTTCTCGAACCAATCTTCTTATCCATTCACTTTTACGATTTCTTCTAAGCCTTAAATTTGGATATTTTCCAGTGATAATCATTCCCAATTAACTATATATGCAACATTAGTTTTATATATAATAATATTATATATTGTATTTACAAAATTACTATGTCTAGAGACTTTCACAAGATAGAAGATATTAAATTTGATATTTTTAAGCTTCAGGAGGCTTTAAAAATTGTTCTTCAAAGAAAAAACTATGATGACGCATTAGGGACCAAATATATAGCAGGTATATCATTGAATCAAATACCAGGAAATCCGGAATCTATAAAAGGAGAAAATGTTAAAGGTATTTATTGGACTAAACCTGATAGTTCAGGAATAGAAAGAATTAGAGCAAAAAAAATTGATGAAGCTGCATATACAGAGTTTGTTGAGGATTTAAATGATACTTATTTTAAAGAAGTATATGATGAACTTTCAAAAAGATTTAAACTTGGTCGAGTAAGAATATTGTTAAAAGAACCTAGGTCAACATTAAGCTGGCATAGAGATCCTGAGCCTAGGCTACACATCCCAATAATTACAAATCCAGGTTCTATAATGGTAATTGAAGAAACAGCCAAACATCTTCCTGCAGATGGATCGGCTTGGATTACAAACAATGTAAAATACCACAACGCATTTAACGGCGGTGAAGAAAATAGAGTGCATTTGGTAGCATGTGTTTTGGACTATAAATTTAATTGATTTTAGTTTATAAATTTTTAAATTGAAAAAGATTTTTATTGCATCTGATCACGCGGGTTATAAATTAAAAGAATCTATTAAAATCTCCTTAGATAAAAAAAAAATTAAATACAGTGACTTGGGTCCCGAAGACGATGTAAAAGTTGACTATCCTGATTATGCACACAAAGTTGCTAAAAAAGTTAAAACTAGTAAAAATAATGTTGGGATATTAGTTTGTGGGTCTGGTATAGGTATGAATATAACTGCAAACAGACATAAAAATATACGCGCAGCTCAATGTTTTAATTTAAAATCTACAAAATTATCAAGATTGCATAACGATGCAAATATCATTACATTGGGATCAAGACTATTAACAAAAAATAATTCTTTAAAATATGTAAGTACTTTTTTAAATACTAAATTTGAATCTGGCAGGCACACAAAAAGAATTAAAAAAATATAATTTTAAAAATAAAATATGTCAAATGAAAAAGATTATAAAAATTCAGAATATAAAAATTTTTTTGAAAAAAGTTTATTAGATATTGATCCGGAAATATTTAAAGCAATTAATGAAGAATTGATAAGACAACAAAACCATATCGAATTAATAGCCTCTGAAAATATAGTATCTCAAGCTGTCTTGGAAGCCCAAGGATCAGTTTTAACAAATAAATACGCTGAGGGATATCCTGGAAAAAGATATTATAATGGATGTGAGCATGTCGATGTTGCTGAATCCTTAGCAATAGAACGTTTAAAAAAAATATTTAATTGTAAGTTTGCAAATGCCCAACCTCATTCTGGAGCTCAAGCTAATGGAGCTGTATTTTTAGCTTTACTGAAACCCGGAGATACATTTATGGGAATGAGTTTGAATTCTGGTGGTCACATAACTCATGGTTTAAAAATTTCAATGTCTGGAAAATGGTTTAATGCAATTGGTTATGATGTTGATAAAGAATCAGAACTTATTGATTATGAAAATGTTGAAAAACTTGCTCTTGAACATAAGCCTAAACTTATAATAGCCGGAGGTAGCGCATACTCTAGAGTAATAGATTTTAAAAAATTTAGAGAAATAGCTGATAAAGTTGGGGCATATCTTATGGTAGATATGGCTCATTTTTCTGGTTTGGTTGCTGGAAAAGGATATCCAAATCCATGCGATCATGCTCATGTAGTTACTTCAACTACACATAAAGTTTTTAGAAGTGCTAGAGGAGGAATTATATTAACTAATCATGAAGATTTTTCTAAAAAAATTAACACTGCTGTTTTTCCAGGTTATCAAGGTGGCCCATTAATGCATATTATTGCTGCCAAAGCCGTTGGCTTTCATGAAGCTTTAAAACCTGACTTTAAAGAATATATAAAATCAGTATTAGCTAATGCCAAAATACTTTCTGAAACATTAATAAATAATGGTTTTAAAATTTATTCAGGAGGTACTGATACTCATTTAATGTTAGTAGATTTAAGGCCATTTAAAGTAAAAGGTAATTTAGCGGCTGAAAGTTTGTCAAAAGCAAATATTACATGTAATAAAAATGGAATTCCATTTGATGATGAAAGTCCAATGATAACATCAGGAATAAGGCTAGGTTCTCAAGCTGCAACCACAAGAGGTTTTGGTCTAAATGAGTTTAAATTGGTTGGAGAATTAATAACAAAAACAATTAAAGGGTTATCTGAAAACCCTAATGACAATAGTAAAATAGAGAATGAAGTCAAAAAAGAAGTAGTAGATTTATGTTCTAATTTTCCTATATATAAACATTTAAGATAAGGAACATTTATGATTTGCCCACATTGTAAAAAAGGAGAAACTTCTGTTGTAGACTCTCGTCCAACTGAAGACGGAACAACTATAAGAAGAAGAAGACTTTGTATTTGCGGTCAAAGATTTACTACATTTGAAAGAGTTCAATTTAGAGAACTTGTAGTTGTTAAAAAAAATGGAAGAAAATCTTCTTTTGACCGCGATAAATTATCAAAATCTATATATGTTGCGTTAAAGAAAAGACCTATTGACACAGAAACTGTTGAAAAATTTATTTCTAAAATCTCTAGATCTTTAGAAGAATTAGGTCAAAGTGAAATTTCATCAAATACAATTGGGACAATGGTAATGGAAGGTTTAAAAGCAATGGATCCAGTTGCTTATGTACGATTTGCATCTGTATATAGAAATTTTAGAGAAGAGAAAGACTTTGTTCAATTTGTAGATAAGATTGATGTCTTTAAAAAAAGATAAATTTAATTCATTTGATAAAAAATATATGAGATTTGCTATTAATTTAGCAAAAAATCAAAATGGATTAACGGGAACAAACCCTTCAGTAGGGTGTGTTATTGTAAAGAATAAAAAAATAATATCATATGGTGTAACTAATTTAAATGGAAGACCTCATGCCGAGACAATAGCTTTAAATAAAAATAAAAATAAAAATTCAGGCTCTTCTATTTATTTAACTCTAGAACCCTGTTCTCACTATGGAAAAACTCCTCCATGTACAAAAACAATTATTAATACAAAAGTTAAAAATGTTTATTATTCAATAGAAGATCCTGATTTAAAATGTTTTGGCAAATCAAAAAAAATTCTAAAATCAAAAAACATTACTACTAAATCTGGATTATTAAGAAATAAAGTTAAAAAATTATATAAAAACTATGACTATATTAAAAAAAATAAATTGCCTTATGTTGTAGGCAAACTTGCTTGTTCATCAAACTTATTTATTTTAAAAAATAACAAATTTATTACCAATGAACATTCTAGAAAAGTTGGACATCTATTAAGATATAAATGTCAAGGAATTTTAACATCATATAAAACAATAAATAGAGATAATCCTAAATTAAATTGCAGAATTAAAGGTTTAGAAAATTTTTCACCTGTTAAATTAATTATAGATAAAAATTTAAAAATTAATATGGACAGTTATATAGTTAAAAATTCAACTAAATACAATACTGTAATTTTTCATAATTCTAAAAATAAAAAAAAATTAAATAATTTAAAATATTATAAAATAAATTTAGTATATTTAGATATTAACAAATACGGTTATATAAATTTTAAAAAAATTTTTAGCAAAATATACGATATGGGTGTTCACAATTTGCTTATAGAGAGTGGTAAAACTTTAACAAACAATATTTTAAACGAAAAATTGTTTAATGAATTTTACTTATTTAAAAGCAGTAAAAATATAAATAATAAAAATGCTATCAACGTAGAAAATATTAACAAAAACTTAGATAAATTTTTTAAATATAATAAAAAAATTAATACATATCTAGATAAAGACTCATTAATACATTATTACTAAAAAAATGTTTAATGGTATTATATTTCATAAGGGAAAAGTTAGCAAAATACAAAAACGCACAAAAGGAATTAATCTTTTCTTAAAATCAAATATTAAGCTTTCAAAAAAAGATTTAGGTGTTTCCATTTCTTGTGATGGCGTATGTTTAACACTAATTTCTTGTAGCAAAAATATATTTGAATTTTATTTATCTAACGAAACACTAAAAAAAACTAAATTCAAATATGTTAAAATTAATGATGAAATTAATCTAGAATTACCACTTAAATTTGGTCAGAATATTTCAGGACATGTCTGCCAGGGGCACGTGGATACTATTTGCAAAGTAAATAATGTAAAAAAAATCGATAAATCATATGTTTTTGAATTTATAATTCCAAAAAAATTTAAAAAATATTTGGTACAAAAAGCATCAATTTTAATTAATGGTGTTTCATTAACTATTTCAAAAATAAAAAATGTTAACTTTGAAATATGGACAATACCATATACATTAAAAATGACCAATCTTTCAAAACTTAAAAAAAATGATTTAGTAAATATTGAAATCGATATTTTATCTAAATATGTAAGAAAATTTTTCAATGAAAAAAAATAAATACAGCTCAATAGAAAGTATCATCTCAATTTCAAAAAAAGGAGGAATGTATATATTGGTTGATGATGAAAATCGCGAAAATGAAGGTGACTTAGTTTTTTCTGCATCCGATGTAAATTCACAAAAAATTAACTTCATGGCAAAACATGGTAGAGGATTAATTTGCTTAACATTAAATTCAAGTCAATCAAAAAAGCTTGGATTAAACTACATGGCACCAGTTAATCAATCAAGAAACCAAACTGCATTTACAATTTCAATTGAAGCTAAAAAAGGAATTTCTACCGGTATATCTGCTAAAGATAGAGCTAGAACAATTAAAATTGCTACAAAAAGAAACGCAAATAAAAAAGACATAGTTTCCCCAGGTCATGTTTTTCCAATAATTTCAAAAGATGGAGGAGTATTGATTAGAGCCGGTCACACTGAAGCATCTATTGATATTGCCAAATTATCAAAAAAAATTCCTGCAGCTGTTATTTGCGAAATTATGAATGAAGATGGATCTATGGCAAAGGGAGATGATTTATTTAAATTTTCAAAAAAACATAGTTTAAAAATAGCAAAAATTGAAGATTTAATTTCTTATAGATTAAAAATAGAAAAATTAATTAAATTAAAAAAAACTTCTCAAATTAAAGTTCAAGAACAGATATATAAGATTATGATTTTTGAAAATCTATTAGATGGCTCAGAACATTTCGCTCTAATTAAAGGCAAAATTAAAAAAGGAATTATTCCTCGCTTACGAGTTATTTCATCTAATGTAGTAGAAAACTATCTAATAAATCAAAAACTACCCAATTCTTTTAATAAAACATTAAGATATTTTAAAAAATTTAATAATTGTGTTCTAATTTTTATAAGAGATCCTAATTTACAATCTGTAACACAAACTCTAAAGCAATATAAAAGTAATGAATTTTATAAAAAAGGACATGATAAGTTGATTAAAAATTATGGTATTGGTGCTCAAATAATTAAATCGTTAAAAATAAAAAATATGATATTGGTTACAAGTTCTAAAAAAAAAGTAGTAGGTTTAGATGGATATGGAATTAAAATAACAAAACAAGAAATAATAAAGTAAATGAAAAAAAAAATTTTAATAATTATTGCTGATTATTATAAAGATATTTCCTCTGGCCTCATGAAAAGTGCAAAAAAAGAAATTAAGCATTCTTTTAATATTAAAACTATACGTGTTCCTGGTGTTTTTGAAATACCAGTAACTATTTCTAAAAACATTAAAAAATTTAATGGATTTATAGCTCTTGGCTGTGTCATTAAAGGCAAAACTCCTCATTTCGATTTTATTTCTAAAGCAACTACTGACTCTATAATGAAACTTTCTGTAGATAATAAGAAGCCTATAGGAAATGGTATAATAACATGCTTGAATATGAAACAGGCCATTAATAGAAAGAAGAAGGGTAGAGAAGCTTCTAGAGCCGTAATATCTGTTTTATCTCAATAAAATGACACTACAATATAGTTCAAAAAATAATCCAAGAGTAATAATTATTCAAAAACTTTATGGTAAATATTTTAATAAAGAGGAAGATTTAATATTCCCCAAACACAGATTTAAAAAATTTATCAAAGATGTCGTAAATGGTACTGTAGAGCGTAATGAGGTTATAAATGAAGAAATAATAAAACACCTTCATGCAGATTTAAATATGAAAAATTTAGATAAAGTTTTTCAAATTATTATTAAAAGTGCAATTTTTGAATTTTTATATAAGCCAAAAACTTCAATTAATATAATTATTAAAGAGTATCTAAATGCTTCTAATTTTTTTATTGATGAATCTCAGACTAAATATTTGAATGCATTATTAGACAAAATTTCAAAAAAAATCAGAATTTCTAATGGATGAGTTTGAATTAATTAAAAATTATTTCCGAAAACTTACTACAAAAAATCCTGGAGCTTTAAATTTAAACGATGATGTTTTCTTTGATAAAAAATACAAAATAGTTTTATCAATTGATACTTATAATGAGGGAGTACATTATGTAAATTTTAAAAATCCTGAATTAGTAATAAAAAAAGTTATT
>Ga0208642_1000855_pt1 | contig 15096 bp, 13 predicted proteins | sample ETN02SmetaG_4_FD_185790 | JGI IMG/M metagenome (GOLD analysis project Ga0208642, IMG submission 185790) | Marine microbial and viral communities from oxygen minimum zone, Eastern Pacific Ocean - ETNP2014F10-02SV251 (SPAdes) (version 2) | ecosystem: Environmental > Aquatic > Marine > Oceanic ...
GTCATACTTTCGTTAGACCACAAAAAAGCAAAATTGTCAGAAAAGTATGTCGCGCAGTTCGAAAAAGTGATTGCAGATGACTTGAACACTCCTAAAGCGCTAGCAGTATTGTGGAACGTGCTACGCAACGAACGATTAAGCCCTGCACAACGCTACAGTCTAGCATTGCACTTTGACAAGGTCTTAGGACTAGGCATAAAGGATTTCAAGCACGACCAGGCAACTCCTGAAGTGGCAGAGCTCATCAAGGCAAGAGAGCAAGCAAGAAAGGCAAAAGACTTCCAAAAAGCAGACGAAATACGCGAAAAAGTGCACGATTTAGGGTATGAAATCGACGACACTGCAGACGGTGCCGTGGCTAAGAAGTTATAGGGACTTTTACAAAACACTTATAAGTGGACTTTATCCTTATACTTTCGTGAGTGTCGGAACAATACATATTACTGGACAAATACAAACTGAAGGTCCAAAGAAGTACCTGATTTTGCAGTTTGGAGGTCGTGCACTTCATAGCGTTCCTTACGAGCCAGGTGGAGGCCATCACGTGCGAGAAGCCTTAGAATCGTTTGCACGCTGTAATGGCTCACATCCTGCACTTTCATCCGAACAGTTTCATAGAGTGAGAACATACTTGAGTGAAGCAGAAAATGGCGGATGTACTTTTGCTGATGAGGAAGATTTAGGATTAATTCTCAATGAACCACAAGGCAGCGCTTAAATCGTTATGCCGAATTTTTTGCATCCTGCATCAAACTTTACGACTTTTTCCTGACCATATTCTGATAAGCCTCTTCGAATAGTAGAAAGTTGCTTTTCTTTGGTTAAGTCCTCGCCACTTTTAGAGTAAAAATTGTCTGCTAGAGCGATGATCTCTTCTTCTAATGTCAAAGGTATCATGTCCCGGGCAGGCAAGGGCAAGCCTTGCTTCTCTATATCTTCCTTGGTTATGCCTACGCCGGTGTGACGCTCACAGATAAGCGCGTGTTTTGGCAGTCCTTCTTTTTCTAACATTTCTCTGCCAATAATGCCGTGCTTTGCGTACGGCTCTTTGCCAAAACAACCAAGTTCGGGTACGTGGGTTCGGATGATGCCGATATCGTGCAGCATGGCTGCCTCTTCAATGAATCGTAGGTCAGGGTTGAGTTCAGGCACGCTTTCAGCAATTTCTAGGGCTTTTTTAGTCACACAAAGTGCGTGTTGGACCAGAATTTCGTACGCTTTGCTATCTGTGTCGTAGTACTTTTCGATGATGTCCATAGGATTCATAGTGTTATAGCGAACGTATCTCCATATGTTATATCACCTATTGTATGCGTGTGCTTTATATCCTTTTCTATCACTTGTAAGCTCTTCGGAAGGGTTGCTTTTTTGACCTCTGCTTTGAGTGAAATGCCCTTATCTTGCTTGGCTTTCCATATAGCACCGTTCGTTTCCATGAGTTCTTCAGTCTTAAAAGGGGGCTGATACGTGCGTTCTACCTTAGGGAAGGCTTCCTGATGAACATCCTTGTTTTCGGTGGCTTTGACGATCTCGTACGTCACCATGGGTAGGATAGGGGCAAAAAGTCTTGTCAGTCGTGATAGCACGGTATGCAGGGTGTATCTTGCAGAGTTGGCCTCTTCATCAGTGTATAAGTCTTCATTGTTGTACGCTCTGTTCTTTGCTAGCTCTAGATAGTGTGATGCAAAGGTTTCCCACACAAAATGGCGTAGAGCAAGAGCAGGCGTGAAAAAGTCGTAGTGTGCGTATTTTTCATTTGCCAAAGCTATTAATGTGTTTAATTCATCAAGAATCCATTCGTCTAACGGTTCCAAATTCCCTTCTTTGCCTTCTGGGAAGGAGCTCACAAAACGTGCCACATTCCATAATTTTGTTAAGGTCTTTCCTGCGCCTTTAATGCGTTCATCACTACACCTAATGTCTCCCTTGCTGAGATCTCCTTCTGTGGCAGCCCATAATCGTAAGCTTTCTGCGCCATGGTCGTCCAACAACTTTTGTGGGTCGATGATGTTGCCAACACTCTTGCTCATTTTTTTTCCATTATCATCCACAACGTGATAGTGGATCCACACGTCTTTGAAGATGGTCTTGTTGGTGAGGTGGAAGCATTTGAGCAACGTGTAGTACAACCACGTGCGTACGATTTCCTTACCTTGCGGTCGGAGACTGCAGGGTATGTTGTTCCTGAAGAACTTGTCGTCTTTTTCATACTGTAGGATGTATAGGGGGCTGATGCTGCTGTCAAACCAGGTATCAAACACGCGTTCTTCACCTTTCAAATCTGTGCTTTGACATTTTGGACAGGGCACTGGACTTTTTTCCTTCCACGGCTGGTAGTACTTGCCTTTTGGTGGTAGGACTATTTCTTTGCATTTGGTGCAGTGCCATACTGGAACTTCGGTTGCGTAGAATCTTCTTCGAGAGATGGGCCAGTCGATGGCGATGCTGTCGATCCAGTCAAGGAGTATCTGTCTGGAGGGTTCTGCATGGATGCTGACGCTTTCTGCTATGCTTCGCAATGTATCTTTGAACTCCAACTGCTTTACGTAGAACTCTGGCAATTCTATGAATTCTACGTCGTCTTTGGATCGATCACACACAGGAGTTCGGTGTTGGATCTGGCGTTGCTCTACGATGAGTCCTGCTTCTTTCAAATCTTCGAGTATGGCTTTTCTTCCGGCGTAGATTCTTTTCCCTTCGTACTTTCCAGCATGTTGGTTTAAGGTCCCATCTTTGTTGATGGCTATCTTTGGTGTTAACTTTTGTTCTCGGAAAAAGCGGATGTCGGTGTAGTCTCCGAACGCGCACATCATGACTAGCCCGGTTCCCTTGTCCATCTCTGCCAAGGGATGTGCCATGATCTTCACCTTTCTTCCGTAGATCGGGGTGATGGCGTTCTTCCCTTCTAGGTGCTTGTAGCGTTGGTCGTTGGGATGGTAGAGCACGGCTTCGCAACTGCACAGCAATTCTGGTCGTGTGGTTCCAATAACTATCTTTTCACCAGTATCTGTCTCCCATTGGATGTCTGTGAATATTGTTGGCTTGTCTTCGTATTCTATCTCCGAATCTGCAATCGTGGTTTGACAACCAGGACAGTAGTTGTTCGTTCTTACATCTTCATAGATCAACCCTTTCTTCCACATGTCGATGAACGTTCCTTGTGTCAAGGCTCTGTAGTCGTCGCTGTCTGTGAGGTAGATCTCTCCAGGATTAGTACCTATCTTCCAGCTGTTGAAGCTTATTCCCGCGCGTGCAAAGGATTCCACACTAGCTAAGCTTGACTCTTCTAAGATCTTCTTGCACATCTCGATGGCTTCTTCTCTTGGAACTTCAGTGAGCTTTTTCTTGAACTTTTTCTCTGCTGCCACTTCAATGGGCAGGCCGTTTCTGTCCAATCCTAAGGGAAACAACACGTTATGCCCTGTCATTCTTTTGAAGCGGGCGATCATGTCCATGATGATGTACGTTGTTACGTGACCCATGTGGACTGGCGCGTTCACATACGGCGGTGGTGTGTCTACAGAGAAAAGAGGTTTTTCGTTCTTCTTATCAAACGGGTACGGACTGGTACGCCACTGTTTAGCTAAGGATTCTTCCTTTTCCTTGGTCCACCTTTTATCCTCGATAGGCATGGTATGACGGAAGAAAGATTGCTTATAAACGTTTGTGAAGGTTTTAATATGTTGAAACCCTGGCAGTCCCATGCGATCACATTTGGATGAGTGGAAACCAGAAAGCTCAGCAGAGATCCCACAACCCTTCTCCATAAAGATGCTTAAGGACTATCTAGGCACGTATGACAAGCAAAAGAAGCGAGCGTGCTTGCTCCACGGTCCAGCAGGTACAGGAAAAACAAGTTCTGTATATGCAGTTGCAAAAGAGCTCGGCTTTGAGGTCATCGAAGTCAACAGTTCTGATGTCAGGAACAAAGCACAAATTCAAGAAGTTGTTGGACAAGCAGCATTCCAACAAAGTCTCGTTGCGAGCAGCAAACTCTTACTAATTGATGAAGTAGACGGTATAGCAGGAAACGCAGATCGTGGTGGTGTGCAAGCGCTAGCAAAAATCATAGCCGCAACACCCCATCCCATCATCATGACCGCAAACAAGGCATTTGACAAGAAACTGAAGAGTTTGCGAAGCAAGAGCTTGATGATCGAGTACAAAGAGATTCCTACTACTAACATCAAAGCAATACTTCAAGGGATCTGTCAAAAGCACGGCATCCAGCATGATCAAGTAGCCCTACATACCTTAGCAAGAACGAGCAACGGAGACCTGAGAGGGGCGCTCCAAGATCTTGCAAGCCTTGCAGAGGTGAGCAGCAAACATCTCGAAGGGTTGGATGCGAGAGATAAGGAAGCCACGTTCAACGAAGCACTCACCACCTTATTCCAAGGAAAGCCAGAGCAAGCCAAAGAAGCCTTTGACAAAACCAATGAAATGCCTGATGAATGGATGCTGTGGATCGATGAGAACATGGCAGCACAATACTCTATAACCGAGAAAGCAGCAGCATACGAGTGTTTAAGCAAGGCAGACGTCTATAAGGGTCGCATCATGAGAATGCAGCACTGGCGTTTTTTGGCATACATCGTAGAACTCATAACAACAGGGGTTAGTGCAGCAAAAGCAGGCCCAAAAGACTACGCAAGGTACAAACAACCCGGAAGAATACTTAGCATGTGGATCAACAAGATGAAGTATGCAAAAAGAGACGCGATCCTTAAGAAAATGGCAGAAAAGATGCACTGCAGTGTTGCAAAAGCAAAGAAAGAAGCACCCTACCTACTTCATATAATGAAACAAAAAAAGCTCATTCCTGCTGTTGTAGAAGAATTAAACCTTGAAGATGACCACGCAGCCTGGCTGGCAAAGGCTTAAATACGCTCGTTCTACCGCAAACACCATGACCATCACTATTGATGAAATGGCAAGCTTTTGCAAACGAAAAGGCTTGGTGTTTCCTAGCGTGGAGATCTACGGAGGGATGGCAGGTAGTTGGGACTACGGTCCAGCAGGAGTGGAGCTAGCCAACAACCTAAAACAAAGCTGGTGGAAGTTCTTTGTCCAAGACAGACAGGACATGGTAGGTATTGATGGTTCTATAGTCAATCCAAGAGCGGTCTGGGAAGCATCAGGTCACACACAAAATTTTGATGACATCTTAGTAGGATGCACACAATGCAAAGAAAAACACCGCGCAGATCATTTGGTAGAAGATGAAGTAGGCATTCGCACTGACGGATTGACAGCAAAAGAGTTGGACAAGCACATCAAGAAGAAAAACATCCGCTGCAAGAAATGTGGAGGAGACCTAGGACAGTGCACGCCCTTTAACCTAATGTTTGAGACGTACATCGGAGACAAAACTCCCGAAAACCAGGGCTTCCTACGCCCAGAAACCGCACAAATTATCTTCACCAACTTCAAAGGAGTCGCAGACACCAGCAGAGTCAAGCCGCCCTTTGGTATTGCTCAGATTGGTAAAGCGTTCCGAAACGAGATAGCACCCAGAAACTTCCTTTTCCGATGCAGAGAGTTCGAACAGATGGAAATCGAGTACTTTATCCATCCCAAACAAGAGGCAGAATGTCCCTTTTTTGATGAGGTGGCCAAGGACAAACTTGTACTCTTCACAGAGGATGACCAAAAGAACGACAACGAAGCACAAACCATGACTGTTAAGGAAGCAGTCACCAAAAAATTGCTCATGCCTTGGCATGGGTACTGGCTAGCAATAATCACCCGATGGTTTGTGAGCCTAGGAGCAAAGAAAGAGAACTTCCGCTGCCGCCAACACATCAAAACAGAGCTATCACACTACGCCAAGGACACCTGGGATATAGAGTACAAGTTTCCTTTCGGCTACAAAGAGCTACAAGGAGTTGCCAACAGACAAGACTTTGACTTACAACAACACATCAAGCATTCGGGCAAGGATCTAAGCTTGTTTGACGAAGAATCCAAAGAGAAATTCGTACCGCATGTAGTGTGCGAGCCCTCACTAGGTGTAGGAAGAGCATTACTGGTGTTTTTGTTTGATGCTTACGAATTTGATCATAAAAGAGAGAACGTAGTCATGCATTTGCACCCCAAACTGGCGCCGTACAAGGCAGCCATATTCCCCTTGCTCAAGAATAGGAAGGAGCTGGTGGATAGAGCAAAAGAGATCTATGAAGATCTAAAGCAAGATTTTCACGTGTTCTATGACGAATCCGGAAGCATAGGGAAGCGGTACGCCAGACAAGATGAAATTGGTACGCCATTGTGCATCACGATAGATTTTGACTCTTTAGAGGGCGGCGACGTCACTTTGAGAGATCGAGACACGACTAAACAAGAGCGGGTAAAAGCGTCAGCTTTAAAAAGCAAGGTCGAACAATGCCTTAGAAGAGGTAACAAATAAAAAATGAAAATAAGCGAAGTACAACCAGGACAAGGAGACATTGAAGTAGAAGTAGAAGTAGTTTCACTCGACGAGCCAAGATCGTTCGAAAAGTTCGGCAAGCAAGGCAGAGTGTGCAACGCCAATGTAAAGGATGATTCTGGTGAGATCAAACTCACGCTATGGAATGACGACATCGACAAGGTCAAGCCAGGCATGAAGATCAAGCTAACAAACGGCTACTGCAACGAGTTCAGAGGCGAAGCCCAACTTACCACAGGCAAGTTCGGCAAGCTAGAAATCGAAGGCGAGGGTGGCGACGCTCCAGCTAACGATGCCGCTGATGCACCTGCAGAAGACGCTCCTGACGGAGAATAATTCTTTTTTCTTTACTTTTTTTCTTTCTCAACTATTTGTAAAGGTTTATAAAGTAGCCAACGAGCTATTAATCTCCGACAATGGGACGGTAGCTCAGCCTGGGAGAGCACACGACTGAAGATCGTGGTGTCGGGAGAGGATCGAAAGATCCCCCGTATTCAAATCTCCCTCGTCCCACTTTTTTTTCTTTTTTCAAAGCGATACGCGTCCATGTCCCGTAGGTTCTTCTGGATTTTTCGGAAATCTTACGGCTACGCTTCTGCTGTGGCAGCTTCCAACTTTTCCTTGCACGCGCCACAATACTCAAGATCGCGGCAAAGATACTTCTGGGGAATGCCGTCGTAGAGAGCGCCTGTTGGGAGTTCGCTCTCAGCAAGCATTGAGCAGTATTTTCCAGAGGGGGTGCGTCCTCCTGATGCAAGCATGCAGCTCTCCAAGCCCCATGCATGGCCCATAGCTTGCAAGGACAACATTGCTAGACAGTGTTGGAGACTTTTTTGTTGATATTGGAGAATTCGATGCGTGGAAACAACAGCCAACTTGTTTTTGGCATGCGTGTAGGTTTCAGTAGGCCCGCGAATCGCCACGCTTTCTGTTCGATCCCACAACGGATGTCCGGTTACAAATATCGCATCACGATGGCGGCTTCTCATGTCTTCAAGAAAGGGTTGCACCCTTAGACTTGCAGGAACAGGTGGGAGTCTCACATCTTGTTCCTGCCCCATCAAATGCCTTTCTGCGTTTTCGGGCACTGAGCTGCTAAACGCTCTTTCATATTGCGGAAAATTGGCGCCGATGATCTCTGCTATTTGATCAAGGTAGGACCTTTCAAGCAACGATTGGAGTTCTATAACGCTGGCTGTGCTCATTACGAGAAAAGGATTTAGTGTAACCTTTAAACCTTCACTTAATCCGATTAACGATCGTTCCGGCTATCACGCTGAACAGGATGATTAAGACACTGCTTGCCACCACGTACAGGATGGTGCTTCTGATGAGGTTGTTGCCCAACAGATACTCTTCTTGTAGGGTGTCATTACCGTTCTCTATGCTGTTGGAAATGATGGTTAGTAGGTAGACAATCTGGAAGACGTAGGTGCCAATAACGATCTGGAAGTAATACGTGGGGATACCGTCTCCGAACAAGGAAAGGATGCCACTAACATTACCGCCAACCCCTCCACCGCCCGAGTCGTCAAGGCTAACATTCTTGAGTTTGTTGCCCAACTCCCCAAGAATGCTAGATATCATGGCTGTGATGGCGATAACAATGCTTGCGATGGCAGGTGTTAGGAAGGAAATCTGGTTTTTCATGTCTGCGATGATCTCTGCCATCAAATCCTTCAGTCGTTCATTCACTTTCTTAATTTCTTTAATGTACCTGCTAATGTTCAAGATAGCATTTGCTGCGATGGTGGGCCCTTTCTTGATGCTTTCTGCTAAGATCTTCATGCTGCTCTGGACGAACGCACTTGGGTAGGAGAGCACTGCTCCACGTTTGGGGTCAAACAATGCCTGGTCTATGCCCATACCTAACTGCCTAATGTTTACGTTGACTAGCTGGAAGAATTGTCCAGAGGTGGTGCCTTTCATCTGCTCTGCTGCCTTCTCAAAGGCTATCTCTGCAGGTATTCCATCTCCTAGTCGGTTACCAAACTGGAAGAGCGCAGTGGTAAACTCTTCCTCTAACTTCTTCACTCTTTCTCGTATCTCCAACACTTTCTTGCTTCGTATGTAATAGAATAGCCCTATGCTTAGCGCAAACGCTAGGGGAACAGCGCCACTAAGTAAGCTGGCACCTAATCCAAAGGGTCCGATGATCGTGGTGTCATCTCCTGCCGAGGCTCGATAGCCAAAGAATTTGAGGCCAAAGCCCATGTCAATGTCTGTGCACACCACTACTTTGTCTACAGCTTCACATTGGATGAATGCGTCTGCTGCTACAGGAATTAAAGCCACCAGGCCCACAAAGACACCAATGACCACACAGAGGGGTATGGGATTGATGCTAAACTCTTTGGGGCCCAGCTTGAACGTGAGGTTTTGTCTTTCGGTCTCGCTGCCTTGCTCTGCCGCGCCATATCCTGATGGGCGACTGCCTAGGATTTTTTTGCCAAAAATGAACACGAACATGGGGAAGCCTATGTTGTAGATGATGGCAATATGCCACCATTTTACGCCTTCCATGAAGCTCACCATCATGGGCAACATCACCATGCCTAAGATGGGTAGAATGATGCCCATCATGTGCAGCAGCGTGATGGGTCCTTTCAACCCTTGGGCAAAGTGCAACATTTTCTCATAGGTTTGCTCAAGAATGTTGTCTAAGGATTTCTCAAGCATACCTATTCTTCTTTCTTCGTTATTCTCTAAGAGACTGCTTTGGACGAGGTTGAAGCTTTCCACGAACTCTTTGTTGTATTTGCTCCATTTTTTCAGGTAATTGTCCAGACTCATCTTGACGTTCTCAAACTTGTTGGTTTGGACGTCCCATAACACTTTTTTCATGTCTTCAGAAAGAGGGGGGGAGAGGTGGGCTGCCGCAAACGTGACGCCCCTTTCCAGGTTGGAGGTGTGACGCATGTACGTCACAATATAGAAGATGCACAGCACCATTTGGTTGGAGGCAGCCATGCGTTCGTTGTTTGCCAAAAAGTGCGGATAGTATCCTAGTATCACGATGAACGCCACGCCAAACATGAAGGAGAACATGGCCATGAACATGCTGCCGAACAACACCACGCTGATCACCATACCTATGATGATCAAGCCCATAGGTACTACGTAGGAGGTGGCTATAACATCTTCTGGTGTGATGACGAGCTTGGCAAAGTCTATGCTTTCTTGTAACTCGTCCTTTTTCTTTTTGGGCACTTTGGGTTGGACTTTGCTGCCCACCCACATGGCTAGCTTTTCGTATTTTGATGGAAGTTTTTGTTTGAACTCTACTTTGAAATTTTGGTATTCTCTGCTGCTGTCACTGTCGCCTGCTATCTCTGCTTCAAGCTTTTTTTTGTACTTGTCAACGAGTTTTTTTGTCTCAATATCCATTACGTCGCCTCTTGACTGCTAACTTCAGCCACTCTGTCCATTCAAATAGAATCTTGTCTGGCTTTTGGTATCCTACTTCGTCGCGTACCCTTTCACAAATGTTGTGGAAGACATCGTTACAGAGTATGCTGAACTCTGCTTCTAGGAGTTCTGGATCTTTTTCTGCTTCAGCAATGTCCACGAGGGCTTTTTTCACGTCTGCTCTTAGCTGGATGTTTTCCCACACTGCGTCCCAGTTGCCTGCCCATTCTTTGACGTTTGCCGCAATGCTTTTCAGCACTTCTGAATTTCCAGATAACAACTCTTCTGATGGTTCTAGCTGGTCGGTCTCTGCGTTGTACTTCATCAGGTCGATGAAGCCATTCTCTCTAAGTGGATCGTCTTCCCAGTCTTTTCTTACCTCGGTGATCTGGGTGACTCTTCTAAACCGGTGAATGCCATCTGGACTTCTTATCGGGTTTGCTACCACGATGATGTCTGTAGCTTTGAAGCTTGTTTTTGGAACCTCTAAATCATTCACGACTCTGTCATACACGCCGTACGGTGAGTCTCCGTGGATGGTTCCTGCGACAACGTTTGCTAGGGCTCCCACTCTCATGGATTCGTAGAGCGCTTTTGCTTCTGTGGAACGAACTTCTCCTACGAACAACGCGCTGTCTCCTAATCGTAAGGTGGTTCTAATTCCTTCTTCTGCACTGACCTCTTGGGTTCCTTTTGTTAAGGAGCTTGCCACTTTCATTGCTTGGATGTTGTAGCCCAACCTGCGTAAGGGGGTGGTGGGCAATTCTAAGGTATCTTCTATAGTGATAACTCGTGCTCGTCTCATAAGCTCGGTCATGACGCAGCCTAGCAGGCTTGTCTTTCCACTGCTTCTCGTTCCTGCCACCAGCATGGTGCGGGCTCCATCTATGAGGAAGCTCATGAGGCCTGCTGCGAAGGGTGTGACCATGCCTGACTTCACGAATAAGGGGAAGGTCCAGGGCTTGTCTCTGTGGCGTCTGAAGGAGAAGGCTAAGCCTGAAGGGTTTAGTGGTGAGGAGATGGCAGACACTCTTGCTCTTGCTTTGGGCGTCTCAATCTCAGTATCTAGAATGGGGTTTGCTTCATCTAGAGGACGGCCAGACATCAATCGTAGTTTTCCTGCCCAGCTTTCTGCTTCTGGATGGGTGGGGATGACGTTTGTCATGCAGTCTCCGAACTCTCCGTGGACGATGAACATGGGCGTTCTTCCCATTGGGGAGTTGATGCTGATGTCTTGGACTTCCTCATCCTCCATCAACACTTCGATTAACCCAAATCCGATGGTGTATCTGCAGAGGATCTCTGCCAGGTCTGTTTTTTGTTTGGTCGTTAATTGTATGCCTTTGTAGCCAGACAACTCTTCCAGCAAGTCCATGCCGATGTTGGTGAAGACGTGCCTTATCCTTTCTGGGTCTACGAACTCGTTCTTGGTTGGCTTGTGTTCAGATAATATCTTTCTTGCTGCATCCAACAACGAGTACATCTCTTCGCTTAGCTTAAACTCAGGAGGCATGAGGTGGTACAGGTATTTTACTGAGTCGGGCATCTGGAAGATGGCGATGTCGGTCTGCCCTACCTGATAATTTCCGATCTCCTCTGCTTCTGGAGGGTATAAGGACATGAGTTTGGTGTACATGAAGTCTGGTCTGATGATGGGGGAGAACAATTTTCTGTAGGCTTCCCTGTCCCCTGCGTGATAGCCGGCAATGTCTTCTCTTGCTGCGCGGATCAAGCTTAGAGCTTCTACTTGCTGTAGCGTGTCTCGGACAAAGGCGGTGAACTTGTCATGGTATGGTGCTACGTTTGTTGGTAGGCCTGCATCTGAGATGGACTTTTCGTTGCGGATAAATCGTACTAACTCTACATACGCACCGATAGGGTCTGCTTTCAATCGCTCATGGACTATGTGCTTGTATTTGATTAGTCGAGCGTCCATGAAGCGTAAGAATTCTGGGCTTAATTGGGAGAACTTTTTTTGCTTAAGATTCCTCCAAGCAACTGCCAACTCTGAGAGCATCGTGGTCTGCTCAAAGTCATACTCGTAGTCTCGCTGTTGGGAGATGACAATCTTTGTAATCGTGCCTGCTTCTGAAAGCATGTCCACGATTAGGGCCATGGCACGTTCCTCATCCTCCACGCTAGGGAAGAAGGTGAATTTGGCAGCGTCTACCTTAAGAACTATTTCTTCGCCTTCTTTGACTATTTCGTACTGGTCCGCAGATGCCATACCCCTCTTTTAAAGGGCAGACGTTCCTTTATTTAAGCGTTACGCGTAATAAAGTATTTTATAGAGGGAGGTTTTTCTTCCTACATGGCCAAGAAGGAAGAGGTAAAACCTCCGGAACCAGCGAACTCACAAGAAGTCATCAATTCTATGGGTGCAAGAATACGCCTCTCAGAAGAGCGTATGATGGAGATTAGAAGAAAGGTAACGTTAGTAGAAACGAACAGCTTGAAACACACCAAAAAGAGTTCTGGGGACTTCAAACTCATAATGGACGAGATCACCGAGATGAAGCAAACCATGCGCAACATTGAGGATAGAATAGTCACGATCATCAAAGAACTCCAACTCACACCCAAGAAAGAGGACGTGGATTTAGTCAAAAAGTACATGGAATACTTCAATCCTGTAAAGTTCGTCACCGTGGACCAAATCGGCAAGTATGTACGCGATGAGATGGAAGACGCTCAGAAGCCAGAAGAAGAGAACATTTAAATACGTTTACAGCTGACAAAACGCAGAATGGGACTCCTTGATGCATTAAAGAAGAAAAAACCTGAGGCTGCACCCGTACCCGGAGCTCTTCCTGGAGCACCACCTGGCGTACCTCTACCACCTGGAGCCCCGCCTGGAGTACCACCTCCACCAATGCCCGGAGCACTACCTGGCGCGCCACCTATACCTGGAGCACCGCCACCACCACCCGGCAACACTCCTGTTGATCTAGTAAAACAACTAGAGGCACAAAACAAGACTGATCAAGAGATAGTCGCAGAGCTCACCAAGAAGGGCTTTGACCAAACCCAAGTGTATGATGCTATAGTACAATCAAGACAAGCAGGAGGACCAGAACCTGTCGCTCCTGTTGCTGGCGCAGCGCCTGTCGAGCAACCTAACGTTCAAGAAGCAGTAGAGCGTGTGGTTGAGGAAAAGTGGAAAGACGTCCAGAAAGAGCTAGCCAAAACAAACGAATGGCGAGACAAGGTAGAGGCTCGAAATACCAAGATAGAGACCAACGTCCAAGACTTGAAAGCAGACTTGGAAAACCTTCACAAAGCTATCGTTTCTAAAATTGGAGAATATGATCGCAATCTTCTCGATGTAGGCGTGGAGATCAAGGCCATGGAACAAGTGTTCAAGAAAGTGTTGCCAGAGCTCACCACCAACGTTCAAGAGTTGAGCAGGATGACAAGAAAGTCTAAGGACGTTAAAGAAAAGCCTAAGAGAAAATAACTAGCTTGAGTCTGTAAGATATTTTACCGTGAACGTTGCGGTTAACAACACCAAAATCATCCCTAACACTTTTGGGTGTGAGACCACGCTGAAGAAGCCTGCTTGTTCTGAGCCTGCCGCACCAACATTGACGGATTGGTTGCCCTCTGTGAGGTCTAAGAATCCTTGCTCTTCTGACAGCACCGAGCTGAAACTACCAATGCTGATGATTAAGATAAGCGCAAGCATCCACAAGCCAAACGTGCTGCCCCATTTTTCCCCAGTAATCGTACTGATCATGGAAGATTGTTCAATACCAAAGGCACCATACACCATGATGGCAAAGACAGAAAAGATGAACACTAACACAAAGAAAGGTGAGGCGCGCATGATTGTCTTGGCTACTAACGGACTGAACAAGCCCGTAAATGCTAGCACGATACTAATGATTGCTGCAAGTACTTGTTTTTCTTTGAAAAAGTCCAACCGTGTGAGTACGGCGTACATGACTGCAAAGATGAGAAGTAGTGGAAAGATGCCTGAAAGTCCCTTCAAGAGTCCGATGTCAAGGAGTGTAGCCATTGTGATTATTCTTTATTCCATGGATCGTACCATGCGCGAAGGCTCTTGCCAGCATCATACTTTTCATCGTCACTGGTCACAAACCAGATGACTAAGCCCATCACGGCGATAATGATCAACGCCGATTGCATGACGGGATTGTTGAGGAACGCAAGTTGTGGTGTTCGAGGCCAGATAGCATATACTGCAATAACTAACAATGCAAGGACGCTGCCAATACCTACCAAACCAGTAAGGTAGTTTGGTACTTGACCGCCGCCTGCAAAGCCTAGAATCATGACTGCGAATAACGCGACAATAATGACGATGCCTGAACTGGGAAGAATTCCTTGTAGAACAAGTACGGGATCATATTGGGCAGGAAGCACGCCTGCAGCATGCGGTACCACGATGGATAGTCCTAGAGCTAGAGCGATAACGGTGTTTAATTTTCGGTCGGTCTTACCCTCCTTTGTCTTAAACAATTCAACTTTTTGCAGGATCGCAAAGAACACTGCAAAGAAGAGTAATAAGGGCAATATTAAGTCCATGAAGCCGCTGCGTTCTAACATCTTGGCAGCTCCAACAACCCCGTCTTGTTGTCCGTATGGCATTATGTCCTCGGCCTCGCAGTACTAGCAAAGTCTCTCAGCCATTCGCTGAAACCATTAGGTCTGTCGCCGCCTTCATGTCCATCACTACCCATCACGAACCAAACCACCAGTCCGAACACCAATATCACTATGATCGCGCTCTGTAAGGCGGGATCGTTCAGGAATTTGAGACCAATCTTGTTAGGAAGCACTGCGTTCAACACTACTAACGCAAGTGCAACAATACCAATTATGCCGACTGCTCCAGATCCTGGTGAGAAGATCTGGAAACCGGTAAAGCCTAGTAACATCAATGCAAGAAGAATGACAATGGTGAGCACGCCTGCTCCAGGTAAGATCTTATTCAGGATAAGTACTGGATCACTACCTACAGGATAACTGCCTGCTGTGTGTGGAAGTACTATGAGTAAACTAATAGCTAAGGAAATGACTGCGTTGAGCTTTCTTTCGAACATACCCGACGCTTGTAAGAGAGCAAACAACACGGTAAAGAAAACTAGTAACGGCAGGAACAAGTCTAAGACTCCTGCGCTGGCCATCCATGCTAGTGGTGCTTGTGGCATTGTGTTACCTTATGAACTCGCTGGTTCTTCGTTTGTGATATACTTCATGAATATAATGATTCCGATTATAAGAATGATACTTGC
>Ga0208642_1000860_pt1 | contig 15054 bp, 9 predicted proteins | sample ETN02SmetaG_4_FD_185790 | JGI IMG/M metagenome (GOLD analysis project Ga0208642, IMG submission 185790) | Marine microbial and viral communities from oxygen minimum zone, Eastern Pacific Ocean - ETNP2014F10-02SV251 (SPAdes) (version 2) | ecosystem: Environmental > Aquatic > Marine > Oceanic ...
GCCCGTCCCCCAGCCTGCCCAGGGCGCACCCGCCCGACCGATCCAACTCGATCAGGTTCTCATGGCCCAGGCACCGCGCCACGTACACGCTCTCCGGCTCGCTCCACACCTCGGCCACGGTTCCGATCCTCTGGATGCGGCCCTGGCCGAGGACAGCTATCCGGTCTGCCAGTGCGAACGCCTCGTCATGATCGTGGGTTACGTAGACCGATGCCTGATGAAGACCGCGCAGCAACTCACCCAGCTCGGCCACCAGCCTGTCCCTCCTTGCACGGTCCAGGGACCCCAGCGGCTCGTCCAGCATCAGCAGGCGGGGCCAGGGGGCTAGGGATCGGGCGAGGGCCACCCGCTGGGCCTCACCGCCCGACAGGGTGTCGACCGACCTCTGGCCGAAGTCCGCAAGCCCGACAAGGTCGAGCATCCCTGCCACCCGGCTACGGCACTCGTCGACCGGTACGCCCGCAACGCGCAACCCGAAGGCCACGTTGGATGCCACGTCCATGTGGGGGAACAGGGCGTGGTCCTGGAACACCAGGCCGAAATCACGTTCGTGCGGCGCTGTCGAGGTCAGGTCACAGCCGTCCCATGTCACGGTCCCCGCTGAGGGCGACTCGAGACCGGCGATTGCCCTTAGCAGGGTGCTCTTGCCGCATCCGCTGGGCCCGAGGAGCACGAGAATCTCACCCTCGCCCACATTCAGGTCGATGCCGTCCAGCACGGCTGAGTCGCCGAAGGAAACGCACAGTCCTCTCACGCCCAACCCACTCTTGCCCGGCATGTCAGAGGTCACTCCCTGCGGGTCCGCTGTGCCCCTCAATCAGGAGAACGGACAGGGCGGTCAGGGCCATGAGCGTAACCGCTAGGGCCATTGCCTGGCCGCGTAGCGCCTGGCCCGGAGTCGCGAGCAGGCGGAACAGGGCCAGCGGTGCCGTGAGGCGGTCAGGTTGGCGCGGCAGGAACGAGGTTGCGCCGAACTCACCCAGCGATACGGCGAATGCGAAGCCCGCACCCACGGTCAGGGCCCGTCCCGCAATCGGAAGATCGATCCACCTGCGAACCAGCCCTGGCGGGGCCCCGAGCACCGCTGCAGCCTCCCGCAGCCTGCTGTCGATGCTGCGCAGGGTCGGCACGAGGGTGCGCATCACGAACGGAATCCCGATCAGGGCGTGCGCCACCGGAACCAGCCACCGGGACGAGCGGAGGTCGAGGGGTGGCTGGCCCAGTGCAATGAGCATCCCGAAGCCGATGGTCACCGCCGAAACACCCAGCGGCAGCATCAGGCCCAGGTCGAAGACCCGCGAGATGCCACGCGGTCCATGAACGACAACTAGTGAGGCGAGGCCACCGACCGTGACAGCCAGGGCGACTGCAACAACTGCGAACAGGAGCGAGTTGCCAAGAGCCCCGAGAGCGGTAACCGGCAGGAGGTCGACCCTCTCCGCCAATGCCCGGTAGTTGGCGAGGGAGTAGCCGCCACCCGAGCGAAACGAACGCTCGACAAGAACAACAGCGGGCAACCCGAGCACTGCACTCAACAGGCCGAGGTTGGCGACCAGTTCCAGCCTGCCGGCAGCGGGCTGCCGGCACCGGACAGTTCGCTGGTCCACGGCCCGACGACGCTGCAGCCTGTTGCCCACTACCACCACAGCGATGACGGCCACCAACTGCACGACCGCCAGGGCCGTCGCCGCCCGGAAGTCGCCCCGCCACACTGCGTGCCGCCAGATCTCAGTCTCCAGGGTGGCGATTCCGGGGCCACCCAGCAGCAGGATCACCCCGAAGGAGGTGAGACAGAACAGGAACACAATCGAGGCTGCAGACGCGATGGCGGGCCAGAGGCGTGGGAGGGTCACCATCACGAAGGCCCGCAGCGGTGAGGCACCGAGCATCCGCGCCTGTTCCTCGACACCCGGATCCATGCCCTCCCAGAATGATCCGACGGTTCGGATTACCACCGCAACGTTGAAGAACACATGGGCGACGAGGACCGCCCAGACGGTGTGGGTCAGGGTGACCGGCCCGCTGTCGAGCCCGAGTCTGTCGAACAGCGCCAGGAACGCACCACCCACGACGACCGTCGGCAGGACGAAGGGCACCGTCGTCAGCGCACGTACGAGGCGTCGGCCTCTGAATCTGCGGCGGGAGGCCAGGTGGGCTGCCGGCAGGGCCACGACGACGGTCAGGACCGTCGAGACGGCCGCCTGCCAGAGCGTGAACCATGCGATGCCCCTGAACGTGTCGCTGGCGGGCAGTCCTGTCAGGTACTCGAGGCCTCCGCCGGAGAGACCCAGGCGCAGAATCGACACCACCGGGAACACGAAGAACACGCCCAGGAATGCTGCTGGCAGGCCGACGCAGAAGATGCGTGCCAGGTGGCCCCTCATCGGAGCACGAGGCTGGTCCACCTCTCGGTCCAGTCGTTCCGGTTGGCCTCTATGACGGCCGGATCCAGGGCATGGGGGTCGTCGACCAGTTCCACGAAGTCGATGAACTCGTCAGGCAGGGTCGCCGCCTCGAGTGCCGGGAAGACGAACATGTTGAGCGGGATGTCCTCCTGGAAGGTCGCCGAGAGCAGGAAGTCCAACAGCGCCTCGGCGGCAGCATTGTTGTCGCTTCCGGCCAAGATCCCCGCGAACTCGACCTGCCTGAAGCAGGTGTCGGTGAGCACGGCAGTCGGAGGTGAGTCGACGGGTGGGTCGGCGTAGATCACCTCGGCGGGAGGGCTGGAGGCGTAGGAGACCACGATCGGTCGGTCCCCTCCTCCTGCGATGAACTCTCCGTAGTAGGCGTCCTCCCAGCCGGTGGTCACGGAGACATCGTTGCGGCGCAGCGCTGACCAGTACTCCTCCCAACCCTCGCCGTATTCGGCGATGGTTGCCAGCAGGAAGGCCATACCCGGCGACGAGGTCTCGGGGTTCTGCACAGCGAGCATCCCGGAGTAGGCGGGATCGACAAGGTCCGCAAGGCCGGAGGGCGCTGGCAGGTCGTCGTCGAAGGCGTCGATCCAGTAGTTGACACACACGTCTCCGAAGTCGATCGGCGTGACCCTGTGTCCGGGATCCAGGATGAGCGGGGCCGCAACGCCCGCCAGGGCGGGTGATTCGTAGGGTATGAAGAGATCGGCGTCGAGGGCCCGCTGCAGGAAGGTGTTGTCGACACCGTAGAGCACGTCGCCGAGCGGGTCCCCGGATGTGAGGATCGCCGATGCGACGAGCTGCCCCGTGTCGCCCAGCCTCTGGATCTCGACCTCCACGCCGGTCTCGGTGGTAAACGCCTCCAACGTTCCCTCGGACACCCAGAAGGAGTCGTGGGTCACGAGCGTGACCGTCCGCCCACTGGCAGGTTCTGGTCCGGTGGTGGCGCTGATCGGCACCGTGGAGGAACCGTCACCGGCAGCGCATGCGCCGACGAGTAGGACCGTCAACAGGAGCAGCACCGCAGGGGTGGTGGTCTGGTGCAGGGATCTCACCGGATCTCCCTTCGCTGGCATTACCCAGAGCAGGTTCGGTTCGGGTCGACAGCACCCCCGCCTCTGGCGGTCGCTGCCCTCTCAGCCCGGCACAAAGGCCCAAGCTCCCCGGCTGATTGTCGCAGTTGAGGCTACCCGCTGCCGCCCCTCAGGTACACGGGAACAACCTTCCTGATGTCACGCGACGACGCACCCAGGCAGATCTCGTAGTCACCGGGGTCCGCGTACCAGCCCGGCTCCGGACGGTGGCCGGGGCCGGCCCCGCCGCCCCCGGCCGCCACAGGCAGGCGCGCCGAACGGTCAGCCCAGGTAGGGTCACCCGGGTCGTAGTAGGCGAACGCCCTTTGGCCCAGCCGGATCTCGGCCACAGAGGTCTCTCCGGGTTCCATCTCGACCTTGGCGAAACCCCTCAGCTCTCGTGGCGGCCGGGCCAGCGCCGGGTCCGACTCGGATACGTAGCACTGGACCACCTCTGTGGTCACTCGATCGCCGGTGTTGACCAACTCGACCGAGACAATGATCTCGGAACCACCGGCCAACTCGGCGACCGTGGGCTCACCTGACAGCGTTGTCTCACCCCACTCGACCGTGCCGTAGCCCAGACCGTGACCGAACGGGAAACGCGGTTCCAGGGCCCTTGCGTCGTACCAGCGGTAGCCGACGAACACACCCTCGCCGTACCTGACCTCGCCGTTCTCACCCGGGTAGTTGGTGAATGCCGGTGTGTCCTCAAGCCTGCGGGGCACGGTGGTAGGTAGGCGGCCGCCAGGTTCAGCCTCGCCGAACAGGACGTCAACCAGGGCATCGGCCATCTCCTGGCCACCGAACCAGGTCTGGAGGACGGCACGGGTCCCGTCCGCCCAGTCCATGGTCACCACCGATCCTGCGTTCACGACCACGACGGTCCGGGGGTTGGCAGCCACGACTCGGCGGATCAACTCGGGCTGGTCGCCCGGCAGATCCATGGCCTCACGGTCCCTCCCCTCGGTCTCCCAGTCGTCGTTCGTGCCCACGACGAGGACCACCGCATCGCTGGCAGCAGCGAGGGCTTCAGCCCTTTCGATCAGGTCGCCACCATCAGGGGGGCGCAGGCCCACCTGGGCGCCCCTGAACATGAAGGCCCCCTCAGACGAGTACTCCACCACTATGGAAACAGGCTCCCCTGCCTCCAGGTGGACCTGGGCTGTGATCTCCTCGCTGCCCAGGCCGAAGAATGCCTCACCCTGCCCGGGAGGATCCGTTATGCCGTCGAGCACCTGGTGGCCGTTGATCAGAACCCTGGCCCGTCCGACCTGGGCCATTGCCAGGGTGTGCACTCCGGTGAACTCGGACACCAGCGTGGCCGTGGCACGTGCTGTGAAGGGGCCCGAATCGGACATTCCGGGTACGTCACCGACCCTCAGAATCCTTCCGTCGGAGCGGTGCTCCACCAGCAACGGCTCTCCCGTCCACTGCGGTCCGTCGAAGTACTCGACCCTGAAGCCGTCCTCGAGAAGCCTCGACGGGATTGGCCGAATGGTCCTTTCTGTGATGGCCCCTGGTTCGTGGACGACGTCGATGCCGTCAAGGCGGCCAACGAAGGCATCCAGGGGTGACGTGTCGTGTTGGGGCACCAGTGCCGAGGATCCCCCGCCCATGATCATCGCAGCCGCCGCGTTTGGTCCAATCACCGCGAGGCTCCCTATTCCCGCACGATCGAGGGGCAACAGGCCGTCGTTCTGGAATAGCACCATGGCCTCCGTGGCGGCCCTCCTGGCCAGGTCCCTGTGCGCAGACAGGTCCAGGCGGGCCTCGGCTCGGTTCAGGGGGTCGTCGAGGGCGCCGGTTCTCTCCATGAGCGTCAGGAGTCGGCGTGCTGAGTCGTCCAGCACCACCTCGTCGACCTCGCCGTCCTCTAACGCGGACACGAGGTCGGGACCGTAGAACCTTCCCGGGCCGGGCATCTCCAGGTGGAGGCCGGCGCTGGCTGAAGCAACCGTGGACCTGGTCCCGAACCAGTCGCTGACCACGACGCCGTCAAAGCCCCACTCATCGACGAGGACGCCCGTAAGCATCTCGGCGTTCTCACAGGCGTAGGTCCCGTTCACCCGGTTGTAGGCAGCCATGATGCCCCAGGCACCGGCCTCGACGATCGCCATCTCAAAGGGCCTCAGGTAGACCTCACGGAGGGCCCGCTCCGGAACCACGGAGTCAATCGTGTTGCGTTCGAACTCGGAGTCGTTGGCAACGAAGTGCTTGATTGTCGTACCGACTCCACCTGCCTGAACACCCCTGATGAACCCGACGGCAATTCTCCCGGTGAGGTGGGGGTCCTCTGAATAGCACTCGAAGTTGCGGCCACCCAGTGGCGACCGGTGAATGTTCACCGTCGGAGCCAGCAGTGCATGACAGCCCCTTACACGGGTCTCCTCGGCCAGGGCCCCACCGAGCGCCTCAACCAGCACGGGGTTCCATGTCGCACCGAGGGCAGAACCACACGGGATGCACAACGCAGGGGTGCCGGTACCCAGGAGGCCGGTGCCACGGGCACCGTTGGGGCCGTCGGTGACCTTGAGGGCCGGAATGCCCAGCCTGTCGACCGGGTTGACGCTCCACATGTCGCGCCCCGTCATCAGAGCGACCTTCTCAGCAGTGGTCAGCTCGCCCAGGAGCCGCTCAACCCGCTCAGTTGACATTCGCTCGCACGGCGTCTGCTCAGCGTTCCGGGGGTTCTGGAACCCTCACCCCGGGGGGCACCCTGGCGTAGTGGTCGTGTTCAGCCGTGAACCGGCCCCGACCGCCGGTGATCGACCGCAGGTCGATGGCGTAGCGCAGGATCTCGGACGCAGGGACGGTGGCGCTTATCACCTGTTCGCCCCAGTCGCTGGGAATCGATCCCTGCACGGTCGCCCTCCTGGAGGACAGGTCACCCATCACGTCGCCGAGACACTCGGCCGGAACAGTCACCTCGACAACTGAGATCGGCTCGAGGACCACGGGTGAAGCCAGAGCCAGTGCCTCCTGGAAGGCCAGGCGACCCGCCATCTTGAAGCTCATCTCCGAGGAGTCGACGGCATGGTGTTTGCCGTCGTAGACCGTGGCCTTCACATCCACAACCGGGTAGCCGACCATGCCGCCGTGGGCCATCGCCTCCCGTATCCCTGCCTCGACCGCGGGGATGTGCTGCTTGGGGATCACCCCACCCTTCACCTCGTCGACGAACTCGAATCCCGAACCCGGAAGGGTCGGCTCCAGGCGGATGGAGGCAACCCCGAACTGGCCGTGGCCGCCGCTCTGCTTCTTGTACTTGCCCTCCGCTGAGGAGGAATTGGTGATTGTCTCGCGGAACGGAACCCGTACGTCGTCGGTGTCCACCTTGACTCCGAACTTGCGGTCCAGCTTGGAGATGACGCTGCGCAGGTGTGATTCTCCCAGGCCCGACATCAGGGTCTGATGGGTCTCGTCGTCGCGGTGCACGGTAAGGACCGGGTCCTCCTCGACGATCCGGTGGAGTGCGTTGGCCAGCTTGTCCTCGTCGTTACGGGTGCTGGCCGCCACTGCAACTGAGAGCACCGGTACCGGAAAGCCGATCGGAGGAGCCTCTGCCCGCCCCGCTCCCGAGAGCGTGTCCCCGGTGAGGGTTTCCGAGAGCTTGGCGACCGCACCGATGTCGCCTGCGGGCAACTGGTCCACGTCCACGGACTCGCCGCCCTGGAGGGACATGACCGACCGGAACCTCTCGTCATCTCCGGTGCGACCGTTTATGAGCTGCAGATCGCGGCGCACCGTGCCGGTCAGGACCCTGAAGTAGGAGACGTGGCCCAGGTAGGGATCGACCGCCGTCTTGAACACCTGAAGGAGGACATCGGCTGCCGGGTCGGGCTCGAGGTTCGACTCCACCCCGGCGACGGTCACGTCGACCGGGGGCCGGTCGAGCGGCGAGGGGCCGATCTCGACTATGTAGTTGCACAGGCGGTCGACGGCAATCGGAATGGTGGCTGAGCCGCACACCACCGGGAACACCGTTCCTGCGGCCACACCATGTCCCATGACCTCTTCGAGCTTCTCGACGCTGGGGATCTCGCCATCCAGGTAGCTCTCCAGCAGCTCATCGTTGGCGACGACAATGTTCTCCACGAGCTCAGCGTGGATTGCCGCCTCGCGCTCTTCCATGTCGTCGGGAATCTCGTCCAGTTCAGCATGGCCGCTGTCGTAGATCCATGCGGTGTCGGTCAGCAGGTCTGCGATTCCGTGGAAGGCCTCGGCCTGTCCGATCGGTATCTCCAGGGGTGCGACGCCGGCGCCGAATGCGTTCTGCAGTTCGGCGAGCACCCTTTCGAAGCTTGTGTGTTCCCTGTCCAGCTTGTTGACGAAGATAAGCCTCGGCAGGGACCGGGCCGCTACCTCGCGCCACAGGTCGATGGTGGCGTGGTCGAGGCCACTGGATGCGTCGACCACGAACACGGCCAGGTCGGCTGCAGCCAGGGCTCCCACTGCCTCACCCGCAAAGTCGAACGCTCCGGGGGTGTCAAGCAGGTTCACCTTGTGGTCCTGCCACTCAAACACGGCGAGCGCCGCGCTCATGGAATGGCCGGATTCCCTCTCCTCTGGCTCGTGGTCACAGACCGTCGAGCCGTCCTCCACCCGGCCGACCCTCTTTATGGCACCGGCCCGGAAGAGCATTGCCTCTGCGAGCGAGGTCTTGCCAGACCCCGGTGGGCCCACCAGGGCCACGTTTCGGATGCGGTCCGGCGAGAACGCCTTCACGGCAAACCCCCTTCGCCGACGGGGAGGGCTTGAGCCCGGCCGTCGGCCTCGTCCGACTTGGGCGCCCGACCGTACTGCGCGTACAACCCGTGCGCCATAGGTGGGAGCACCTCATTCTTCACAGGCGGTTGGAGGCGTCGACCCGCCGGAATCCCCCCTCAGCGCGGCGAGGCCCACCATGCGTCGAGGCGGGCTTCGAGCTCAGCACGCTCGAGATGGCCTTCGGCCCGCTTGGTCTCGAGCAGAAAGGAGAGGGCCTCTCCGACCACCGGGCCGGGGGCAATCCCCAGGTGGGCCATTACGGCGGCACCGTCCATCTCGGGCCGTTCGGCGGCCAACCGCTCTGCCTCGGCGAGCACCGATATTCGCAGTTCCAGGTCATCCATCGCCGACTGGACTGCAGCGACCTTCACCTGGCTGCGGGTGGTGCAGTCGCAACGGATCATCTCGTTGAGTGTTCCGAGCAGCGGCCCGGCGTCCCTGGCGTAGCGGCGTACGGCTGAGTCGGACCAGCCTTCGGAGTAGCCCTTGAAGCGGCCGGAGAGCCGTACCAGCTCGCTCACATCGTCGAGCACCTGTTCCGGGTAGCCCAGGGCCTCGAGCCGCTTGCGGGCCATGCGCGCCCCGACAACCTCGTGGTGTCGAAAGGTGACCCCTCCGTGTTCATAGGACCTGGTGCGTGGCTTGGCAATGTCGTGGAAGAGTGCACCGAGGCGGACCGTGATCTCTGGCCGGGTCTTGTTGACAACGGCGATCGTGTGGGCCAAGACGTCCTTGTGGCGGTGGATGGGGTCCTGCTCCATGGCGAGCAATAGCAGTTCCGGCACCAGAATCTCCATCTCCCCCGAGCCGATCGATGCCCAAAGTCCCGGAGCGCAGTCGGGCTCGAGAAGGATGGTGCTGAGGCGATCGGCGCCTCCTGATCCGTCTCCCATAACAAGAAGTGTAGGGACCGATTCCAGGCCCCGATCATGACCCCGACTGGCAGCATGGGCGGTCGACCAGACAGACTCACTGCTTCGACGAGGATCCTGACAGAGGGTCAAAGTGGAGGGACCGCCATGAAGGTCGGCATCGCATTCGCCAACGCAGGGCCGTTCGGTGGCGCCGAGGGAGCAGTTGCCCTGGGCACCAACGCAGAGGCAGCCGGGTTTGAGTCGGTCTGGACGGTAGAGCACGTCGTCTACCCGCATGACTACGAATCGGCCTACCCGTACGACCCGAGCGGCAAGATGCCGATGGGGCCTGACACCCCCCTGGTCGATCCCCTGATCTGGCTGACCTGGCTGGGGGCCAATACCTCGACCATCCGCCTGGGTACCGGCATCCTGATCCTCCCGGAACACGAGCCCCTTGCCCTGGCCAAGCGGGTGGGAACCCTCGACGACCTGACAGGAGGACGCGTTGAGCTGGGCATCGGGGTCGGGTGGCTCCGCGAGGAGTTCGAGGCAATGGGCGTGCCATGGGAACGCCGTGCAGCCCGTACCGACGAGTACGTGTCGGTGCTTCGCACCCTGTGGTCCGGGAACGGTGTCTCGTTCGACGGTGAGTTCGTGTCGTTCAGCGAGGTCTCCTCGAACCCCAAGCCTGCAGACGGGACGGTCCCCGTGGTGGTCGGCGGTCACAGCCACGCTGCGGCCCGCCGAGCCGGGCGCCTGGGTGACGGCTTCTTCCCTACCGGTGGCGGGGACCTGGGCGACCTGTTGGCGACTATGCGTCAGTCGGCCGAGGAGCACGGCCGCGACCCTGGCTCGATTGAGGTCACAAGCGATGGAGAGGACCTCATGGGCGATGATCCGGTAGGTGCGGCGCAGGAGTCGGCTGCGATGGGAGTTAGCCGGATGGTCGTTCCGGCCTTCCTGTTCTGGGCCGACCCGGAAGCTTCCCTGGCCGAGTTCGGCGAGAGGATCGTGGCTCCCCTAGCGGGGATCTGAACTGCGAAAACCACCCGGGTAGGCGGCATGCGTGCCGTCGGGTCCTGCCGTCGGGCAGGCTTGTGGTATCCGACACCTGAGACGACTCCCGTGACCGGCCGATGACGGGCTGGATGCGCGACCCCCGCGACCGTCGCGGACGCACAGGGGGCTTCGGCCCGGCATTCGGTGGCGGGCGTCGACCCAGCTCACCTTCCCGGGGGGGGTTCGCCGAGATGCTGCTCGAGCGGCGCGGCCTGGTCGCGGGCCTCCTGGTGATCGCCTTCTTCGTCGTGGTGGCGATCGGCTCATCCGGCGAGGAGGTGACCGAGGACGAGCAGTTGGACCTGACCGGCGTGGTGCAGGCCGCCATGATCCAGGCCGGCCTGCCGTCCGTTGAGGTCCAGGTCGAGGACTGGACCGTGATCCTCTACGGCCGGGTGGCGTCACCCGAACTGAAGGAGGCCGCCACCCGCGTGGCCCAGGCCCAGGCCGAGGTGATCGGCGTGGACAACAGGCTGATGGTGCCCGAGCCAGAGATCGAAGAGGGCGACGAACCCGAGGTGCCGGACCTTCCGGCCGCCCAGGCCGATCTGTTGCTTCAGGCCAGGCTGAGCGCAGCAGCGGCCCACTCACCCATCCGCTTCGGCAGCGGAGGGGACCGCATCACCGAGGAGTCGGTACCGACCCTCGACCTGATTGCCGGATTCCTGGCGATGAACCCGACGGTTTCGGTCCAGATCATCGGTCACACCGATAGCGACGGTGAGGCCGAGGCCAACCTGGAGTTGTCGACCATAAGGGCCGAGGCTGTACGCACCCAGTTGGTTGCCAGGGGTGCTGAACCGGAACAGTTGACAACCCTCGGCCTGGGTGAGACCGATCCGATCTCGGACAACCTCACAAAGGAGGGCAAGGGCCGAAACCGTCGAATCGAGTTCCTCGTGATCCCGGAGGGGCAGACCGGGCTGACCCGTCCGGCGATCAGCCTGGCCGAGGAGACCGGAGACCAGCCCATTGAGGCTGAACCGGTCGACGACACACCGATCCCCACGACGATCCCATCGGGTTGAACCGGTGATCAAGTACATCGGGTCCAAGAGGCGCCTGGTGCCACTGCTCTCGGATCTGTTCGCCCGGAGTGGGGCCTCAACGGCCCTCGACATGTTCTCGGGAACCACCCGGGTGGCACAGGCTTTCAAGAAACAGGGAGCCCACGTGACCGCGGTGGACATCACCAGGTACGGCGAGGTCCTGGCGGGCTGCTACGTGGCAACCGATTCCAGCCTTGTCGACATGGACCGGCTCGCCGCTGAGGTCAAGCGGCTGAACGGCCTTGCAGGGAGCGCCGGGTACTTCACGGAGACCTTCTGTCACGACGCCAGGTACGTACAGCCCTTCAACGGAGAACGGGTCGATGCCATCCGAGATGACCTCGAGGGTCACAGGGAGGACCCGCTCTTCCCGGTCCTCCTGACCAGCCTCATGGAGGCAACGGACAGGGTGGACTCGACCACGGGCGTACAGATGGCGTATCTCAAGAACTGGGCACCCCGTAGCCACAACCACCTTGAACTCCGGGTGCCTGACCTGCTCCCCGGACCGGGTGCAGCAATCCGTGGCAATGCCATCGACCTTGCGACCGGGCTCGGACCCTTCGACTTGGCATACCTGGACCCGCCCTACAACCAGCACCGCTACCTGGCCAACTACCACGTCTGGGAGACCCTGGTGGCATGGGACGATCCCGACCACTACGGCATAGCCAACAAGCGGGTGGAGTGCCGCGAGCCGGGCTCCTCAAGTCCCTTCAACCGCAAGCCCCTGATGCCTGATGCCCTACGGAGCGTGATAGCCGACGTCGAGGCACACATTGTGGTGCTCTCCTACAACAACGAGTCCTGGCTGGGCCTGGACGAGCTGATCGACGCATGTTCCGGTCGTGGCCACACGGCAGCCCTGGCCTTCGAGTCGGGTCGCTACGTGGGTGCCACCATCGGCGTCCACAACCGTGAAGGCCGCAGAGTCGGCACCCCGGGGCGCCTCAGGAACCTGGAGTACGTGCTGGTGGCCGGCCCCGAGGACGTCGTCGAGGACATGGTCACGCCCTACAGCGAAGCCAGGGTGGAGCGGGCTGCGTGAGGCGCCCGGCGCCACCCCCTTTCCTGATGCCTCACCCGATGCAGACAGGAACAGTCAGATGAGACTCGGTGCCGGGGCTCTCCTGGCGCTTCTTCTGGCAGCCTGTGGCAGTGGGCCCGGTCCGGGCGAAACCGCTCTTAGCGGCAGCTCGGTGACCGCTGCCGTAGATGACCCCGGAAGCGTCACCCTCCCCGTGGACCCTGCGGTCACCATCGGGCACCTTGACAACGGCCTCACCTACTACCTCCGCTCCAACGATGCACCCGGGGGCAGCCTGGAACTACGTCTGGTGGTGGCGGCAGGCTCCCTCGAACAGAATGTGACAGGTTCGGGCATCGCCCACTTCCTCGAGCACATGCTCTTCAACGGCACCGCCGACTACCCCGGCAACCAACTGGACGACGCCCTTCAGACCCTCGGAATGCAGGTTGGTGCCGATGTGAACGCCTACACGAGTTGTGATGCGACCGTCTACGGCCTGACGGTGTCGCTGGACAGCCCCGAGCACGTCGAGGTGGCCTTTGACGTCCTGGACCAGTGGGCCACTGCTGCCACCCTGGATCCCGATGCTGTCGTTGCCGAGAGGGGTGTGGTGCTCGAGGAGTACCGGATGACCGAAACAGCCCAAGGCCTCATCGCCACCCGCTTCGACGAGGTCTACACAGAGGGATCCGTGTACGAGGGCTGTGACCCGATCGGGACCGAAGGGGCGATCGTGACCACCGATCCGGTGGACCTGATCTACTTCTACGACCGCTGGTACCGGCCCGACCTAATGGCCGTGGTCGCTGTCGGTGACCTGGCGGTGGACCTCATGGAACGCGAGGTCATCGACCGCTTCAGCGACAACGTGGCCAGGGCCGACAGCCCCGAGCCCCGAGCCCGACAGGCTGGATTGGTTACCGGAGTTGTCGCCGAGGTGGTGGTGCACCCTGACGCACCGAGCCCCTTCGTGTCGATCGACTACAGCCTCCCCGACAGGGAACCCGGAACGGTTGACGGTGAGAGGACCGCACTCCTGGACGGTCTGGTGTCTGCGCTCGTGCAGTCACACCTGGACGAGCAGGTCGCTGCTGGGAACCTCCCCGTGGTGAGGCCCTTCGCCACGGAGTTCGCCTACACCGACAGTCTCAGGTTCATGGGGTTCAACTACGTGGCGAAAGACGAGGCCGCATCGGTGACGGCAATGCTGTTGGAGTTGCGCGGCCTCGCCAACCGCGGCTTCCCATCTGATTCGGTGGAGAGGAACCGGGCGGCCTTCGCCAACGCCCTGGACCAGTCCCTGGCTGCCGAGGCAACGCGTCAGGACTACTCGTTCGCCGCCTCCTACGTGGCGCACTTCCTTGGAGGAGCCGACATAGGTGAGGTGACGGCCCGACACGCACGCCAGACAGAGATGCTTGAATCGATCACGGCCGACGAGCTCTCCTCGCACTTCGCCACCACGTTCGGGGAGGCGGCCCCGTTGGTACTCGTGGTCGGTCACGATCCCGCCGACCTGCCGTCCACTGCCGAACTGGAAGCTGCCGTCAATGAAGGCCTGACCGGCACCGCGGGTACCGGACGAGCGGAAACCACAGGTGTTGTCGACTCTCTCATGGAGCCGCCGACGGCCGTGGACCCTGTAGCCGTGAACCGGATCTCGACCCATGGCGCGGTCGAGTTCGTGTACAGGAACGGGGCCAGCGTCATCTTCACCCGGTCCGACATCTCCGAGGGACAAGTCGACCTCTGGGCGGAGTCACAGGGCGGTTGGACGCTTCTAGAACCGGGTAGCTCGGCACTGGTCGACAAGGCGACGGGAGCGGTTGACCGGAGCGGGGCGGCGGACCTGAGCGCCCTGGAGGTCGAGGCGTTCCAGCAGTCAGCTGGCATCTGGCTGATGTCGATGATCAACGAGACAACCGAGGGTTTCATGGGCTCGGCTCGCAGCACCGACCTGGAGTCGTTGTTTGCATTGTCGTATCTGCGGGCCAATGAACCGCGTGTCGACGGCCCGGCCTTCGATGAGGCCGTAGAGGCGATCACCAGCGAACAGCGCTCGGTCGAGGCGGACCCCTACGCTGCCTCGTCGGTTCAGTTGGCTGATGCCCGTTACGGGGGCGACACCTACTTCAGGCCGTATCCCGATGCGTCCCAGGTCACGAACTTCTCAGCTGAGGGTGCGCTGGCAATGTTCGAGAGCCGCCTGGGCGATGTCGACGACCTCGTCATCGCAGTCGTCGGCGACACCGACGAGATCACCGTACGGCGCCTGGCGGACCGGTACGTGGGCACCCTTCCTGCGGGGCCTTCAGACACGTGGGCCGCCCTCGCACCCGAACCTCCGGTTGGCGTAGTTACGAGGACTGTCAGCGCCGGGGCCAACGAGGCATCTGCCGGGTTCGAACTGCTTGTGATAACAGAGGTTGACCCGACCGAGGAGATGCTGGCGGCTTCGAGGGTGCTCGAGAGGATCCTGCAGTCACGCCTGTTCACGACACTCCGGGAAGAGATGGGCCTGTCCTACGGAGGCGGCCAGGTCTTCATCGACCTCGTGGAACACCCGATTCCGGTGGCTGAGGTGTTCGTTAGCGTCAACGGCAACCCGGAAGGGATTGCCGAACTGTATTCCCGGACGCTTGCGGAGATGGCCGATCTGGCTGCGTCCGGGCCCGACAGGGATGAGCTGGAACGGGCCAGATCCACGGTGCTTACCGATCTGGACTTCATCACCAACGGGGACATCCTGGAACGCCTCATTGCCTGGGGACGCAGCGGCGGTGAGGATTCAGCGACCCTCGC
>Ga0208642_1000874_pt1 | contig 14913 bp, 15 predicted proteins | sample ETN02SmetaG_4_FD_185790 | JGI IMG/M metagenome (GOLD analysis project Ga0208642, IMG submission 185790) | Marine microbial and viral communities from oxygen minimum zone, Eastern Pacific Ocean - ETNP2014F10-02SV251 (SPAdes) (version 2) | ecosystem: Environmental > Aquatic > Marine > Oceanic ...
TCGTGGCCCGCGTCGACTTTTATCGGGCCGTCGGAGTACTTCAAAGCGTTCGATATCAGGTTGTCCAGCACTCGTCCGATCTGCACCGGGTCCACATAGAAAAGCGGTAGGCCAAGAGGGGCATTCACTTCGATAGCCCTTCCCTCGCCCAGTCGTGATCGCTTCGCCCTGCGCACCGCGTCGTCGGTGAGGTCCGCTATGTGGGTCTCCTCCGGTTCGAGCCGCACGGCGCCGGCCTCGATGCGGGACATGTCAAGAAGGTTTGAGACGAGCTCCGTTAGCCGGTCAGACTCGTCGTCCACTGCGGCCAGCTCTTCCCGTAGCTGCTCTGCGTTCTTGCCCGACTCCGGGGCGTGCGTCATCGCCGATGCCGCCAGCCCTTTTATGGCGGTCACAGGACCGCGCAGGTCGTGCGTAATCATCGACAGGAAATCGGCCTTCACCTCGTCCAGGAGTTTCAACTCGGTGATGTCCTGGAATACGGCGATGCCCGCCGTGACGTGTCCGTCCGACGCAAGGACGGGGGCCGCGCTCACAAGCGCAGGAGTCCGCGTCCCGTCCGGTTTCTCGAAGATGACCTCCTCCTCCCGAACGACGGCACTGGTCCTGATGGCACGCAAAAGCGGGAGGTCATCTATCTCAAGGTGGCCGCCGTTCTGATTCCAGTATTTGATCGATTTCCGGTACTCGGCCGGAAGCGCCCCGGGATTGATCGAGTTGCCGGTGATCCGCTCCGCTTCATGCGTAGCTAACAGCACGCGTCCGTCCTCGGCGTTCACGATAAGCACGGCCGCGGCGGACACCTGCAGGATGCTCTCCAGGCGCGCGCGCGCCACCTCTGCGGCGTCTCGCAGAGTCGCCTCTTCCTCGTACAGGCGTGAGTTTTCGATCGGAGCGCCGATCTGCCTGCCGATCATCTCCAGCATCGCCAGATTTCGATCGTCGTACGCATGGGTGTGCAAAGAGGCCAGATTGAGAGTGCCGATCACACGGTCCGCGGCGATGATCGGCGCCGCCAGAGCGGACGTGTCCTGGGACTTTGTGGCGGACGCCACTTCCTGCAATCCGGGGAACAGCGGAGCGTGGCACGGGAAATAGCGGAGGATCTCGCTCACCGATGCACCGCCGACGAGTACTCCAGATCTGTCATCCAGCATCTGAGCGGCGACGGTGCCAGCGACCGGACAAGGGGCCCCCAAATCCGGATCGGCGCTGGTTAGCGCTCCGGATTGCTCCACGGCGAATGTTTCCGTCAGCAGGGTCCCATCTGAATTGAATATGCAGATCGACATCCGATCGAACGGCATCAGGTTCTCGATCTGCTCGGCGAAATGTCCGAAGATATCTCCGACTCGCGGCGAGGAGGTCATGATCCGCGTCATCTCCGCCAGCGCGGCCCGATCCGATGCTTCCCGGGAGAGAGAGGCGTTGGCGGACTCCAGTTGCCGGGTCCGCTCCTCCACCCGGTTTTCAAGCTCCATGTTGAGCGATTGGATCTCCGCTTCAGCCCGCTTGCGCTCGCTGATGTCGCGGGCGATGCCGGTGAACAGCCGGCCCGAAGCGATCTGGGTCTCTGAAATGGCCAGATCGATCGGGAACTGAGAGCCGTCAGCGCGCTGGCCTATCGTTTCCCGGCCGATGCCGATTATCGAGGCCTTGCCCGTCTCCAGATATTTCTGGATGTGCTGATCGTGATTGGAACTGAACGCCGTGGGCATGAGCGTCGAAACGCTCCGGCCGAGCACGTCTTCAAGTTCATAACCGAAGATGCGCTTGATGGCAGAGTTGCCGGAGAGGATGATTCCGGTTTCGTCGATGGTGATGACGGCGTCCACCATCGTTTCGACGACGGCGGCGTACCTCGATTCCGGGTCGATATCGCTATTAAGCGTGTGTCCGTCGTCGACGTTCATAATTGCCGTTGGGTCCCGGAGAAGCTGGTCCGTCGATCCCGGGTTTCCCGATGCATGCGGGCGGTTTCAACTTACGAGGTCTCGTCGCTCAAATACCTGTGTCGCAGCCCCCAGCGCGAACAGCGTTATTCCCAGGTAGACGATGATCGAGAGCGGGTCCACATCGCCGGTGTTGAGCAGCGACAGGCTCTCATAGTAGGCGAATGGAGACATCTTCTCCAACCACCCCAGTGATCCGAGCGATGGCGCAAGCACGTTTATGACGTACAGCAGCACCGTGCCAAGCCCGGCGACCGCCATCGCACGCGATGTACGCAGGAAGATGGTCGACCAGAGTGTGGCGAACGAAAACAGCGAAACAATCAGACCGAGCGCAACCGCGTGCGTGTACAGAAGGTTCAACTTCCCGATCGGTTCATCCAGCAGCAATGCACCCACCAACAGGGTCCCGAATGACCCCGACGTCAGTACCCCGAGCACGCCTATCTGCGTGATGGCCCGCGTGACCAGCAATCCGTAGCGATGTACCGGCTGGGCCAGGATGATGTCCAACGCACCCCGTTCTGCGTCCCGCGCCACGATGCCAGCTCCAGACATAATGGCGTAGATCCCGAGTAATACCGGGAACCAGCCCATGTACTCCGTGGACAAGAATCCCTCAAACGTGAAGAAGCCCTGAGCGTCCAACGCGTGGCTCGGGTCCGTGACCCCGGCCATCTCTCTGAACTGATCTGGCATCGCCTTCAGGTATTCGCCCATCCCCTCCACCGCGGACACCATCGGGTAAATCCATACGATTGCAGCTGCGTAGAGGAGAAGTCCCCCGGCCCAGGCCAGGATTTCATACATGCTCAGCCGGAGATGCACGGCTATGAGTGCGAACTTCACGACAGTTCACCGGGGAATCCGTCGTGGGACTCCTCTTCGGTCGTCCCGGCGTAGAGCGACATGAACGCCTTTTCCAGGGACGCCTCCGGGAACACGAGGTCCTCCACAGGCAAACCGGCCAGGATGTTCAGCACGCCGGCAACGCTTCCCTCCGGTATCGAAAGCTCGACACGATTCCCGGCCCGGGCCAGCACCTCAACGCCCTCGGCCTTTTGCCACTCATGAACCGACACCTCTGCCGGACCGGAGAACGTAATTGCCATTCGCCGACGTTTGTGCCGCTTGAGCCCTTCGACCTCCTCCACCGCTATGAGCGATCCCTCACGGACGATCCCGACGCGGTCGCAGATTTGTTCTATCTCCGGCAGGACGTGAGACGAAAGAAAAATCGTCTTGCCGCGGCCCTTCTCTTCGTCGACAAGACCGTAAAACTCTTCCTTCACAAGTGGATCAAGGCCGGAGGTCGGCTCGTCCAGGATCACGAGTTCTGGATCGTGCATCAGCGCCTGGACAAGCCCGGCCTTCTGCCGATTGCCGGTCGAAAGCGTTCCCACTTTACGTTTGAGGTCTAGGCCAAACCGATCAGCGAGATCACGTGCGCGCCGCATCCCCTCAGGGCGCCCGCCGGAGCAAAGCCGGAAGAACGCGTTGATTGTGAGCTGAGGGTAGATCAGAAAATCGCCCGGCAGGTTGCCGACCTGGCGTCGCAGTTCGAAGGCGTGTTTACGGGTGTCCAGGCCGAGTATTTCAGCACGCCCGGAGGTTGGGCGTATGAAGTCCAGTAACAGGCGTATCGTCGTCGTTTTGCCGGAGCCATTCGGTCCCAGAAAACCGAACACCTCACCGCGAAACACCTCAAGATCGAGGTCTCTCAGGGCGAGGACATCTCCGAAAGCTTTTGAGAGTCCGAACGTTTGTATTGCGGTTGGAGAATTGGTCATGACATTCCGGCGTGAACAGAGTCTGCGCGACACGTCGGATCGAGAAGAATTCTAATCCAGAATTTCGGGTGCGGGAGTTAGCGACCGGTGCCCGGGGGGGATGACCAGAACGGGCACGCCGGACAACCTGATCACGCTATCGGCCACGTTGCCCACGACCCACCGCGTCAGTCCGGAAGCACCGCGTGTCGTCATCACGACCATCGCGTTTTCCGTCTCCCAGGACACTCTACAGATCTCGTTGGGCGGGTGTCCGGTGCCCACGTGTATCCCGATCTGATGGCCGCGTGCCCTCAGTCGGATTGCGATTTCGTCGAGATAAAGCTCTACCGCCTTGATGTCTTCTTCAGCGCTGTTCAGAAATTCGGACGGGATCCCGCCGTACGAGTCTGCGCCGAACGTGGTGGGGACCGACACCGAGCGCACCAGTGTGATCGGTATCATCGCGGCGCGCTCCACGGCTTCGGCGTGGGCGAGCGCCGTTTTGGCGAGCTCTGAACCGTCAAGCGGGACGATGATCGAGCGCGGAACCCACTGACCTATGTCGTACTCGTTATCTGGCGGCACCACCATCATCGGTATCGGGGAGGAGTGGATCACGCGATCGGTAACGGAGCCGACCACTCGGCGTACCAGTCCCGAACGTTCGCGCGTGGCCATGACAATAAGTTGAGCCTTAATGGTCGCGCGCAAAGAGGATTATCTCGGTCACCACGTCGGGATTAACGATGGCCGTGGAGTGCGCACGCACCCCGAGCTGCTCGAGTTTTGGCGCACCCCGACGACGTAGGACGCGCCTTCTGATCGTTCACCCCGCCGTTAGTCCGGAGTCGTCATTTCAGAGGCCCGATTGTAAGGAGAGAGCCGCAGACCTCACCCGAGGCGATCACCGATCTTGAGCCCGGCCGCTGATGCGAATTCTGCGGCCGGTTCTTTTTGTCCGCCGTGCCGCTGCACCCGTTTGACCAACACACTGCCGTCGCCCGTCGCCACCTCAAACCCCTCTTCCCCGGACGATATGACCGTCCCCGGTTCGGACCCGGACATCCCGGAGGTTCCGAGAGCGGAGTCGAAAATCCGAAGCCGCTCGTCGGCGTATGTGGAACCCGCGCCCGGCTGGGGGTTGCAGCCCCGTATCACGTTGTAGATCTGTTGAGCGGGCAGCAACCAGTCGATCGCCCCGTCACTGGCTTTCACCCAGCTCTCGTAGGTCGCCTTTGACTCATCTTGGACGATCTTCGGCGCGTTCCCGTCTCGGACGAGGTCGATCGATTCAAGCATCGCCGAAATGCCCATCGGATACAGGGAGTTGAAATAGACCGATCCGAGCGTGTCGTCCGGCCCAATCTGAACCTCTTTCTGAAGAAGCACGGGGCCGGTGTCCAACCCCTCGTCCGGCCAGAAGATCGTCAATCCAGTCCGCGTCTCGCCCATCATGATCGGCCAGTTGATAGAGCTGGGCCCGCGGTGGAGAGGGAGCAGCGACGGGTGGTACTGGATGGTGCCGTGGGTAGGGCCGTCGATCATCTCCATCGGAACGATGTCCGTCACGTAGGCCATCACGCACAGGTCAGGGTACAACCCGTTGAACTGCTGGATGGCATCTACGCTGCGGAAACGGCCCGGCTGGAACACCGGGATGTCCTTCTCGACAGCGCCGGCCTTGAGCGGGTCTTCCCGCCGGCCTTCGTGGTCCGGAGAACAGAAGACCCCCACGACCTCATCTTTCCCGGCTTCAAGGATCGCCTCCAGTACCGACTGACCGAATGCCTGCTGACCGATTAGCACGATGCGCATCTGATAAATCTCTCCCGGTTTTGCTTCGATCTGGAGGACGGAACGCCCCGAGCCGCCGGGGCGTCAGGCTGGGTTAGGGCGATTCTATCGCGCCCGGGCCTCCTCCCGGCGTTAAGGTTCCCGCCGTTCAGAGATGTACGTCGTGTTTGTTTGAGCCTGTTGTCGTCTACTGGACCGTCACCGTTGCCTACATGAAGTGATGGATAGTACAGAAGTACGCAAACTGCCCTGGAACGTCGAATCTGAGCGAGTACGCTCCACCGGGATCAAAGACCTCGCCATCGGTTTCGCCGGTGGTGGCGCCCGGACCTCCGGAAGTGTTGGTATGAGGCGCGTCGTCCTGGTTGGTCCAGGTGATCGTGGTTCCGGTGGCGACCGTGACGTTCGGGTGGGCGAACCCGATTATTTTCGCCGCCGTGTCTGCTGGCGGCGCAACTGTGGCTGTGGCGGTAGGAGGAGGTGTGGGCGTCGACGTCACTGTTGCAGAGTCGTCGCCGGGAAGCGCCGGCGTGGGAACGGGTGAGGTGGGCGAAGGGGCGTTCTCAGGGGTTGGAACCGCAGCGCCTGAACTCTTCATCGGAGCACTGGTTGCCGCCGCCGCAGGTGTGGCAGGTGTCAGATCAAGTAGCGACGGGGAAGTTACGATCGCCGTTGTCGCCGGCGGACTTGTCGGCGCTGACACAGTGGATGCGGGCGGCTCGGCTTCATCGGTCGATAACGAGCCCGAACCGCAACCTGCCGCGGCGAACGCCAACAACGCCGCGATGGCGTCCAGCGCCACACGCCGTCCGCGTTTCGTTGATCGTATCGATGCGACAGCCATGACCGCCCGCCCCTTTCGCTCAACTCCGGGATCTGCCCGTCAGTGTCACTTACGGCCCGAGTCGCTTCACGATCTCTTTAGTAAAGTGATCGGGTGAATCTACAACCGAGCGATCAACCTATCGAACCGGGCCAAGACTCCGAGCCGGCTTCCGACGACTTCCTGGGCTGGTTTCAGCGCGGGCTCAAATTCGCGCAACTTGGGTTTCCGGATCGTGCTGCGGAATCGTTTGAACAGGCTCAACACATAGAACCGGAAGACGCCACTCTGCAATTCAACCTCGGCACCGCTTACCTGTCCCTCGGCAATTTCGTGCAGGCCGTGACCAACCTGGACAGGGCGATTAGCCTGGACCCCTCCAACTCAGACGCGTACGGAAACCGTGCCGTCGCCCACGCCGCGCTGGGGCAGGAGGAACTTGTCGAGGCGGACGTGAAGATCGCGATCTCGCTAGGAGCGCCGCTCGAGGGAATCGAATCGGTGCTCGCGTACGTGAGAGAGCGCGTAAACCCCGATCAGGACTAATCCCGATAGGGTGTTTACTTTGGCTTGTCGTCGGCGGGCGTGATGATGGTCCAGACAGGTAATCTTTTACACGGTCGATTTGCCGACTGGGAGGTAAACGATGGTCAGCCGATCACGACTCACCGAAGATCAGATAGCGGAACGGCTCGCCGCCGCCCCGGGCTGGTCAAGGTCAGATGAGAGCATTACAAAGACGTATGAAGCGCCGTCATTCATGGACGATATCGCATTCGTCCGGGACGTCGCCGAGGTCACCGAATCCCGGAACCATCACCCGGACATCGATATTCGATACAACCGTGTCACGTTGGCACTGTTGACCCATTATCAGGGTGGGCAGACGGCCTGGGAATTCGATGTCGCGAAAGCGATCGACGCCTTCTAGTCCTCTGGTGCTAACGCCTGGGCTGGTCCCAGTCCGGGTACTCGTTCTCCAGCTCCCGTAGCCTCATGTAGTCACGAAGCGTGGCGAAAGCGGCGCGCGCTGCGGTCGCTTTCCGATGCGATGGCTCCATGCGCATGGCCTGCGAGAGGTGCTCCGCCAAGAAGTGGGCCTCGGCCCGAGACACCGGCTGAAACTCATCGTGCCGCAGGATCATCTCGATCTCGACGTCCTCGTTCAGGAGTCGAGCTGCGGCCCTTCCGGCGGCAAGATCGGCGCGGTCAAATACCAGGCCGGAATCGTCCCGGTTCGGCCGTAGTATTTCGCCCTCGATCAACCGGACCAAGACATCCCGGTCAAGGCCCGTTAGTTCTAGGTACTCCGTCAGCCCAACCGGCCCCCGTGGCGAGCGGGCCTGTGTCGTGAACAACCCGAGTTCAGCGGCCGGATTGAGGCTATCAAGCAGGCGGGCAATGACGGCGAGCGGAAGGCCTTTGTCTTGGAAATCTTTGATCCGTGCGATACGGTCAACCATCGCCAGTGGGTAAGTGGCACGTGTACGCGCCGTCTTCAACGGATGCGGAAGCAGCCCTCGGTTCACGTAGAAGTTTATAGTCGCCGGACTCACCCCAGTGCGGCGCGAAAGTTCGCCAACCGGGACGCCTATTTCGCTCGCCATGTTGTCAAGCGCTCACTTATCAACCTGTATAGCAACAGGCTAACCACCTGACAACGCAACGTCCAGTAATCACCAGCGCCGGGTTTGCCGAGATTTCTTCCCGTGTACTCGGAACCTGAACGGCTGTGCAGCGCGAAATCCGTATGCGTCATCGATGCATCGATCAGGCCTGTAGGGAATCCGTGGCGTGGGGTGAGCCGTACATGAAAACAGAAGCGAGCCGGCCGGGACGGTACCGTGCACCAACCCCGGTCGGTCGCTTCCTTCTTGGGGCGCCATCATGCCAACCTGAGTGGGAATGGCGGTGTGAGTGCGTGGAGTACAACGACATGGATTACGTTGCCCCCTCTTCCGGTCGGAAGCGGGTTGGGATGAGGGGGACCGCCAGTAGGCGGTCGAAGCGCGATCGCGATGTCGTACAAACCCGGTCTTTCGAGAGCCTCACGACACGGCTGGGTCGCGACCGAGACACGACTGAATTGCCAGAAGATCTGACATTGAGGCGCGCCGTTATCGGAGCTAACATCCTGATGGAAATTCAGATGTATCTGGATTCCCACCTGCGTGGGAATGACGGGTTCGCTTACACAGCGTGAGACTGTCCAATAAGCGCCCTATTGGGGCCTACTCCCAGCGGAAGAGACGCGTCGCCGCGGCGAACACCACGGCCGTCCAGACGGCTAGGCCCGCCAGTTCACTCCAGATGTCGCTGATACCGGCGCCGTCCGTCACCACGGCCCTGATGGCGTCCGCCAGGAACGTGAGCGGCAGGAACTGCGTCACAATTGTCACCACTCCCGGCAGGGCGTCCAGCGGGAAGAACACACCGGACAGGAACATCATCGGCATCGAGATCAAGTTCGTCACCGGCGCCGCCACCTCTTCCGTGCGCGCCACGCCCGAAATCGCCAGCCCCATCGTCACAAAGAGGATCCCGCCGAACACCGCAAGCGCCATCACCAGGATCCACGACAAAACGTCGCCATTGCCGACGGCGAGATCGAACAGGATCATCCCCGCCAGCAGCAGGATCAGCGTCTGAAGCACCGATATGGACAGGCGGGTCGATATCTGGGCGAACAGGAACTGTGCTGGATTCAAAGGCGCCGCTTTCAAGCGACGCAGCACCCCCTGCTGCCGAAACTGCACGAGCGCGAACACCACGCTGAAGATGCCGAGCTGCATGATCGACATGGCGGCGATCCCCGGTACGAGGAAAGCCGTGTAACTGCGGTCGTCGCCCTGCAGGGTCGATTGAAATATCGTGCCGAATGATGGAGGACCGTCGGCGGCACTGGGGGGATCAGCACCATCGGCCGTGGAGGTAATCTGCCTGCCCAGGCTGCCGATGCTCTGCCCCAACAGCGTTATTGCAAGCGCCGCGCGTTGTGGCGACCGTTCATCAGTGGTCGCCGACAACGTCACCGGACCGCCCGGCTCCGCGAAGTTCGCAGGGATTACGAACATAGCGTCGATCTCGCCGTCTTGGAGGCGTTCCGTTTCTTCAGCCAGAGTGCCAAGCTCGACGTCCATCAGGTCATCGTCCCGATTGGATAACCCCAGGATCACCGCAGCCGACGCCTCGTTCCCGGCCTCATCTACGACGCCGACCTGGGCCCCGCTGAAACGGTCAAAATCCAGCAGCCCGAAGATCACCATGATGAGCAAGGGGATGAAGAGCGAAAAGAAGATCGCCTGCCTGTTCCTGAAATACATTTTCAGCGAGGCGACGGTCAGGCTCAGGGCGACCCTCATGCGGACCTTCCTGCCGGGAAATGAGCGACCGGGTTACTCATCTCGCAAAGCCCGGCCGGTGATGTTGATGAAGACATCTTCCAGAGTAGCTTCGCGAGTCGGTCGCTCGTTTCGAAACCCGGTCTCCAGCAGCCCGGCCACGAGCGCTGGTGGCGTGTCCAGGGCGACGATTCGTCCGCTGTCCACTATCGCCACCCGGTCACAGAGCTCCTCCGCCTCTTCCATGTAGTGCGTGGTCAGAACCACCGTCGTGCCGTCCGCCTGCAGCCCCTTGATCAGGTCCCACATATTGAGTCGCGCCTGTGGATCCAACCCGGTAGACGGCTCGTCCAGGAACATGGCGACGGGCTCATTAACCAGAGCGGCAGCAATAGAGAAGCGTTGCTTCTGGCCGCCGGAGAGTCTGATGAACTGCGACTTGCCGCGATCGCCCAGCCCGACCCGTTCCAGCAGATCCGCCGCCACTACCCTGTGTCCGTAAAGGGTGCCGAACAGCTTCAACAACTCGGACAAAGTCAGCCGGTCAAAGAAAGCGTTGGCCTGAAGCTGGACGCCGATGATCCTCTTCACGCGCATCGGCTCGCGCGTGACGTCAATGCTGTTTATCAGCGCCGTACCGGAATCCGGATAGCGCATCCCCTCCAACATCTCGACGGTGGTCGTTTTGCCGGCGCCGTTTGGGCCAAGCATCCCGAACACCTCGCCCGGGTAGACCTCAAACGACACGCCATCAACGGCCTGGATGCCGTCGTAACGCTTGCGCAGGTCCCTGGCGACGATTATCGGGTCGCCAGATCGCCTCGCGACCCCGGATGGCACCTCCTTGTTCATGGCTTGCGGACGAACGCCTTGATGCCGGCGTCGTCGAAAACGGCGGACCTCAGGAACGCCTGGTCGCGCTCGTCTTCCGCTCGCAGGACCGAGTACAACTCTTCGATTCCCTCTTCGCGGGCCTCTCCGCACAACTGCTCCACATATTGGTCCCCGGTCGGGGAACGGTCGGGACCGAGTATCTGTCGGTCAAGCTCACGTACGGCGTCGGCGTCATCGTGTTGAAGCCGTTGAATCGTGGCACCCTGGCTCATACGGATACGTCCTCAGTTGCATTGGCTCGCTGACATTAACGTTACCTTACCCGGCTGCGTCACGCCTGAAGAACGACATCCAAACGACCTGGGATTTCTGTGTCATGGAACTACCAGACTGCCGAATCGAGACAGGGAGGTTACTCCTAAAGGGGTGGTGTTCACTGGCCCCGAGGTGTTGCATGCCCGTGATCTTGCCGACGTGGTGGTCGCACTACTCACGGATCTGGTAACCAGGTCCCTCGTTGAACTCCATCTCTTCCCCTCCATAGGCAAAAGCTGATCAAGAATCGATGGAGTCCATATTCAGAGTCGTTTGTTACACCTGCGCTTTACCTCTGTAACGGAAGTGTTTCGTGAATGTGACAATCGCGTTGCGATGGAGTTTGCGGCAATATCTAGCGCCGGGAACCTCACGGGAGTAATCTCCGGTCGCCCCGCCCAGCGAATCCCCTCTCCATTTGGAAGAAGAGGGGGCAGGGTCAGGGGGACAGAGGTGGACGATGTCCGCTCCCGGGGGGCAAGCGCGACCGTCACTCATTCGGCATTGGATAACGGCGGTTCGACCAATCGCTCGACAGCCCGTCGATAACTGAAGGACGACAAATGAATTTCGACACCATCATCTCCGGCGGCACAGTGATAGACGGCACCGGAACGCCCGGCGTCTGGGCGGATGTCGGCATCACAGGAAAAGAGATCGCAGCCATCGGCGACCTGACAGAATCGACCGCCGATACGGTGATCGACGCCACCGGGCTGACCGTCACCCCTGGATTCATCGACGTCCACGCTCACTCGGACGGCGCGCTACTGCTGGACGGGCAGCACGCCAGCGGTATCCGGCAGGGCGTCACAACGGAGATCCTCTGCCCGGACGGACTGTCCTACGCCCCCCTGTCGCACGATAACTACCTGATGTACCGGAAGTACCTGTCCGGGATCCTGGGCTTCCCTCCGGAAGACCTGGATATGTCGTCCATAGACGCCTTCCTCAGCAACTACCACTTAAAAACTTCCTGCAACGTCGCCACCTTTATCGGCCACGGGCCGGTCCGGATATCGGCGGTAGGCATGAACGACGTGCCGCTGCGTGGGGCGGATATGGACCGCGCCAAGGGGATGTTGAGAGAAGGGATGGAGCAGGGCGCACGCGGCTTTTCGACCGGGATGTCCTACTATCCGAACGCCTACAGCGATACGGATGAACTCGTTGATCTGTGTGAGGTCGCCGCCGTGTTTGGCCTTCCGTACAGCACGCACCTGCGCAACCATAACCCCGAACGCGGGCACGCGGGCGGGGGCGTTCTTGAAGCACTGGAGATCGGTCGGCGCTCCGGCGTCCCGGTCCACCTTGAGCACTACCGCACCGCGCCCCCGCACGTCGGCGACATCGCGTCCATCATGGATCCGGTCGATGCCGCCAAAGCGGAGGGGATCGATGTGAGCCTTGAGTGCTACGTCTACCCGGTCGGCTCCAGCTTCCCGCACACCTTCATCCCCGGGTGGGTGCATGAAGGCGGCTCAGACGCCATGATGGAGCGGCTCCGGGACCTGGAGACCCGGCGAGACCTGATCAAGTTCTTCCAGGAGACGCCGATCACCCCGATGGGCGGCAACATGTTCACCGCCATAGCGGAGGGTCCCAACGCAGACCTGGTTGGCATGACCTTTGAGGACGCCGCTGAAGGGAAAGGCGTCTCTGTGGAAGAACTGGTGATGGAGCTGATGGTAGAAGAGGAGATGGGCATCGGTTTCCGTGGGATCCCGCCGACTAGCGTGCGGGTGTGGCGCCAGCACGAAGAAGACGTGATGAACCTGCTGGACCGGCCGGACTACATGATCGGCAGTGATTCGATCCCCGTCGCCCCACCGTTAATAGGCATCGTCCACCCGCGTGCATACGGCTGCTTCGCACGTTTCATCGGGCGGTTGCGCCGCCGCCTTAACCGGCCGCTTGAGCAGGTGATCCAGAGGGTCACGCAGAACCCGGCGGAGCGCTTCAAGATCGACAGACGCGGCGTGATCGCAGAGGGCAACTACGCAGACCTGGTTCTGTTCAACGCAGACACCGTGAACGACCAGTCCAGCTTCGAGGACCCGGCCGTCCACCCGTCCGGCATCCCTTACGTCTTCGTCAACGGCAAGCCCGCCGTTGCGGGCGAGAAGGTGACGGGCGTGCTGGCCGGAGAGGCAGTGCGTTAGGACCGCGCATCAAAGTCCCTGTACGAGGACTCCAAACGTGCGCCGGGGAAGAACCTCTTGTAGCTGATTCAGCGCTATAGGGAAACCATGTAGTGAGTACTCACTTAGATGTGTATTACGCGCCGCTGCGGGTTTGAAAGTGAATACTCACTACGCTACTTTCGCGCGTTGGCTCCCGTACCGGGAATACGTCTCGAGGAGGATCTCGTTTTTGCTGTCGACGTGCCGGTAAAGGGCGGCCTCACTCATATCCAACAGATCGGCGAGCGCGGTGATTATTACCGATTCGAGACCGCCCGTGGTCAGGATTTCGCGGGCAGCCTTAAGGATCTGCCTGATCGGGGTTTTGGAGTCGGAGCGCGTGCGCTTCGGCATTATGAAACCTTCTGGCAGGCATTGAACGGGATTGCGCCGGTCGGTCGAGATGAGTCGCCTCGGGCAAGATACGTTGATGTAAGTCAGTGTTCACAACAGACTAACGAAAACGACAGATTTGAATATTGAGGGTCTAAATCGCCGTCCGTTATCGGCGTCTATTGCAACGCATTCGTCGTATTCTTTAGTAAGAGCAGGCCGCCGCCGCAATAATCTGCACTCGGACTCGGCTCGGAATTCTCTGGAGATCGCTGGGTGCTCCGTTGCGTAGGACAAATTGGGGAATCCGAATTTAGGAGGCGCGCGTGACCGATCCCGTGGCAGCCGGGCGATTGACACTGATCGGTATAGGTCCGGGCGGGCTGGACTATCTGACACGGCGTGCCGAACGTGCGATACGCGGGTGCGACATCGTCGTCGGTTATCGCCTGTACCTTGAGCTGATCATCCCCCTCATCGAGGACAAGCACTACCTTGAGTTCCCGATGGGTGCCGAGCTTGAACGGGCACAGGAATCGGTTCGTCTCGCGCAGGAAGGCAAGAGAGTAGCGCTAGTCACCGGGGGCGATCCGGGCATCTACGGCATGGCTGAGCCCGTTTACCGGGCGCTGGGCGAGATGGACGAGGATGCCGCCGCAGCGGTGAATCTTGAGGTGATCCCAGGCGTTACCGCCGCCACGGCCTCCGCCGCACTCATCGGAACGCCGCTGATCCAGGACTTTGCTGTGATAAGCCTGAGCGACCGGTTCGTGCCCTGGGAGGTGATCGAAAAGCGCCTCAGAAATACGCTGGAGGCCGATCTGGCGGTGGTGATCTACGAGCCGGCAAGTCGACACCGCCCCTCACATATGATGAAGGCGTGGAGGATCATCTCCGAGTACCGGAAAGCGGACGGCCCGGTGGCCATCGTGCGAGACGCCACGCGCCCGGATGAGACGGCTACCCTCTCTACCGTCGGCGGGATGATGGAGCTGCCGTACGACATGAAAACCACGGTGATAATCGGGAACTCCGCGTCTTACCTGGACCGAGGGCTGTTTCTGACGCCGCGGGAGCACCCTGACGTAGCCCAGGGGTAGGGACGGACGTGGGTGAGGGCTGGGGTGATGGAGAAGCCTTGAAGTGCGACAAGCCTGTAGGGGTCGATACCAATCGACCCCTACGACCGTAATGCCAACCTGGACGTCTACTGAGTTACGCGTGTCATCGCACAACCCGGCCCTTCGAGAGTCTCAGGACACATCGCCACGACGAAGGTCGCATTTGCCCCTTCTCCCGGTCGGGAGAGACTCGGGTCATATAGGGGGGTGCCTTTCGTACTGTCAATTCCACCCCATCAACCACTGGCATCCTGAGCAACCAGTAGGCAGGTCCGGTCACTCTGAAGAGTCGATACCGGTACCGCAGCTTCATATGTCGGTAATTCATGCCTGCACCCAGCACCCTTGGGCTGAACGTGAACGCCGCCCCGAGCTCCTTGTGATCCTGTGGTTGACCTGCCCCCCTTCTGGAGACGTCCAGTCTCTAATTTATTGACTGGTACCG